>Ga0157378_10000052_pt1 | contig 100769 bp, 91 predicted proteins | sample M65metaG_FD_115309 | JGI IMG/M metagenome (GOLD analysis project Ga0157378, IMG submission 115309) | Miscanthus rhizosphere microbial communities from Kellogg Biological Station, Michigan, USA - M6-5 metaG | ecosystem: Host-associated > Plants > Roots > Rhizosphere > Soil | place: USA...
CCGCGACTTCGATCATCTCGCCGCGACGCTCGAGCAGGCGCGCGACGCACGCCGCCATTGGGGCGCCGACATCGCGCACGAACTGCGCACGCCGCTGGCGATCCTGCGCGGCGAAATCCAGGCGCTGCAGGACGGCGTGCGCACGGTCACGCCACAGGCGCTCGATTCGCTCAGCCACGAATGCGACCGGCTCGCACATCTGGTCGAGGATCTGTATCTGCTCGCGCTCGCCGACGCCGGCGCGCTCGACTACAAGTTCGAAGCGATCGCGCTCGGTGAGCTGGTGCGCGAGTCGCTCGACTTGCAGCGCAGTGCATGCGCCGATGCCGGCCTTGCGCTCGAGGCGATCGCCCCGGACGTGCCCATCGTGCGCGGCGATCCGCGCCGCCTCGGTCAGCTCATCGACAACCTGCTCGCCAATGCGCGCCGCTACACCGATGCGCCGGGCCGCATCCGCGTCACCGTGCTGGCGAGCGGAGCGCAGGCGCGATTGGTAATCGAGGACACTGCGCCCAGCGTGCCGGCGAGCGCGCTGCCGCATCTGTTCGAGCGCCTGTACCGCGTCGACGCGTCGCGCACGCGCGCCAGCGGCGGCGCCGGCCTCGGTCTCGCGATCTGCCGCGCGATCGTCGACGCGCACGACGGCCGCATCGCAGCGCGCCAGTCGGCGCTCGGTGGCTTGTGCGTGACGGTCGACCTGCCGGTGGCGTCGTGAACGGCACCGCGCACGTGCTGGTCGTCGAGGACGAGCCGAAGATTGCTGCGTTGCTGCGCGACTATCTGGCGACGGCCGGCTATCGCGTCAGCGTGCTCGGCGACGGCGCCGCGGCCGTGGCGTGGGTGCGCGAGCACACGCCCGACGCAATCTTGCTCGATCTGATGCTGCCGGGTGCGGATGGCCTGTCGATCTGCCGCGGCGTGCGCACGTTTTCGACGGTGCCGATCCTGATGGTCACGGCGCGCGTAGAGGAGATCGATCGCCTGATCGGGCTGGAACTCGGCGCCGACGACTACATCTGCAAGCCGTTTAGTCCGCGCGAAGTCGTGGCGCGCGTCAAGGCGGTGCTGCGGCGTTCGCGCCGCGAAACACCGCTCGCGCCGGCGCCGATCGAACTCGACGAACAGCGTTTCGAGGCACGCGTGCGCGGCACCGCACTCGCCTTGACGCCGGTGGAGTTCCGCCTGCTGGGTCGCTTCGCCGCGCAACCCGGTCGCGTGTTCTCGCGCCAGCAATTGATGGATGCGCTATACAACGACCACCGCATCGTCAGCGAACGCACGGTCGACAGCCACGTCAAGAACCTGCGGCGCAAGCTCGCGGCGCTCGGGCCCGATCCGATCGAATCGGTTTACGGCGTGGGCTACCGTTTCGAGTGGCCCGAGTAACGATTGGGAATCACCGCAACGGCCAAACATATTTGCGAAGCTCTCCGCGCGATGCACGCGGCTGTGCGATGCTTGCCGCGTTACTGGCGCGGATCGTCGCATGCTCAATCGCCTCTGGCTCAGTTTCTTCCTGATCGCGGTATTTGCCGCGTGCGCGCAGTGGCTCGGCAGCGGCAACCCGCAGGTATTCGCCGCGATGGTCGCAAGCCTGTTCGATATGGCCAAGCTCGGCGTCGAAGTGATGATCGTGCTGTTCGGCACGCTCACGCTGTGGCTGGGCTTTCTGCGCATCGCCGAGCAGGCCGGTCTGGTCGATTTGCTGGCGCGCGCGCTCGGACCGCTGTTCGCGCGCCTGATGCCGGGAGTGCCGCGCGGCCATGCGGCGATCGGGCTGATCACGCTCAACTTCGCCGCCAACATTCTCGGTATGGACAATGCGGCAACGCCGATCGGCCTGCGCGCGATGCGCGAACTGCAGACGCTCAATCCGAGCGCGGACACCGCCAGCGATGCACAGATCCTGTTCGTCGTGCTGCACGCCTCGTCGCTGGTGCTGTTGCCGGTAACGATCTTCATGTACCGCGCGCAACAAGGCGCGCACGACCCGACCCTCGTGTTCCTGCCGATCCTGCTCGCGACGTGCGCGTCCGCGTTGACCGGATTGCTGGCAGTGGCATTTGTGCAAAAGTTGCATTTGTGGAAACCGGCGGTGCTGGCGTATCTGGGCGGCTTCGCGCTGCTGCTCGGCGCGTTCATCGCCGCACTGGCGACGCTGACGCCGGTCGCGCTGGCGGCGTTCTCGTCGCTGCTCGGCAACCTCGCGCTGATCGCGATCGTGCTGCTGTTCCTCGTCGCTGGAGCGTGGCGCAAGGTGCCCGTGTACGAAAGTTTCGTCGACGGCGCGCGCCAAGGGTTCGACGTCGCGCGCGACGTGTTGCCGTACCTGGTGGCGATGCTGTGCGCGATCGGCGTGCTGCGCGCATCCGGCGCGCTCGATTTCGTGCTCGATGCGATCCGCATGCTGAGCGCATGGCTGGGCTGGGACACGCGCTTCGTCGATGCACTGCCGACCGCCCTGGCCAAGCCGTTCTCCGGCTCGGCCGCGCGTGCGGTGTTGATCGAGACGATGAAGACGCGTGGCGTCGACAGTTTCCCGGCGCTGCTGGCCGCGACCATGCAGGGCAGCACTGAAACGACGTTCTACGTGATCGCGGTGTACTTCGGCGCAATCGGCGTGCGCCATGTGCGTTACACGGTGCCGTGTGCGTTGCTGGCGGACCTGGCCGGCATGCTCGCCGCGATCGGCGTGTGCTACTGGTTCTTCGGTTGAACTAGAACGACGAGCCCGGCTGTTCCAGAAACGCCAGTTCCTCGGCGCTGGACTCGCGCCCGAGCACCGCGTTGCGATGCGGGAAGCGGCCGAAGCGCGCGACGATGGCGCGGTGCCGCTCGGCATAGCGCAGGTAGTTCGCGAATGCCTCGCGCTGCGCTTCGGGCACGCTGTCGCGCAGCATGCGGAACAGCGTCACCGAAAGGTCCTGGTCGTGCAGCGATTCGGAGTGTTCCAGCGGCAGATAGAAGAACACGCGTTCGACCGGCCGCAACGCGGCGTCCGCACTGGCCTTGAGTCCTTCCTCGCACCATTGCCGCGCCAGCGCGTCGTGCGTGAATGCGCGCGGCTGGTTGCGGTAGATGTTGCGCGAGAACTGGTCGATCAGGATGATCAGCGCCAGACGCCCGTGCGGCGCGTCGAGCCAGTGGTCGAGTTCACCCGCGATCGCCTCTTCGCGCAGGCTGCCGAAGCGCTTGGCGATTTCCGCATCCTGGCGCGCGTTCGCCTGCCACCAGCGCGCAGCGTTTTGCGCGATCACCTGCGCGTCGTCGCCCGCGTCGCCGAACCAGAAGGCGAGCACGTCGCGGTAGTCCGCGGCGGCGAGCAGGGGCACGGACATGGCTGGCTGGCCGACCGGGGTCTAGACGCGTGCCGTGCCGAGCAGTCGGCCGGGCAGCGAGCGGATGCGATTGAGCAATGCCGCGGGCAGCCGCAGCGGCGAATGCAGGCTGTGTTCGGACGAACGCGCCGCGGTGAAACGTCGCGCGGCCTGCGGGTTTTGCTTGAGCTGCCAGTAGCGGCCGATTGCCGAATCCACGCTCAGGCGGCAGGTGCCCATGCGCACCGGCTTGATCAGCATGCGATAGACCTGGCCTTCGTTGATCAGTTCGATCGCGGTCTGCGCGTTGGCGCGTTCGGTGATGACCACGGTGGCGATGTGCGGATGATGCTGCTTGAGCGCCTTGAGCAGCGCGGTCAGGTCGCTGCGCCCGGCTTCGGTTTCCGAGATCACCACGCCGGTTTCGTGCTGCTCCATGATTTGCAGCGCGCGCTCGGCGCTGCTGGCGAAGTTGACCTTGTAGTACGGCTGCAGGATCTCGCGCAGGCGCTGCTGCACGGTCGTGTCGTCCTCGATCACGAGCACGCCGACCTGGGTGCGCGCGCGGTCGTGCTCGTGCTGCGGCAGCGCGTCTTTCGCGATCACCGGCGCTTCGCGCGCGATGTTGCCGGCGCCGGCAACCAGCGTCTTGAGCTCGGTGTTGTCCCACGGCTTGTTGACGAAGCGGAACACTTCGGACTCGTTGACCGAGCCGAGCACCGCCTTGAGGTCGGAATAGCCGGTAAGCAGGATGCGCAGCGCACGCGGGTGCGCTTCCTTGATGTCGCGCAGCACGTCGATGCCCGCCTTCTCCGGCATGCGCTGGTCGCAGATCACCACGTCGACGTCGTGCTGCTTGGCCAGTCCGATCGCTTCGAGCGGATTGGTGGTCTGGAACGTCTCGTAGTCGCGGAACAACGCCTTGAGCGCACGCAGGATGCGGGCTTCGTCGTCGATCAGCAGGATGCGCAGGGTATCACTCACGGCATTCACCAAAACGGCAGCTTTCAGGCGGCGGCAGCCGTCTGAACCGATTGTTTCACCCCTGCTCCATCCACTGGCAGGCTAAGCGTGAATAGCGAGCCTTTCTTTGGCGTCGTTCTCACTTTGATCGTGCCGCCATGTCCCTTTACGATCTTGTGCACGATCGACAGGCCCAGACCGGTGCCTTCGCCGACCGGCTTGGTGGTGAAGAACGGGTCGAAGATCTTCGGCAGGATGTCGTCGGGAATGCCGCAGCCGGTGTCCTCGAAGCTGATCTCCACCTGGCCGCCGCTGACCTTGCTCTCGATCGTCAGCGTACCTTCGCCGTCGATCGCCTGGGCCGCGTTCGTGATCAGGTTCAGGAACACCTGGTTCATCTGCGATGGCATGCAGCGCACCTTCGGCAGCGTGCCGAGATGCTTGACGACCCGCACGCGGTCGCGCAGTTGATGTTGCGCGATCATCAGCGCGCTCTCCAGGCCCTCGTTGAGGTCCATCGAATCCATGCCGTCGCGGTCGACGCGCGAGAATCCCTTCAGGTTCTGCACCAGACTGCCGAGCTGAGCCATGCCTTCGCTCGCGTCCTTGAGCAGATCCTTTGCATCCTTGAGCAGCGGACTCTTTTCCAGCGCCGTGCGCGCCTCGAACAGCTTGCGCCGCGCGTCCTCGACGTGTTTGACCAGCTTGTCCAGACTGGCCTTGTCGGCGCCGAAAATCAGGTCGACCGGTTGCAGGCAATACTGCACCGCCGCGTCGTACTGCTTGACCAGCTTGCGGTAGTCGTCGAGCAGATCGCCGATCACCTCGACATTGCTCTTGACGAAGCCGAGCGGCGTGTTGATCTCGTGCGCCACGCCCGCGACCATCTGGCCGAGCGAGGCGAGCTTGGTCGTGTGGATCACCTGCGACTGGGTCGCCTGCAGGCGCTTGATCTCTTCCTCGGATTCCGCATGCGCGGCCTTGAGCACGCGGCTTTCGCGCCGTGCCGAGAGCAGCATCATGCCGAGCCAGCCGCTTACCGCCAGCAGCGCGACCACGAGGATTGCGAGCAGAGCCACCATCGCCACGACCTCCTTCTCGCCGCAGTATAAACATGAAACCGCAGGCTCAAGTCAAAATTTGTGCCGTTCGTCGCCATTCGTGCAGCGCGCAGTCGCTTGGGCCAGTGGCCGCATCGTGCCGTCCGGTACTTGACGCGCGCCGCGGCTGACCCGACGCTGCGCCGTCCGACTACTGTGGAGCTTGCATGAAAGCCGTCCTTGCGCTGCTCATCGTTTGCCTGGTCGTCTGGTTCGTTCCCGTCCATGCCGAGTCGCCGATCGCGCGCGACTTGCCGCCCGGCCTGCAGATTCCCGCCGCGGCACGACCCGCGCCCGATGTCGACGTCGATCGCGCGACGGAAGGCTACCTGAACCTGTTGACGCCCGAGCAGCGCCAGCTTTCGGACGCCTATTTCGAAGGCGGCTACTGGTTGCGCCTGTGGCAATTGCTGTACGGCTTCGGCGTGGCCGCCGTGCTGCTGCTCAGCGGCCTGTCGCGGCGCATGCGCGACATCGCGCGCCGCATGACCCGCTTCAAGTTCCTGCAGACTGTCGTCTACGCGCTGCTCTGGCTGCTCGCCGGCTTCGTGCTCGACCTGCCGCTGTCCGTGTACGCGGATTTCGTGCGCGAACACCAGTACGGCCTGGCCACGCAGGACTTCGGCGGCTGGTTCTGGGACCAGCTCAAGGGATTGATCGTCACGCTGATCGTCGCGCCGCTGGTACTGGCGCTGTTGTACGGCGCGGTGCGCCGCGCCGGCGCGCGCTGGTGGATCTGGGCCAGCGGCCTCGCGTTCGCGTTCACGCTGTTCGCGATCATGCTCTCGCCGGTGTTCGTCGAGCCGCTGTTCAACGACTACAAGCCGCTGCGCGAAGGCGAGATGAAGCAGGCGATCCTGTCGCTGGCGCATGCGAACCAGATCCCGACCGAGCACGTGGTCGAGTTCGATGCCTCGCGTCAGACCACGCGCATCAGCGCGAACGTCGCCGGGTTCGGCACCACCACGCGCGTGGCGCTGAACGACAATTTGATCAACAAGACCTCGTTGCCGGAGATCAAGGCGGTGATGGGCCACGAGATGGGCCACTACGTGCTCAACCACGGCTTGCGCCTGACCGTGTACATCACGCTCGTGCTCACATTTGGTTTCTGGTTCGTGCACCGCCTGCTCGACTGGTCGCTGGCGCGCTGGGGCACGCGTCTGGGATTGGAGGACCGCGCCGATCCCGCCGCGCTGCCGCTCGCCGTGGCGATCCTCGGCCTGTATTTCTTCCTCGCCACGCCGCTGATGAACTCGATCGTGCGCCAGGCCGAAGCCGAAGCCGATGCGTTCGGACTCAACGCCGCGCGCGAGCCGCACGGCTTCGCCATGGCGGCGATGCGCTTGTCGACTTACCGCAAGATCCACCCGGGCGCACTCGAGGAAATCATCTTCTACGATCACCCGAGCGGCTACGCGCGCGTGCACGGCTCGATGCTGTGGTTCAAGGAAAACCAGGACAACCCGACCGCGCGGGCGAACCCGGCCGCGCCGGCTGCCGTGGCGCCGGGGCCGGTATCGACACCGCCGGCCGCACAGTAGCGCTGCGTCAGTAAACCCGATACACCTGCCCGGTCTGCGCGCCCTCGATGCTGCGGCTGTACGCCTGTGCGGCGCGTGCGACCGGGATCGCCTCGAAACCGCGGAAATACGGCGCGTAGGCCGGCATCGATTCGACGAACACGTTCGGGCTGACCGCGTTGATGCGCAGCCCGCGCGGCAGTTCGATCGCCGCCGCGCGCACGAACGCCTCGAGCGCGCCGTTGACCATGCTGGCCGAGCTGCCGAAGCGGATCGGTTGTTCGGCCAGGATGCCGCTGATCAGCGTGATCGAGCCGCCGTCGTTGAGGTATTCGCGTCCGATCAAGGCGAGGTTGACCTGCCCCATCAACTTGTCGCGCAGGCCGATCGCATAGAGTTCTTCCGACATCTCGGCGAGCGCCCCGAAATGCACGTGACCGGCGGCGCAGGCGATCGCATCCATGCGCCCAACCTGCTTGAGCAGGCGGCGGATGCTGGCCGGATCGGTGATGTCGACCTTGTGTTTGCCGCTGCGGCTGGCGCCGACCACGGTATGGCGCGGGGCCAGTTCGGCTTGCACCGCGCGGCCGAGCGTACCGCTCGCACCGATCAGCAATAGCGTGGGTTTGGATGCTGCGACAACGGCTTTCTTGGGCATGAGGGTTTCCGTAACGAGCGCGGCGCGACTATAGCGCAGCCGTGAACGCGTATCGCTGCTTTAGCCGGCGTTTAGCCTGCGCGTCAACGCAGCAGCGGGGCCCGCGTTGTTGCGAGTCAAATCGATTCATCCACCACACGAGGCCAGCCCATGAACCGCACCCTTCTCACCCTGACTCTTGCCCTTGCCGGCGTCGCCGGCGCGCAGGCTCAGGAAAACGCCGCCGTTGCCACGCAGCGCGACGCCAACCAGCAACAGCGCATCGAACAAGGCTTGCAATCGGGCCAGCTCAACACGCGCGAGGCCGGCCAGCTCGAACGCGAGCAGCAGCACCTGGATCGCGAACAGGCACGCGATCTGAAATCGGGCGGTGCGTTGAGCCCGCAGGAGAAGGCGCGCCTGGCGCACGACCAGAACCAGGTCAGCCGCGACATCTATCGCGACAAGCACAATGGCGTCACCGGCAATCCGAACTCGGTATCGTCCAAGCGCCTGCAGGCCGACGTGCAACGCAACGCGAACCAGCAGCAGCGCATCGCCAACGGCGTGCGCTCGGGCGAGCTGACCAACAAGGAAGCCGGCCATCTCGAGGGCGGGCAGGCACGGGTCGATCGCAGCGAGGCGAACGCGGCCGCCAACGGCCACGTCGGCGCGGCCGAACAGGCGCGCGTGCAAGGCAAGGACAACCGCCAGAGCGGCCGCGTGTACGACAAGAAGCACAACGAAAAGACGCGCGGCGGCAACTGAAACGCCGCCAGTGCAGGAAAAGAGGCGCCCACCCGGGCGCCTTTTTCTTTGCCGGCAATTCTTCAAGTCCATCGTCTTGGGTTATCCTCGCCATCCGCCCCACGCCCTTGAAAAAGCCCGGAAAAAAACCGAGGAAGCCCATGGCCCAGATCAGCGAAATCAAAGTGCCGGATATCGGCGACTACAGCGGCGTCCCGGTAATCGAGGTGCTGGTCAAGCCGGGCGACCGCGTGAGCAAGGACCAGGGCCTGGTCACGCTCGAGTCGGACAAGGCGACGATGGAAGTCCCTTCCAGCGCGGCAGGGGTGATCAAGGAAGTGCGCGTCAAGGTGGGCGACGAAGTGTCCGAGGGCAGCGTCGTTGCGACGATCGAGGCCGATGCCGGCGGCGCCGAAAAACCGGCTGCAGAAAAATCGGCCGCGCCCGCACCAGCACCAGCACCTGCAGGCGCGCCTCCGAGCGCAGCAGCACCAGCGGCGAAAGCCGCACCTGCCGCGCCGGCGCGCGCGCCGCACGAAGATGCCGGTGCTCCGCGCAGCCCGCCGGTGAATTTCGGCAGCGACACCACGCTGCCCGGCAAGGTGCCGTATGCGAGTCCCGCGGTGCGCCAGTTCGCGCGCGAGCTCGGCGTCGAACTCGGCAAGCTCACCGGCAGCGGCCGCAACCAGCGCATCACGCGCGAGGACGTGCAGAATTTCGTCAAGCACGCGCTTGCCGGTGGCGCCGCGGCGCCGTCCGCCGCGGGCGCAGTCGGTGCGGGGCTGAACTTGCTGCCGTGGCCAAAAGTGGATTTCTCCAAATTTGGAGAAGTGGAAACCAAGCCGCTGTCGAAGATCAAAAAGATATCCGGCGCGAATCTGGCCAGGAATTGGGTCATGATCCCGCACGTCACGCAGCACGACGATGCCGACGTCACCGAGCTGGAGGCGCTGCGCGTTGCGCTGAACAAGGAAAACGAGAAGGCCGGCATCAAGTTCACCATGCTCGGCTTCATCATCAAGGCGGTGGTTGCCGCGCTGAAGAAGTATCCGGACTTCAACGCCTCGCTCGACGCCGGCGGCGACAACCTAATCCTGAAGAAGTATTTCCACATCGGCTTCGCCGCGGACACGCCGAACGGGCTGGTCGTGCCGGTACTGAAGGACGCCGACAAGAAGGGCCTGGTCGAGATCACGCAGGAAAGCGGCGCGCTCGCGGCGAAGGCGCGCGAAGGCAAACTCGGGCCGGCCGAAATGTCCGGCGGGTGCTTCTCGATCTCCTCGCTCGGCGGCATCGGCGGCACCGCGTTCACGCCGATCGTCAATGCGCCGGAAGTGGCAATCCTCGGCGTGTCGAAGTCGGCGATCAAGCCGGTCTGGGACGGCAAGGCGTTCCAACCGCGCCTGATCCTGCCGCTGTCGCTGAGCTACGACCACCGCGTGATCGACGGCGCATCCGCCGCGCGTTTCACCGCGTACCTGGCGCAGTTGCTCGGCGACATGCGGCGCTCGTTGCTCTGAGCGCGGCGCACGCGAGGCCAAAGGAACTGCGCACGATGCAAGGATTCGATGACATCGCAATCGTCGACCTCGACCTGGCGAAGACGACCTGGTCGCGCGTGCATTCGTCGATGCGCACGCTGTATCTGCGTCTGACGCGCGAACCGGAAACCGGCTGGGTGCGTTTCTTCCACGAGGAACGCGAATCGCGCATCATGCTCAAGCGCCACGGCCTGTGGATCGAAGACGGCTACATCGTGTTCGACTGCCTGCTCGAGGATGTCGAGGAGCACCACATCCCCGATTTCCAGCTGTCGATCGACTACGCCAACGAGAAATATCGCGCCTACCTCGCCGAACGCCGCGAGCAGGGCTTGCAGTTGCGTGACGACGCGCGTGTGGAAGAGGAAGAACTCGCGGCCTTGCGCGAACGCATTCGCGGCGGCGCGCCGGTCGCAGGGCCGGGGCGGCCCGTGGCGATGACGCGCATGCCCGCCGAGCCAGCGGCGCCAAATCTAGCCGCGACCCCGCCGCTCGTTACAACCACCGTAAGCTGGTCGCCTGCAACGACAGCGGCGGCCGCAACGACGGCAGCGGTGCCGGCATGGGTGGCCGCCTCGAAAGCGGCACGCGAAAAGCTGGCCACCGCGCCGCCGTTGCTCGCGGCAACTGTCAGTGCCGCGCCCGTCCCCGCCGCGGCGCCCGAAGCAACGCACGTCGCGACAGCTGAGCAGGCAACGCAGCCAAAGATCGACGTTGCGCCAGCCGTGCCCGAGCGGACCTCGGAACCGACGGCGCAAGCGCCGCCTGAAGCCGAGCCGTTGGCGGCGAAGCCCGAGGTTGCCGCGGACAACAAGACCGAAGCGCCAACGGCGGCAGAACGCCGGCCGGAGGGCGCGGTCTCCGACATCGCCGATTTCAACGCCAAACGCGAGGAATGGCGCGCGCGCTTCCGCGCCGCGATGGCCGCCTCGAGACCGAAGGAGCCCGCCCGTGGCAACGACTGAAGTCAAGGTTCCCGACATCGGGGATTATACAAATATACCCGTGATCGAAGTGCTGGTGAAAGCCGGCGACACGGTCAACAAGGACCAAGGGCTGGTCACGCTCGAATCCGACAAGGCGACGATGGAAGTGCCGTCGAGCGTCGCCGGTGTGATCAAGGAAGTGAAGGTCAAGATCGGCGACGAGGTGTCGCAAGGCAGCGTCGTGGCGCTGATCGAAACCGGCGCGGTCGCCGCGCCGGCGCCGGCGAAAGCCGAAGCAGCCACGGCTGCGCCATCGCTCGCGCCTGCGCCGAGTGCAAAAGTGGAAAATGCCGCAGCGGCGCCGAAAGCCGCCGCCGGCACCGGCCGCAAAGCCGACATCGAATGCCAGGTCGCCGTGCTCGGCTCCGGTCCGGGCGGCTACACCGCCGCGTTCCGCGCCGCGGACCTGGGCCAGAACACCGTACTGATCGAACGCTACGCCGCGCTCGGCGGCGTCTGCCTCAACGTCGGCTGCATCCCGTCGAAGGCGCTGTTGCACGCCGCCAAGGTAATCGACGAAGCCGCGCACGCCGCCGACATCGGCGTCAGCTTCGGTGAGCCGAAGATCGACCTGGGCAAGCTCGCCGCATTCAAGGACAAGGTGGTCGCGCAGCTGACGGGCGGACTCGCCGGCATGAGCAAGCAGCGCAAGGTCACGGTCGTGCAGGGCACGGGGCGGTTCGTCTCGCCGAACGAAATCGAAGTCGAAGGCAAGGATGGCCGTAAACTTGTCCACTTTGAGAAATGTATAATCGCGGCCGGTTCACAAGCGGTGAAGCTGCCGGGCTTCCCATGGGACGATCCGCGCATGATGGATTCGACCGACGCGCTGCTGCTCAAGGACGTGCCGAAGAAGCTGCTGGTCGTCGGCGGCGGCATCATCGGCCTGGAGATGGCGTGCGTGTACGACGGGCTCGGCAGCGAAGTCACGGTGGTCGAGTTGCTCGATCAGCTGATGCCCGGCGCCGATCCGGATCTGGTCAAGCCACTGGCGACGCGCTTGGGCAAGCGCTATGCCGGCATCCACCTCAAGGTGAAGGTGGCCAAGGTCGAGGCGACGAAGGACGGCCTGCGCGCCACGTTCGAAGGCGACAAGGCGCCGGCGCCGCAGCTGTACGATCGCGTGCTGGTCGCGGTCGGACGCGCGCCGAACGGCAAGAAGATCGACGCCGACAAGGCCGGCGTGAACGTGACCGAGCGCGGCTTTATCCCGGTCGATCGCCAGATGCGCAGCAACGTGCCGCACATCTTTGCGATCGGCGACGTGGTCGGTAACCCAATGCTCGCGCACAAGGCCACGCACGAAGGCAAGGTCGCCGCGGAAGTGTGCGCCGGGCAGAAAAGTGAATTCGTCGCACGCGTGATTCCGAGCGTGGCCTACACCGATCCGGAAGTGGCCTGGGTCGGCGTGACCGAAGGCGAGGCGAAGCAGAAAGGCATCGCCTACGGCGTCGGCAAATTCCCGCACGTCGCCTCGGGCCGCGCGATCGGCGTGGCGCGCACCGAAGGCTTCACCAAGCTGATCTTCGACGAAGCCACGCATCGCATCATCGGTGCGGGCGTGACCTGTCCGAACGCGGGCGAGTTGATCAGCGAACTGGCGCTCGCGATCGAGATGGGTTGCGAAGCGGCCGACATCGGCCTGACCGTGCACCCGCATCCGACCCTGGCCGAATCGGTCGGCATGGCGGCCGAGGTGTATGAAGGGACGATCACGGATCTGTACATCCCGAAACGCAAATAGACGTCTATTTGCGTTTGCGGCCCGCCGCCTTGGGCTCCGCGGCGGGCGCCTCGTCCGTGCCGATCTGATGCGCCACGTCGTAATGCCGCACCAGCGGCTCCATTTGCAGCAGGTACTGATCGTCTTCCGGGTAGTACACCGAACGGTCCGGATTCTCGCCGGCGAATGCGCGCACTGAATCCATCGATTCCCACAGCGACACCAGCATGATCTCGCAATGCTCGCCCTGTTCGCGCCGCAACACGGTCACGCCGCGATTGCCAGGCGTCGCCGCATAGTCCTTCAGACCGGTGACTTGCAGGTAGGCGAGATAATCGTCTGCCTTTTCCTTGAGCGTGATGCCACGCCAGACGCGAGCAATCATGCAAGTCTCCGCACCGTGCGAACCGCGTTCAAGCATACCCCACGGATATGGCGCCGAGTAAGACGGTCGGCCGAGGCGCCAAGATCCGGCGCAGCAGCGGCAACGCGGGCAAAAAAAACCCCGGGCGCTCGCACGACCCGGGGACTAGGGAGTTTCGATGAATTCGGTGTTTCGGATTCGACCGATCAGTGCGATCGCGTCGCGTCCGGCAAATCAGTTCAAGGATCAGGCGGACAGGCGGCTCAGCGCTTCGTTGATGCGCGCGAGCTTGGTTTCGAGCGGCGCCAGGTTATGCTGATCGTTCGCCGAAGGATGGCTGCGCACGTCTTCGATCGCCATTTCGAGTCGGCCCAGTTCGATCATCAGGTCATGACGGAGGAACAGCGGGTTTACGGTCAGAGCGGCGGCGGTGGCTAGCATGACATTCCCCTTTCTTTGCGACGTAGTTCTCGGAATGCAGAAGGCGTGCCAGCTATTCGAAAAGCGAAAAAAGCGGCGTCGAACGCGGCGCTTCATGCTCGCACTGACGCTGTGCGACGCAAATTGACGCGCGGACGGTCGGCGAGCTATGCAAGACATGACAAGATTCACAGTTATCTAACTACCAGCGGCAGTAATTTGTAGTAGCATTAATACATACAGTAGTGCCTGCCAGCGGCGGCACGAATCGAGTCACTGGCGCCCGGCATACGGTCCTCTTGGATTCCCCCTGTTCCTAAGACCGCCGGGCGCCAGCCTTCTTCCCTGAGTCCCCGATACTCCTCCGTGCATCCCTCCGCTGCCGCGTGAGCGACCCCTGTCCTTCGCTCCAGCCAGCGGGCTGTGCGCAGCGGAAGTGCACAAAGAAAACCGCAGAAAGCGTGCCAAGACAGGGCCTTGTATAATGCGCGTCACTTTCTGACCAGCACGGGCGATCGCAGTCCGGATCGCGCGCGGCGCCGCGCGTAGCGCGCTGTCGGCGGGACTGGCGGATGGCCGCGGCTCCCCGCGGACGGGTGACTTGGCGCGTCCACGATGGACACGATCCGTCAACCAAGGCGCCGGGCGCGGGCCGGGTGATTTGGCGAGCCATGGATGGACGAGCCTAGTCACCGACGTGGCCGCGGATGCAATACGAGAAGCACAGATGAACCAAAACGAACAAAACTTCGACGTGATCGTGATCGGCGGCGGCCACGCCGGCACCGAGGCGGCGCTCGCGTCCGCGCGGCTCGGCGCGCGCACGCTGCTGCTCACGCACAACATCGAAACGCTCGGACAGATGAGCTGCAACCCGGCCATCGGCGGTATCGGCAAGGGGCACCTGGTCAAGGAGATCGATGCGCTCGGCGGCGTGATGGCGCGCGCGGCGGACCGCGCCGGCATCCAGTGGCGCACGTTGAATGCCTCGAAAGGCCCGGCCGTGCGCGCGACGCGCTGCCAAGCGGATCGCGCGCTGTACAAGGCGACGGTGCGGCGCATGCTGGAAACGCAAGCGAATCTGTCGATCTTCCAGCAATCGGTCGACGATCTGATATTCGATGGCGACCGCGTGACCGGTGTGGTCACGCAGATGGGCTTGCGTTTCAGCGCGGCCAGTGTGGTACTCACCGCGGGCACCTTCCTTGCCGGCAAGATTCATGTCGGCTTTGCCACGCATCCCGGCGGACGTGCCGGTGATCCGCCGGCGCTGCGCCTGGCCGAGCGCCTGCGTGAAATGCCGTTGCGCGTGGATCGTCTGAAGACCGGCACGCCGCCGCGCATCGACGGCCGCAGCATCAACTTCGCCGGATTGCAAGAACAACCGGGCGACGATCCGCGCCCGGTGTTTTCGTTCACCGGTTCGAGCGCCGATCACCCGGCCCAGGTAAGTTGCTGGATCACGCACACCAGCGAACGCACGCACGAGATCATCCGCGGCGCGCTGGATCGCTCACCGCTGTACACCGGCAAGATCGAAGGCATCGGACCGCGCTACTGTCCGTCGATCGAGGACAAGGTGGTGCGCTTCGCGGACAAGTCCTCGCACCAGATCTTTATCGAGCCGGAAGGCCTCGCCACCACCGAAATCTATCCGAACGGCATTTCCACCTCGCTGCCGTACGACGTGCAGCTGGAGCTCGTGCGTTCGATCAAGGGCTTCGAGCGCGCGCATATCACCCGTCCGGGTTATGCGATCGAGTACGACTACTTCGATCCGCGCGGGCTCAAGGCGAGCCTGGAGACGAAAGCGATCGAAGGGCTGTATTTCGCCGGCCAGATCAACGGCACCACCGGTTACGAAGAAGCCGCCGCGCAAGGCATCGTTGCCGGAATCAACGCCGCGCGCGCGGCGCATGACAAGGAACCGTGGACGCCGCGCCGCGACGAAGCCTACATCGGCGTGCTGATCGACGACCTGATCACGAACGGCACGACCGAGCCGTACCGCATGTTCACCTCGCGTGCCGAATACCGCCTGCACCTGCGCGAGGACAATGCCGACCTGCGCCTGACCGAGCAAGGCCATGCGCTGGGCAGTGTCGGGCCGGAGCAATACGCCGCGTTTGCGCGCAAGCGCGAGGCGATCGAGCACGAGACGCAGCGTCTGCGCGGCATCTGGGCAGCGCCGGGCAACGCGCTCGGACGCGAACTGGAAGCCACGCTCGGCGTGCCGCTGTCGCGCGAGACGAACGCGCTGGACCTGCTGCGCCGGCCGCAGCTCGACTACGCCACGCTGCTGCGCGTGCCGGGTCTGGGGCCTGCCGCTGACGATGCGCGCGTGGCGGAACAAGTGGAAATTGCGGCAAAGTATTCCGGGTATCTGGATCGTCAGCATGACGAGATCGAGCGCCAGCGCCGGCACGAGGACACCGCGATCCCGATCGATTTCGACTACGCCGGCGTGCGTGGCCTGTCGGCCGAAGTGATGCAGAAGCTCGTACGCAGCCGACCGCAGACGATCGGCCAGGCGACGCGCATTGCCGGCGTCACGCCGGCGGCGATCTCGCTGCTGCTGGTGCATCTGAAGCGCGGCCAGGGTCGCCGCGTCGCTTGAGCGCGATCGCGCGCGCGCGGCCGCTGCTGGCCGCCTTCGTGTCGCTCGCGTGCGCCGGTGCGCTGCACGCCGAAGACGATGCGCCCAGCGTGACGCCGTATCGGCCGACAGTGTCGAATCCCGCCGATCTGCCGGTGCCGGGCTGGCTGGAACTGGAACTCGGTGCGTCGCGGCAGACCGAAGCCGGCGGCACGCGCACCGATACCCTGCCGTGGCTGCTCAAGTACGCGTTCGATGCCGATCACGGCATCCTGGTCGGCGGCAACGCGTTCACGCGCGTCGCGCTGCGCGGCAGCGCGAGCAGCGGCATCGGCGACACCTTGCTGGAATACAAGCAGCGCTATGCGCTGCGCGAAGGCGTCGCATTCGGTGTCGAAGCCGGCTTGGAGGCGCCGACGGCGCGCGATGATCTCGGCATCGACGGCACGGCCTGGCTGGTCAACGGAATCTTCAGTGCCGATCTTGGCGCAACGCATCTGGATCTCAACGCCGGTGGCACGCACTTCGCGTCGGCGCCACAGCACGCATCGCATTGGCAATCGGCGTGGGCTGCCGCGCTGTCGCATCCGCTTGGCGAGGCTTTCGGCGTCGCAGCGGAAATCTCCGGTAGCGCGCAGCGCCGCGCGCAACACGCGCACCAAGCGCTGACCGCACTCAACTACAATGTGTCGCATCGTTGCGTGCTCGACCTGGGTATCGCCTACGGGCTTGATCGCCGCCAGCACGATCACGATGTTTTCTTCGGCGGTACTTTCCTGCTCGGCCGTGTGCGCTGAGTTCCATCACGTCCATCCACTACGAGAAACATGCAATCCATCGAACAACGTCTTGCCCAGGAAATCGCCGCCAGCGCGGCGCAGGTCAACGCAGCGGTCACGCTGCTCGACGGCGGCGCTACCGTGCCGTTCATCGCGCGCTATCGCAAGGAAGTCACCGGCGGACTCGACGACACGCAGCTGCGCCTGCTCGAAGAACGCCTGCGCTACCTGCGTGAACTGGAAGAGCGCCGCGACGCGGTGCTCGCGAGCATTGCCGAACAGGGCAAGCTCAGCGACGAATTGAAGGCGCAGATCCTGGAAGCCGACAGCAAGGCGCGGCTCGAGGATCTGTATCTGCCGTACAAGCCCAAGCGCCGCACCAAGGCGCAGATTGCGCGGGAAGCCGGCTTGCAGCCGCTGGCCGACGCGCTGCGCGCCGATCCGACGCTGACGCCGGAGACTGCGGCGGCGGAGTACGTCGACGCGGCGCGCAATGTCGCCGACATCAAGGCCGCGCTCGACGGCGCGCGCGCGATCGTGCTGGAGGAATTCTCCGAAGATCCCGCGCTGGTCGGCGAGTTGCGCGAATGGCTGTGGCAGCGCGGGCAGATTCGCGCCACCGTGGTCGACGGCAAGCAGACAGAAGGTGCGAAGTTCCGCGACTATTTCGCGCACGTCGAAGCGATCCGCTCGATTCCCTCGCACCGTCTGCTCGCGCTGTTCCGCGCACGCAACGAAGGCATCCTCGATCTGGTGCTCGAACCCGGCAGCGATGCCGCGGCGGCGCACGCCGAAGCCGAAGGGCGTGTCGCCGTGCAGTTCGGCATCGCCGCGCGTGGGCGTGCGGCGGATGGCTGGCTGCTCGAATGCTGCCGCCAGGTATGGCGCGTCAAGCTGCATCTGCAGTTGACGCTGGATCTGTTCGGGCGCGCGCGCGAAGCGGCCGAGGATGAGGCGATCCGCGTGTTCGGCAGCAATCTAAAGGATCTACTGCTCGCGGCTCCGGCCGGCGCCAAGGTCGTGCTCGGCCTGGATCCCGGCATCCGTACGGGGGTGAAAGTGGCCGCGGTCGACGCCACCGGCAAGCTGCTCGTCACGCACACGATCTATCCGCACGAACCGAAGAAGCAATGGGACGCATCGCTGGCGCAACTGGCCGCCGCGTGCAAGCAGCTCGACGTGAACCTGATCGCGATCGGCAACGGCACCGCCTCGCGCGAGACCGACAAGCTGGTCGGCGAGATGATGAAGAAGCATCCGGACTTGAAGCTGGCCAAGCTCGTGGTCAGCGAAGCCGGTGCCTCGGTGTACTCGGCTTCCGAAGCGGCGGCGAAGGAGTTCCCCGAGCTCGACGTGTCACTGCGTGGCGCGGTATCGATCGCGCGGCGCCTGCAGGATCCGCTCGCGGAACTCGTGAAGATCGAGCCCAAGGCGATCGGCGTCGGCCAGTATCAGCATGACGTGAACCAGGTGAAGCTGGCACGCGCGCTCGACGGTGTGGTCGAGGATTGCGTCAATCGCGTCGGGGTCGACGTCAACACCGCCTCCGCATCGTTGCTGGCGCGTGTCGCCGGCTTGTCGGCATCGGTGGCGGAGAACATCGTCAAGTTTCGCGACGCGCACGGCGCGTTCCGCACGCGCGAGACGATCCGCAAGGTGCCGCGCCTCGGCGACAAGGCGTTCGAGCAGTGCGCCGGTTTCCTGCGCATCGTCGGCGGCGACGAACCGCTGGACGCTTCCGGCGTGCATCCGGAAGCTTATCCGGTAGTGGCGCGCATCCTCGCCGACAGCGGCCGCGGCGTGCAGCAGATCGTCGGCGACACGGCATTCCTGCGTTCGCTGAAAGTGGACAAGTATACCGATGCGCGGTTCGGCGAGCCGACCGTGCGCGACATCATCAAGGAACTGGAAAAACCCGGCCGCGATCCGCGTCCGCAGTTCGAGATGCCGAGTTTCGCCGACGGCGTGGAGGAGCTGACCGACCTGAAAGTCGGCATGATCCTGGAAGGACGCGTGTCCAACGTCGCCGCGTTCGGCGCGTTCGTCGACATCGGCGTGCATCAGGACGGCTTGGTGCACGTATCGGCACTGTCGAACAAGTTCGTCAAGGATCCGCGCGACGTGGTCAAGGCCGGCGAGCTGGTCAAGGTCAAGGTGCTGGAGATCGACCTGGCGCGCAAGCGCATCGCGCTGACGATGCGGCTGGACGATCCGATCGACGCGAGCCGTGCGCCGGGTCCGACACCGCCATCGGCACCGCGCCGCGACAACGTCCGTGCGTCTCAGGGCAAACCATCCGCACCGGCCGGCGCCAACGCATTGGCGGAGGCGTTCGCGCGCGCGCGGCGCAGCTAGGGAACGTGTTTGCGACGCGAGTGCGGTCACGCACTCGCGTCGTCGTGCGCCGAGGTTACTTCTTCGGCGCGTTGGCCTGGGCGCGGTTGAACGACTGCTGCGCCTGGTTGTACAGCGACTTGGCTTCCTCGGCCGATACTTCGCTGATCTGGCCGTTCGCCATGCGTTCCTTCAGCACCAACTGTCCGCTTTCGTCCCAGCCGACCTTGCTGGTGGAGAACGGCCGGTTCGCGCCGGTCGCGGATTCCTCTTTCACCACCACCCACGGCTTGTCGTTCTGGAACGCCATCTTCACCGTGATGCGGCCCTTGTCGTTGTCGAGGTCGGTGATCTCGCGCACCAGATGCACCTTGCCGTTCGACAGGAACGCATCCCATGCGGTCGAGGAAGTCTCGCCCATCGAGCTGCCGCTGATCTGCTTCATGTTGCCGACTTGCGCGTAGGCCTTGCGGTACGCGTCGAACATCTTCTCCGCCGGCGTTGCTTCCGCCTTGACGATGATCTGCACGCTCGAGGTGTGCTTCGCGTCGGTCAGCACCGGGCTTTGCAGCACCGGCAGGTAGCGCCGATCGCCGTCGACCAGCACCGCATCGACCGCGTAGGTGCCCTTCGGATCGACCTGACGCACGTCGATCGGCAGCGTGAACTGGATCGGCGGCCGGTTCGCGCCCGGAATCACAACCTGCGCCAGCGGCGTCGCCGGCTGCTTCACGTCGACCACCTTCAATTCAACGCGCGCCTGGTTCGACAGTTCGCGCGGCTCGCTCAGCATGACCGTGCCGCTGATCGTGCTGGCTATGCTCGGCGCGGCCGGCGGCGGCGGTGGCGGCGCCTGATTGCAACCGGCCAGTACGCCGGCTCCCAGCAGCGCGGCGAAAAACTGCATCTTCATTTGGCAATCTCCTTTTGTTGCATTCTTGCGGCACACGCTGAAGGTGACGCGGTTGCCGGACCCCGGACCGCGAATCATCTCACTTGGGCGGGCCGACCGCCATCGCGCCGCGCAGCATACGGCACGGCGCGCCAAAACCCCGTGAGCGTGGCCGCCTTCAGGCAGCCTGCAGCAAGGAAATGTCGGCCACGTGCAGGAACATGCGGCGCAGCTGCGCCAGCAGCGCACAGCGGTTGCGCCGCTTGTCCGGATCCTCGGCCATCACCATCACGCCGTCGAAAAAGCGGTCGACCGGCTCGCGCAGTTGCGCCAACAATCGCAGCGTGTCGACATAACGGCTCTGCTGCACCAGCGGTTCGATTGCGGCGGCGGCGGCGGCGATATGGCGGTGCAAATCGGCTTCGGCGCCGGGATCGAGCAAATCCGCTTCGACCTTGCCGCCGGCGGCATCCGGTGCCTGCTTGAGGATGTTGCCGATGCGCTTGTTCGCCGCGGCCAACGCCTGCGCTTCGGGCAGGCGCGAGAATTCCGCCACCGCGCGAATGCGCCGGTCGAAATCGCTGAGCGTCTCCGGCAGCACGGCGCGCACGGCGTCGAACAGGTCGCTGGCGGAGCCCTGCTCGGCGTAGTAACTGCGCAGGCGCTCGTAGACGAAATCAATCAGCTCGTCGACCAGCGATACCTTCTTTTCCGCCGGCGCCTGCTTGGCCGGCGCTGCCTTGATTGCCGGCAGCAGTTCGACCGCCTCGCGCAGTAGTGCTTCGAGATCGAGTTCCAGCGCGCCTTCGATCAGGGTGCGGCCGAGGCCGAGCGCGGCGCGGCGCAACGCAAACGGATCCTTGTTGCCGGAGGGCTTGAGCCCGACGGCAAAAATGCCGGCGAGCGTGTCGAGGCGCTCCGCCACCGCCAGCACTTGCGCCACCTTGCCCTGCGCGATGTCGTCGCCGGCGAAGCGCGGCCGGTAGAACTCATCCAGCGCGCGCGCGACCTCGGCATGTTCGCCGTGCGCGGTTGCGTAGTAGCGGCCCATCACACCTTGCAGTTCCGGGAACTCGCCGACCATGCGTGTCATCAGGTCGCACTTGCTCAAGCTGGCCGCGTGCGTGGCCAGCGCGGCGTCGACGCCGAGACGATTGGCGATCACGCGCGACAGCTCCGCCACGCGCACGCTCTTGTCCCAGACGCTGCCGAGCTGCTGCTGGTAGGTCACCGCTTTGAGCGCGTCGCGATGCGCCGACAATGGCGTCTTCAGGTCTTCGTCGTAGAAGAATTTCGCATCGGCAAAGCGCGGCCGGATGACGCGCTCGTAGCCCTTGCGGATCTCCGCCGGGTTGCTCGACTCGATGTTCGCAACGCCGATGAAATGCTCGGTCAGGCGGCCCTGTGCATCGAGCACCGGCACGAACTTCTGGTTCGCTTCCATGGTCGTGATCAGCGCCTCGGCCGGCACGCGCAGGAAATCGCGGTCGAACGTGCACGGAATCGCCACCGGCCATTCGGTCAGGTTTGCGATTTCATCGAGCAACGCATCGCGCAGTCGCGGCGTGCCGCCGGTGCCGCGCCCGGCGCTGGCGACTTCGGTGCGCACGCGTTCGCGCCGTCCGCGCGGATCGACCAGCACGCTGGCCGCGCGCAACGCATCGACGTAGTCGCCCGCCGCGGTGAGCGGCACCGGCAACGGATGGTGGAAACGATGGCCGCGCGAATCGCGGCCGCTGCGGATGCCGAAGATCTCCGCGTCGATCAACCGGCTGCCATGCAGGATCACCAGCCAGTGCATCGGCCGCACGAACGCGTAGTCGTGGTCGCCCCAGCGCATCGGCTTCGGGATCGGCAACGCCTTGAGCGCCTCGGCAATGATTTCCTGCAACAGCTCCGCGGTCGGCCGGCCGCGCTGCTGCGCGCGATGCACGAACCAGGCGCCCTTATCGGTGGTCAGCTTTTCCAGCTGCTCGACCGTCACGCCGCACGACGCGGCAAAGCCGAGCAACGCCTTGGTCGGCTGGCCGTTGGCGTCGAGGCCGGCGTTGAGCGCCGGGCCGCGCCGCTCGGTTGCCTGATCGGGTTGCGTCGCGGCGACGCCATCGATCCGGACCGCGAGGCGACGCGGCGAATTATACATTTGCGCATTTGCCGCATCGCAGGCGATGCCGCGTTTGGCCAAGCCGGCGCAAATGCCCTGCGCGAACGCGGCAGTGAGTTCGTCGAGCGCCTTCGGCGGAAGTTCCTCGGTGCCGATCTCGATCAGCAGCGGCTCGAGCGCGCTCATGTGCACGCCTCCTTCGCTTCGGCAAGGCGTTTCAGCACCGGGAAACCCAGTTTCTCGCGTTGCGCGTAATAACTTTCAGCCACCGAGCGCGCCAGCGCGCGCACGCGCAGGATGTAACGCTGGCGTTCGGTCACGCTGATCGCGCGGCGCGCATCGAGCAGGTTGAAGCTGTGCGAGGCCTTGCATACCTGCTCATACGCCGGCAGCGGCAAGCCGAGCTCGACCAGCTTTTTCGCCTCGCCTTCGCACACGTCGAACCAGTGTAGCAACTCGGGCACGTTGGCGTGCTCGAAGTTGTACGTGGATTGCTCCACTTCGTTCTGATGGAACACGTCGCCGTAGGTGACCACGCCGTGCGGCGCGACGGTCCAGACCAGGTCGTACACGTTGTCGACATTTTGCAGGTACATGGTCAGGCGTTCGAGCCCGTAGGTGATCTCGCCGGTGACCGGCTTGCACTCCAGGCCGCCAGCCTGCTGGAAATAGGTGAACTGCGTGACTTCCATGCCATTGAGCCAGACTTCCCAGCCCAAACCCCAGGCGCCGAGCGTGGGCGATTCCCAGTTGTCCTCGACGAAGCGCAGATCGTGCACCAACGGATCGATGCCGAGTGCCTTGAGCGAGCCGATGTACAAATCCAGGATGTCGTCCGGATTCGGCTTCATCACCACTTGATATTGGTAGTAATGCTGCAGCCGATTCGGATTCTCACCGTAGCGTCCGTCGGTCGGGCGCCGCGACGGCTGTACATAAGCCGCTGCCCACGGCTCCGGCCCGAGCGCGCGCAGGAATGTGGCCGGATGGAACGTGCCGGCGCCGACTTCGGTGTCGAGCGGCTGGACCAGGGCACAGCCCTGCTCGGCCCAATAGCGGTTGAGCGTCTGGATGACGTCCTGGAACGTCGGACCCTGGATCGGATTCATGGGTTCATCACGAAACGGCGGCCGAAAAGCGCGTTAGTATAGCGGCTGAGGGCCGAAACGCCTCCTGTGTCAGCGGCACGCGAAGCAAGACGGCAGCAGGAAGCCCGGTTCGTCGGACTCATTCGAACAATTCAAGGCGCAGTCATGGCCAGTGTTCCGCAAAGACCCGCCGCGCCGGCGAAGGCAGCAACCGCAGCCGCAAGCGAACCGCCTGCGCTTGGTCTGCACCGCAAGCTCGATCTCGACACCGTGCTCGCGGTGCTGCGCCAGGACGGTCTGATCAGCGAGCCCGACGCGCTCAAAGCGCGCGCCGACGGGCGCAGCGCGCGCGGCAAGATGGAACTGCATCCGATCGCGCTGATCGCAAACCAGAAGCTGATCAACCCGAAGGACGGCAAGCCGCTCAGTCTTGAAGTGCTGACGCAGTGGCTGGCCGAGCGCGCGAAGCTGCCGTACCTGAAGATCGATCCGATGAAGATCGACGCCGGCGCGGTGACGCAGGTGATCTCGCACGCCTACGCGCAGCGTTATCGCATCCTGCCGGTGGCGGTGAGTCCGCTGCAGGTGGTGATCGCCACGAGCGAACCGTACGACACGCGCTGGCTCGCGGATCTGGGCCACATCCTGCGCCGCGACGTGCAGCGCGTCGTGGTCAATCCGGTCGATCTGAACCGCTATCTCGCCGAGTTCTACGGCGTGCAGCGCTCGATCCAGAAGGCCAAGGATGCCAAGTCCGACGTCAACGACGGCCGCGCGATCCTGAACTTCGAGCAGCTGCTGGAGCTGGGCAAGGCCGGCGACATCGGTGCCGACGACCGCCATGTCGTGCACATCGTCGATTGGCTGCTGCAGTACGCGTTCGACCAGCGCGCCTCGGACATCCATCTGGAGCCGCGTCGCGACACCAGCCCGATCCGCTTCCGCATCGACGGCGTGATGCACAAGGTGTTCGAATTGCCGACGCCGGTGATGACGGCGGTGACCGCGCGCGTGAAGATCCTCGGTCGCATGGACTTGGCCGAGAAGCGCCGGCCGCAGGACGGCCGCATCAAGACGCGTTCGGGCGAGGGTCGCGAGGTCGAGCTGCGCCTGTCGACCATGCCGACCGCGTTCGGCGAAAAAGTCGTGATGCGCATCTTCGATCCGGACATCGTGGTCAAGGAATTCCGCCAGCTCGGTTTCTCGATGGACGAGGAAATCCTCTGGCGCAGTTTCGTCGAGCGCCCGCACGGCATCGTGCTGGTGACCGGCCCGACCGGCTCGGGCAAGACCACCACGCTGTATTCGACGCTGAAACATCTGGCGACGCCGGACATCAACGTGTGCACGGTCGAAGATCCGATCGAAATGGTCTCGCCCGAATTCAACCAGATGCAGGTGCAGCCCGGGATCGATCTGGATTTCGCTGCCGGCGTGCGCACGCTGATGCGCCAGGATCCGGACATCATCATGATCGGCGAAATCCGCGACCTGGAAACCGCGCAGATGGCGATCCAGGCATCGCTGACCGGACACCTGGTGCTGTCGACGCTGCACACGAACGACGCGCCGACCGCGCTGTCGCGCCTGCTCGATCTGGGCGCACCGCACTATCTCATTCAATCGACGCTGACCGGCGTCGTGGCGCAGCGCCTGGTGCGCACGTTGTGTCCGCACTGTAAGGTTGAGACGCCGCTCGACGTGCGCGCCTGGGATGCGCTGGTGCATCGCTGGCGTCTGCCGCCGCCGCCGCGCGTGTACGGGCCGAAGGGTTGTCTGGAATGCCGCAACACCGGCTATCTCGGCCGCACCGGCATATACGAGATGATGCACGTGTCGCCGCACATCCGGCAGATGATCTCGGCCACGCTCGATCTGGCCAAGCTCAAGGAAGCGGCGCTCGCCGGCGGCATGCGTCCATTGCGCGTGAGCGCGGCCGCGCAGGTCGCGCGCGGTGTCACCACGATCGCCGAAGTGGTCGGCGTGCTGCCTCCGGTCGAAGAGTGAAGTTGCTGATCGTGCAGACCGGCGCGACGTTGCCGGCGCTGCTGCCCCGTCACGGCGATTTTCCCGAATGGTTCCGGCGCGGTCTCGGCGTGCGCCCCGAGCGTGTGGAGACGGTGCGAGTCGACGCGCATCAGCGCCTGCCGGCACCGCGCGGATGGGTCGCCGCGGTGATCACCGGTTCCGGCGCGATGGTGTCGGAACGTCTGGACTGGAGCGAGCGCACCGCCGACTGGTTGCGTGATGCCGCGGCGTTCGGCCTGCCGATGCTCGGCGTGTGTTACGGCCATCAGCTGCTCGCGCACGCATTCGGCGGCCAAGTCGATTACAACCCACGCGGACGCGAGATCGGCACGATCGAGATCGAATGCCTGCCGGCGGCGCAACACGACGCGTTGCTGCGCGACGCGCCGCCGCGCTTTCGCGCACAGGCCACGCATCTGCAAAGCGTGCTGCGCGCGCCGCCCGGCGCGGTGGTGCTGGCGCGCTCGGCGCTCGACGACAGCCACGCGATCCGCTTCGCGCCGCGCGTGTGGGGTGTGCAATTCCATCCGGAGTTCAACGTCGCGCACATCCGCGGCTACCTGCGCGCACGCCACGACGCGATCCGCGCCGAGGGCCTGGATGCGCACGGCTTGCGCCGCGCGGTCGGTGCCGCGCCGGAAGCACGGCGTTTACTGCGGCGCTTCGTCCGCCTCGCGGCGGAAAGCCGCGACTGAACGCGGCTGCGCGGGGCCGTCTGGACGCCCAAAAACAAAACGGCCAACCGGGTGCAGCTGCAAAAAACGGCGATGCGACGAACGAGTTCCCAAAAAAAACGGCCCCAACGGCCGTCGTATCCCGCAAACAAGAAACGGTCTTGACGGCCGTGGCATCCCTCAAAACAAAAAAACGGCCTCGACGGCCGTGACATCCCTAAAACAAAAACGGCCTCGACGGCCGTGGCATCTCTAAAAAAAAAACGGCCTCGACGGCCATGACATCCCTAAAACAAAAACGGCCTCGACGGCCGTTTTTGCCAGATCCGCCGCCCAAAGCCCCTGGCGCGGAATGAAGAAATCTTACTTCTTCGCCTTGCGCGCGCCACCACCGGCCTTGACCGAGGCGAGGTAGTTGTTGATTGCTTCGTTGGTGACATCGTACAGCGGGCGACCCGACACCGCCGCGGCGGCCTTCAGGCTGTCGCGCACGCGCTTGGAGACACGCAAGCTGGCGTCGCGGGTATCTTCATTCGATTTTGCCATGGACGGACTCCTGTTTGGGTGGTTGCAAAATGCGGCAATTGCAAAAAGGAGTTTATGCCAGAAAGTAGCAAAAGACAAATTGTAGCCAAATTCACAATTGCCAGGATTTGCACCTTGTCAATGCGATGCGGCGTCCGGCGCGGCGGTCTCGCTGCGGCGCACGAATAGGCGCACCGCGACCACGCCGACCTCGTACAGGAGGCACATCGGCACGGCCAGCAGGATCATCGACAGTACGTCCGGCGGCGCCACAACCGCGGCGACCACGAACGCGCCCAGGATTACGTACGGTCGCTGCGTGGTCAGTTGCGCCGGCGTGACCCAGCCGAGCACCGCGAGGATGAACACGACCACCGGCACCTCGAAGCACAGGCCGAACGCAAAGAACATGGTCAGCACGAAATCCAGATAGCGACCGATGTCGGTGGTCATCGCCACGCCTTCCGGCGTCGTGTTGAGCATGAATGCGAACACTTTCGGCAACACCAGGAAATAGGCAAACGCACAGCCGAGATAGAACATCAGCACGGCCGACACGAGCAACGGCATGGCCAGGCGCTTTTCGTGTCGGTACAGCCCCGGCGCGACGAAGCGCCAAGCCTGATATAGCAGCACCGGCATGGCCAGGAACAACGCGACGAAAAACGCCAGCCGCACCGGCGTCAGGAACGGCGAGGCGACGTCGATTGCCACCATCTTGGAATCTTTCGGCAGGCGCTCCAGCAGCGGCTCGGCGATCAGATGATAAAGATGATTCGCGAACGGCAGCAGCCCGACCAGGATGATCAGCACCGCAGCGATGCCCTTGAGCAGGCGTTCGCGCAGTTCGACCAGGTGCGAGATGAACGATTGTTCCTCGCCGCCTTCGGGCTCAGCTTCGCTCATGCGGTTCGTTCGACGGCTTGGGCGGTTCGGCGGTCGTGGCGTCGACCGCACCATGCACCGCATCCTTGACCGATTGCACGGCATCGCGCACGTCGGCCGTGGCATCGGCGGCGGCCGCAGTCTCCTTCAGATTGCGCTTGAGTTCCTCGGCAGCCAGTTCGCGCTCGATCTCCGCGCGCACGCTTTGCCAGCCTTGGCGCGCCTTGCGCAACAGCGCGCCGGCGGTGCGCGCCGCGCCGGGCAGGCGTTCCGGGCCCAATACGAGCAGCGCAACGATCGCGATCAGGCCGACCTCGCCCATGCCGACGTCGAACATGGCAGCCTCTTACGGCGTGTTTTCGCGCTTGCTGGCGTTCGGATCGGCCGCCGGCTCCGGTGGCGGATCTGCCTTGAGCTGCGGTTGCGGCTCGGACTTGTCGTTGCCGTCCTGCATGCCCTTGCGGAAATTCTTGATCGCCGCGCCGAGATCCTCGCCGACATTGCGCAGTTTCTTGGTGCCGAAGATCAGCACGACGATCAGCAGCAGCAACAACAAATGGCCGGGACTTAAACCAAACATGGGTGACTCCAGAAATTCTCGTCGCGCGATCATCGCGCGACGCGGACGATGCGCCGGATTACCTGCGCATCAATGTGCAGTGTACTCCTCCAGACGATCGCGGAAGTCGACCACGGCGTTCGGCACGTTGCTGACGCCGCCGGCGAAGATGCGCCGCGGCGTCACGCCGTCGCCATAAACCGCCTGGTTCGCGTCGTTGTCGATCGCCAGCACCGAGCCGTCCAGCGCCACGCCGGCGAACAGGCCACGCGAGCGCGAGTAGGAATAGATCTCCGCGCGCAGCTGCGCATCGGTCGCTGCATGGGCGTCGCGCCCGACCGGGCCTGCCGCGACCGAGGCGTCGGCGCCGAGCGTGAATTTGCCGTGCACGATCGAATCCACGCCGCGTTGCGTGCGGAACACGAGGATCACGTCGGTGGATTGCACGCCGGCCTGGAAGCCGATGCTGCCGCCGGTCATGCTGACGAAGCTCGGGTTGCTCCAGGTTCCGTCGCTGGCCTTGATCGACACCATGCCGACGCCGTGCCGGCCGCCGATGACGAAGCCGGCCTTGATCACGTCGGGGATCACCGCGACCGCGTAGGCGTTGTTGAGCAGGTCGGACGGCACGCGCTTGTCCGGCGCCTGCATGATCTCGCGCAGCACGCGCACCGCATTGTTGGCGCGCTCGGTCTCCTGTTCGCCCGCGCGTGTCGCGCCGGCGTGCAGCAGGATCAGGGCGACGAGCGGGAAAAGCAGGGTCGTGCAGCGCTGCATGGCAGTTACCTCGTTCCGATGAGTAGTCGCGCGCCGCGCCGCAGCGCGGGGCATCAGTTTGGACGATGCCGGCGCAGGCGAGTTCCCGCGCCTGCGCCCAACAGCAGGATTAGCAGGGACAGGCCGAACCACGAGCTGGCCGGCGTGGAATCCAGCTGCTGCTGGCCGCCGCCTTGCGGCGGCACGATGGCGAGTCCTTTCAGGCCGATGAAGGCGAGGTCATCGGCGGAACGTCCGGCTGGCGCGGTGATCGCTCCTTCGTTGGTCAGCGAGCCGTTCGCGTTGGCGCTGGCCAGGTCGCTCCATTGCGGCGACTGGCCGCTCGGCGGCGGCACGTAGTCGAGCACCAGCCACAGCTTGCCGCTGGCGTCGAAGCCCGGGCTTGCCGTCGTGATGTAGCCGACGCTGGCGCCGTATGCGCCGATCGCGGTCGCATGCGCGGTCGCCGGATCGATCTGATACAGGGTGTTGTTGCCCTGACTGCCGGCGCCGTACAGCGTATTGCCGCGCGATGTCAGTCCGGTGATCTTGACGCCGAGATTGCCGACCAGCGTGACGGATGCGTCCGCCAAGCTGACCTGCCAAAAATTTCCGGGACCCGACGACAGCCACAAGCGTCCGTCCGCGGTGAACGCCAGCCCCAAGTCGAGTTGCTGACTGGTGCCAAGGTTGAGCGTCCCGATCGGTGTCGCCAAGCCGCTGCTGCGGTCGATCTGCAGTAGCGTCTTGCTCGCGCCGGCGTCGGAGACCCCGTACAACTTGCCGGCAGGACTGAAAGTCAGGCCTTCGATGTTGGCCCAGCGCGTCGCGCTCTCGAGCGCGGTGGCGCGGCCGATCTCGGCCGCCGTGTGCGTGGACAGGTTGACGCTGTACAACGTGTCGAACGCCTCGCCGAAGCCGATTACATCGGCAGCAAGTGCCTGGCCGCAAACAACGGCAAGCAAAGGCGCTGCAATGAGAGCGCGCAGGGGCATGGGTGTTCTCGTTGTCTGTTCTTTTAGTTAGATAATCGTCAGCCGCAGCGGGCGCGCCGCAGCGAGCCGAGTCTATCAGTTAGTTGCATGATAAACAAAGCCTTAGGGCCAAAGATGTTAAGCTAGGCACAGTATCAGCGGTACGGACACAAGCTCTGGGGCCGACCAGGCACCCGCCGCCCAGCCGGTTGTGACGTACCGCCGCTTGCCGCCCTTCGAATCCAACTCCAGTCGCATGTACCAGAACGCCTCACCCGAGCCGTCGGTTGCCAGCGCCGAAACGGCGGTACTGCTGATCAACCTCGGCACGCCGGCTGCGCCGACGCCGCGCGCCGTGCGGCGTTATCTGGCCGAGTTCCTGTCCGATCGACGCGTGATCGACTACCCGCGCTGGTTATGGCTGCCGTTGCTGTACGGTGTGATCCTCGCGGTGCGTCCGCGCCGGTCCGCGCATGCCTACCGCCAGATCTGGACTGCGCAAGGCTCGCCGCTGCTGACGCTCAGCCGCGCGCTGACCGATGCGGTGGCGCAACGTTGCGCCAGCGCCGGCGTGCGCGTGGAACTTGCCATGACCTATGGCGAACCGGCCATCGCCGACGTGCTCGCACGTCTGCTCGATGCCGGTGTGCAGCGCGTGCTGCTGCTGCCGCTGTATCCGCAGTATTCCGCAACCTCCAGCGCGGCCGCGTTCGATCGCGTGTTCGCGGCGCTGCGCGCGCGCCCCCGCTTGCCGCAGCTGCGCACGCTCACGTCGTACCACGACGCGCCGGAGTATATTTCTGCACTTTGCAGCAGCGTGGAAGAATACCGCAAGACGCATGGTGCGGCGGAGCGCCTGCTGCTGTCGTTCCATGGCATACCGCAACGCTACGTCGACGCCGGCGATCCGTATGCGCAGCAGTGCCTGGCCACGGCGCAGGCGCTGCGCGACCGACTCGGTCTGGACGACAAGGCGCTGCTGGTTTCGTTCCAGTCGCGCGTGGGTCGCGAGCGCTGGCTCGCGCCGTACACGGACGAGATGCTGGCGCAGCTGGCGCGCGACGGCGTGCGCCACATGCAGGTACTGTGTCCCGGCTTTGCGGTGGATTGCCTGGAGACGCTGGAGGAAATCGCGCTGCGCGGACGCGAACAGTTCATCGCCGCCGGCGGCGCGCGGCTCGACTACATTCCGGCGCTGAACGACTCGGCCGGCCACGTCGAATTGTTGCATGGCCTGATTCGCGAGCAACTGCAAGGCTGGAGCCGCGCCGATGCAGGCGCGTGAGCTGGAGCTGCAACTGCCGCAACTGCGCCTGGCCGCACGCGCCTGGGGCGAGCCGCATCTGCCGCCGCTGCTGGCGCTGCACGGCTGGCTCGACAACGCCGCGTCGTTCGACCGGTTGGCGCCGCTGCTTTGTACACAGTTCCACATTGTCGCATTGGACCTGCCCGGCCACGGCCGTTCCGGCTGGCGTCCCGCCGGCACCTGGTATCACTATGTCGACTATCTCGGCGACGCACTTGCCGCGGTGGACGTGCTCGGCTGGCAACGTTTCGGCCTGCTCGGCCATTCGCTCGGCGGTGCGGTGGCCAGCGTGCTCGCGGCAGCGTGTCCGGAACGCATCGACCGGCTGCTGTTGATCGAGGCGCTCGGTCCGCTCGCCGGCGATCCGGCGCAGGCGTTGACACTGCTCCAGAAGGCATTGCACGAACGCGCCGGCGTCGGCGACAAGTCATTGCGCGTGTTTGCCGACGAAGCGGTCGCGGTGGCGGCGCGGCGCCAGGCGAACGGTCTGTCCGAAACGGCGGCGCGCGCGCTGGTTGCGCGCGGCATCAAGCCGGTGAACGGCGGCTTCAGCTGGTCGTCGGATCCGCGCCTGACGCTGACCTCGCCGCTGCGCATCCTGGAGCCGCAGATCCTCAGCATGATCGGCGGCATCCGCGCGCCGACACTGTTGCTGCTGGCACAGCCCGAGCAGCCGTACCTGCAGCGCGAGATGATCGACCGGCGCATCGCGCAGGTTGCCGATATCGAAGTGCGGCGCTTGCCCGGCACGCATCACCTGCACCTGGAGGATCCACAGCCGGTGGCCGCGGCGCTCCTCGATTTCGTCAGGCGGCGATCAGGCGCGCCAGTTCCGCCTTGAGCGCATGGCCGCTGGTCTTGAGCCAGTCGCGCTGCGCCTGCCAATCCGGACACAACGTACCGACCAGTGCCCAGAAGCGCGGCGAGTGGTCGCGGATGCGCAGATGGCATAGCTCATGGATCACCACGTAGCGCAACGCATCCAGTGGCGCGAGCGCGAGCGCGAGATCGAGCGTGACCCAATCGCGCGTGTCGAGGCTGCCCCACAGGCTCTTCAGCGGTTTGATGCGCACGCCGTTCGGCGCGCGCCCGAGTTCGGACGAGTAGCGCGCCAGATAACGCGACACGTCGCGGCGGATCTGCGCCTGCAAGTACGACTGCAGCAGCGAGCGCGCCGCGGCGAGCGACTGCTTGTTGTGCGGCTTCGGCAGCGACAGCACGAGGCGTTCGCCCTCCAGTTCGACGCGCGGATAGGCATCGTCGCGCCATTGCAAGCGCGTCGTCTCGCCGCGCAGCGGGATCAGCGTCGGCACACCGGGCTTGAGCGGCGGCGGACCGTCGTGATCGAGCTTGAGCTCGTCGAGTTTGCGCTCCAGCCAGTTCGCGTGTTTGCGCAGGAATGCGAACACTTGTGCCGGGTGCGTGCCTTGTGGATAGGAAACCTGGGCGCCGCCCGAAGTCACCGTCAAGCGTAGCCGGCGCGCGCGTGGGTGCGCGCGCCGCAGCACCTTGATGGTGTCGCCATCGGGCGTGGCGAGCTCGAGGTAGTTGTTGTTGTCCGCGACTGTCATGCTTGCTCCAGCCCCGGACGATTCCTTATCGCTTGTCGTTCGGCCGGGGCAAGCCGAACCACTCGTCGAATTTTTGCAGCAGGCGCTCCAGTTCGAGCGTCATCAGCGCAAATACTGCATCCAGTTCGGCGATACCTGAGTCGCGGTCGGTTTCGCCGAGTTCGTCCTGCACTTGATCGAGGAAGCGCAGCTTGCGCACGGTGAGGTCTTCACCAAGCGAAAACGCCATGCGTTCCTCGTAAATCAGTCCCAGCTGGAACACCTGCTTACCCGACTTAAGATGCTCACGCACCTCGTCGGTTTCAAGGTCCTGGCGGCGGCAGCGGACCACGGCGCCGGTCTCGGCCGGATCGCGCAGTTCGCACTCGTCGCCGAGCGCTAGACCCTTCGGTAGCTTGCCATGGATAAGCCAGTCCGTCATCAACGCCCGCGGCGATTCCTCGGCTGCAAGCGGTACGGCCGGAAAGCTGCCCAAGGCTTCGCGCAACTGGCTCAGCGCCTCCTCGGCGGCCTTGCGGCTGGCCGTATCCAGCACCAGCCAGCCCGCCTTAAGTGCTAGATAAGCATTGAGTTTTGACAGGCGTATGAAGGCCCGTGGAAGAAAATCGGTAAGGATTTCGTCCTTGATCCGCTTGCGTTCCTTCGAACCGATCTTGCGGTGCTCTTTTTCGGTAATCTTCCGCAATCGTGCAGCCAACTCGTCGTTAACTACCGAGGCCGGCAGCAATCGGTCCTCACGCCCGACCGTGACCAGCGCAAACGGCCCGACGTGGTGGCTCAGCGCGGCTTCGTCGCGCCCGTACGGCGAAACAAAGCCCTGGCTGGACAATTCCAGCGGGCCGCAGCGCTTGAGCGCCTGTGCGCCCAGCTTGTCGTCGAGGGATTTGAGAACTTTGGCGGCGTGTTCGGAGAAGCGAAACAGAGTCAGATTACGAAACCACATGCGGTGCTCGTTCGAAAAGAAAAGTGGCCGGTGGCAAGCCGGAAGGATTTGCGATCAGTCGGCGCTGCTGTCGTTGCCGTCGCCGAGCAGCCAGTCGGCCGCATGCGGCCGCGCCGCATGGCGGCTGCCGAGCGCGGCGAAGTCAAACAGCGCGGTATCCGCCAGCTGCGACGGCGCAATCGCGGTGAGCGCGCGGAACACGTTTTCGTTGCGCCCCGGATGTTTGCGCTCCCACTCCTGCAGCATCTGCTTGATCGCCTTGCGCTGCAGCGTTTCCTGCGAGCCGCACAGGTTGCACGGCATGATCGGAAAGGCTTGCTGCTGCGCGTATTCGGCGATGTCGCTTTCCTTGCAGTACGCGAGCGGTCGGATCACCACGTGCTTGCCGTCGTCGGACTGGAGCTTCGGCGGCATCGCCTTGAGTGTCGAGTGATAGAACATGTTGAGGAACAGCGTCTCGACGATGTCGTCGCGATGGTGCCCGAGCGCGATCTTGGTGAAGCCTTCGCGCTCGGCAAAACTGTACAGCGAGCCGCGACGCAGTCGCGAGCACAGGCCGCACATGGTTTTGCCTTCCGGCACCACGCGCTTGACCACGCTGTAGGTGTCCTGCTCGAGGATCACGAACGGCATGTCGATCGAACGCAGGTACGCCGGCAGGATCTGTGCGTCGTAGTCGGGCTGCTTCTGATCGAGATGCACCGCGACCAGCTCGAAATCGACCGGTGCCTTCGCCTGCAATTGTCGCAGCAGTGCGAGCAGGGTGTACGAATCCTTGCCGCCGGACAGACACACCATCACGCGATCGCCGTGCTCGATCATGTTGTAGTCGGCAATCGCCTGGCCGGCCTGGCGACGCAGGCGCTTGGCCAACTTGTTGGCATCGATCGCGTGTTTGCGGGCAGCGACAGTCATGCGGTGAAGGGCGAGAAATGCGGCCGGCTATTGTACGGGCAAACGGCAACTGGCTCGACTGTGCCGCGCTCGCGCCGCGCCCGCGGGCAGACTAGACTTATGCCAGACACAGCCGCAGGACGCCGCGTTGAGCGACGAACAAGGCGAGATCGCCAGACAGTTGATCGAACTGCGCATCGAGCATCGCGATCTCGATGGCGCGATCCTGCGCATGGTTGCCGATCCGCACTGCGATGAGCTGCAGCTGCGGCGCATGAAGAAGCGCAAGCTGCGCCTGAAGGACACGATTGCGCGGCTGGAGAGCAAGCTCATCCCGGATTTGGATGCGTAGAATTGGTCGCTCGGCGGGCGGCTCACCGAATCGCGCTCTGGCATTTTTCTTGACGTCATTCCCGCGCAAGCGGGAATCCATCTTGCTCGTGGCGCGACATGCAAGGTCAAAATGGATCCCCGCTTGCGCGGGGATGACGCCATCATCCATGTAGCTGCTTGAAGAACGCATGCGGTTTGATTTCCGCCATGCAAACACAAGTGCGGCGTCCTACGCGTCTTCGCTGTCGCTGGTCTCGTCGGTGATTGCGCTGCGCCGCTCCGGCGTCAGCTTCAAGATCCCATGCCGGATCTCGCGACTCAGGATCACCTTGGCGTCGCGCGTGACGTCTTCCAGCGCGGCGTCGAAGTCGAGCTTGCCGGAATCGTCCGTCCATACCACCTTGCGTTCGCGTAGCTTCTGGATGAAGCCGCGGAACAGGGTCTTGTCGAAAAACTCCGGCGCGTTGAGTTCATGCAGCAGGCTCAGACGCTGCGCGATCATCGCGCACAGGTTTTCGAGTTCGCCCGCCGACAGCGTGCGCGGACCGTTGCGCACCAACGCGGCGATCGCGATGTAGTAGCGCTCGAACGCCTGCAGCATGCTGTGGCCGATGATGCGCAGCTGATAGGCGCCGTCGCTCTGGCCGGGTCCGCGGCGCACGATGCGCCCGTCGCCGGTCGTCTCGAGCAGTCCGCGCGCGACGAAGAATTCGATCGTCGCATCGATCTGCGCGGCAAAGCCGTCTTCGCTCCACGGCAGGAACAGTTCCGCCTGGATGAACGGATAGATCAAGCGGCCCAGACGCACGATCGACACGCGCGCCATGCGCCGGTTGTTGAGGAAGCAGCACGCCACCCACGCCGCAGTGGCGAACAGGTGCAGCACGTTGTTGCGGAAATACGAGAGCAGCACCGCGGCCTTGCCCTCGCTCGCCAGCACATCGCCGAGCGGATGCGCGATGCGCTGGATCGCCTGCATGTGCTCGCCGTAAGCGACGATCCGCGCAGCATCCATGTCGGTGACGCTGATTCGCTCGGAATACGGCAGCGCCAACAGCAGCGCGCGGCTCAATTCGAGCTGCGCGATCAGGTCGCTTTCGCTCATCGAATGCTTCGGCGTAGACAGCAGCGCGAGCGCAAGCAGGTTGATCGGGTTGACGTCGGCGGCGCCGTTGATGTTGATCAGGATGCGTTCGGCGAGCCGGTCGACGGCGGGCTTGAGCCAGGCCGGCTTCGCATCGGGATCGGCGGTCGCGGCGCGCCACTCGGGCGCCACCTCGTCGAGCAGCGGCGTCAAGAACACCGGTTCGCCGAAATTCACCGCCACCTTGCCGTAGTGATGGCGCAGCACGCGGAATGCGCGCAACAGGCCGAGCAGCGATTCCTTCTTCTTCGGCTTGCCGGACAGCTCGCCGATGTAGGAATCGCCTTCCATGATCTTTTCGTAGCCGATGTAGACCGGCTGGAACATCACCGGGCGCTGCGCCTCGCGCAGGAAGCTGCGCAGCGTCATCGACAGCAGACCACCGCGAGGCGCGAGCGAGCGGCCGGTACGCGAGCGCCCGCCCTCGACGAAATATTCGATCGACACGCCGTGCGCGAACAGCTGGCTCATGTATTCGCGGAACACGGTCGAGTAGAGCGGATCGTTGAAGCTGCGGCGCATGAAAAACGCGCCACCGCGGCGCAGCAGCGGACCGATCACCGGGAGGTTGAGGTTCACGCCCGCGGCAATGTGCGGCACGACGAAGCCGTTTTGGTACAACAGCCACGACAGCAACAGGTAGTCGATGTGGCTGCGATGGCACGGCACGTACACGATTTCGTGTCCCGGCGCGACCGCGCGCAGCTTGTCGAAATGGCGCATCTGCACGCCTTCGTAGATCTTGTTCCAGAAGCCGATCAGCAGGAACGAGATCGAACGCACCACCGGATGCGACAGGTCGGCGGCGATTTCCCAGGCCATGGCGCGCGCCTTGTCGCGCGTCTTGGCGATGTTCTGCGCGTCCTTACTCGCCGCCGTGGCGATCGCGTTGCGCACCGGATCGGCGTTGAGCACCGCGTCGATCAGCGTGCGCCGATGCGACAGGTCGGGTCCGATCACCAGCGCGCGGATGCGCTGGAAATGGACGCGCAGCACACGCGAGACCTTGCGCAACGTGTTCGGCGCGTCGCGTTCGCCGGCGATCACGCCGCGCAACGACACCGGCGCGGAAAACTGCACGATCGTGCTGCGGCCGTTCAACAGCAGCGAGAGCAGGCGCCGGAAGCGGCCAACCACCACCCAGTTTTCCGAGAACAGCACGCGGAACCAGCCGATCTGCCGGTCCGGCGCGCGGCCGACGAAGATCGACACCGGCACGAGCTGGATGTCTACGTCAGGCAGCGCACGCACGGTGTCGAGCAGCTGTGCCAGCGTCTCGGAATGCGTGCGCGAGCGCGGCCGCTGGAACAGCCAACCTTCGCGCCGCGACAGCGCGAACATGGCGCGTTGCCGGCGCATGCTGCCGAGCTGAAACGGGCGCAACGGTTCCGGCAATCCGGCTTCGCGGCAGGCTTGCTCGAGGATCAGCGTGTCCGACAGGCCATAGCGCTCGGTGACGTAGCACACGGGTATCGCCGGATCGATCTGCGCGCGCGCGTCGAGCGGCTCGCGCTTGATGCGCAGCCATGGTTCGACCAGCGCGCCGAGCAGGCGCATCCACCAGGGTGCGCGCGGCGGATCGATAGCGCTGGCAGTAGGCGACGTGGTGTTCATGCGGCAATTGTACGCGGTCGCGCTTTTGCGAGGCGCCAAAACGACTTCGCCCGCGCGGGGCGGGCGAAGTCTTCACACGCTTGGGCGTGGTTCAGCCCTTGTTTTCAGCGGGTTTTTCCGCGGCCATTGCCGGCGCGGCCGCATCATTCTGGTGCTTCTTCCACTGCTCGATCGCCTGCTTGCCGTACCAGCGGCCGTCGACCTTGACCAGATCGCTCTCGGTCGCGAACGGCTGCTCGAACGCGGTGTAGGTGACCTTGACCTTGGCCGCGTCGCCGGTGGTCGAGACCGTTTCGACCTTGACGCTGTCGAGTGCCTTGTCCATGTTGAGGCCGTACACGGCGAGCACCTGCTTCAGGCCACCGAGCACGATGCCGGCCTTCTGCATCGCCTGGTCGTAGGTCAGCGCGCGCGCGTCGTCGATGGTCTTGAGGTTCAGGTCACGCGCGGTCTTGCAGATCGCCGCGATCGCGTTCTTGACCAGCGCCGGATCGGTGAACTTGGTCGCTTGCGCCCACTTCGCGGTCGCGTCGATCAGCGCGCCCGCCTGCTGCTTCTGCGAGTCGTTCAGATCCTTGCTCTGCTGGATCGAGGACTGCGCGAAGCCCTGACCCATCGCGATCATCATCGGCATCTGCTGCGCCGACTGCGCGTCGAACTCCTTCAGCTTCGGCTCGATCTCGGCGTACATCTTCGCTTCGGCGTCCGGCGCAGTGAGCTTGGTCATGGTCTCGGCAAACTGCTTGCGATCCTCGTCGGTCACCGGATCCTTGTTCATCTCCTTGGTCCAGTCGGCCTTCATCTTGGCGACTTCGCCGGCAGGCAGCGCGTTGTCCAGGAACGCGGCGACGTTGTTGCTGCGCAGGGCGTGGATCGATGCGGCCAACGCGCCGTCCGGCGTGCTCGGCGAAGCGGCCGGTGCAGCGGCGGCGCCCGCGGCGGGCGGTGCGGCGGTCTGCGATTGACCGCAGCCGACAACGACAGCGGCTAATGCCGCGGCAAATGCAAAACGTGCAACTTTGGTATTCATTCTGACTCCCCAGGTGGGTAAACGGCGGTGCGGGATGGCAACTCTAGTGAGCGGGTTGGGCCTTGGCAAGCGGGCGTCGAGCCCGCAGTCAGCGGGCGTTGGGTTGTACCGGACACATCCGGCGCGAAGTCAATCCGCCAGCAGGCTGGCCAGGCGCGACAGATGCGAGCTGGCCACCTCGCGCCGGCTTTCGGCATCCTGCTCCGCATCGCGACCGTCCCAGTGCAGGTCGTCCTGCGGCAGCTCGGCGAGAAAACGGCTCGGTTCGTTCGCGACGATTTCGCCGTAGCGGCGCGAGCGCGCGGCATATGCCAAACACAGTCGCTCCTTGGCGCGCGTGATGCCGACATAAAACAAGCGCCGCTCTTCGTCGAGACGGCCTTCTTCGATCGCGCCGGCATGCGGCAGCGTGCCGTCCTCCACGCCGACGATGTAGACGAAGCGGAATTCGAGGCCTTTGGCCGAATGCAGCGTCATCAGGCGCAGCGCGTTGCCGGGATCGTCGCGATCGGCGTGCGCGAGCAGCGCGAGTTGCGCGGCGAGGTCGCCGGCGCGCGCGTCGCCTTTTTGCATCGCGCGGAACCAGTCGGCCAGCTCGGTCAGGTTTTCCAGCCGGCGCGCGCGCGCGGCTTCGTCGCGCGTCTCGCCCTGGACGTGCGCGGCGTACCCGGTGCGGCGCAGGATTTCCTGCACCAGTTCCGCGGCCGGCAGGCGCGCGGCCTGTTTCGACAAGTCGCCGATCAATTCGACAAACGCGGCCAGCGCGCCGGCGGGCCGCGCACTGAGCTGACGCAGCACGCCGTCGCTGTGCGCTGCGTGCAGCAGCGAAGCATGGCGCTGCTGTGCCAGCTCGCCGAGCTTCTCCAGCGTGGTCGCGCCGATTTCGCGCCGCGGCACGTTCACGATGCGCAGGAATGCGGCGTCGTCCTCGGGGTTCGCGATCAGGCGCAGATAGGCCAGCACGTCCTTGACCTCGGCGCGTTCGAGGAACGCGGTGCCGCCGGTCAGGTGGTATGGCACGCGCGCCAGGCGCAACGCCTTCTCCAGCGCGCGCGACTGGTGATTGCCGCGGTACAGCACCGCGAATTCGTGCCACGCACCCTTCGCCACCTGCTGCTGATGCACCACGTCGGCGGCGATGCGCTCGGCTTCGTGCTCGTCGTCCTTGCACACCAGCACGCGCAGCGGTGCACCCTCGCCCAGCTCGCTCCACAGGCGCTTTTGGTATACATGTGGATTATGCGCAATCAGTGCGTTAGCCGCGCGCAGCACGCGCCGGCTGCAGCGGTAGTTCTGTTCGAGCTTGATCACCTTGAGTTGCGGATAGTCGCGCGCCAGCTCGTCCAAGTTGCCCGGATTGGCGCCGCGCCAGGCGTAGATCGACTGGTCGTCGTCGCCGACCGCGGTGAATGCGCCACGCGCGCCGGCCAGGTGCTTGAGCAGGCGGTACTGCGCGTCGTTGGTGTCCTGGTATTCGTCGACCAGCAGGTACCTGATTCGTTCTTGCCACGCGTTGCGCGTTGCCACGTCCTGCTCGAGCAACTGCAGCGGCAGGCGGATCAGGTCGTCGAAGTCGACCGCGTTGAACGCGGCCAGGCGCTTCTGGTAGGCCGCGTAGAGTTTTGCCGCCTCGGCCTCGCGCGCGCCGCGCGCCGCGGCTAGCGCCGCTTCCGGATCGAGACCGCCGTTTTTCGCGCTGGAGACGAGCTGGCGCAGCGCGAACAACTGATCCGGTTTGCTCGCCGGCGGTGCGAGATCCTTGATGATCGCGGCGCTGTCGTCGGCATCGAGCACGGAAAAACCGCGCTTCAGATTCAGCTTCGCGTGCTCGATCTGCACGAACTTCAGGCCCAGGGCGTGGAACGTGCAGACGCTGAGCTGCTCGGCCGCCTCGCCCTTGACCAGGCGCGTGGCGCGCTCGCGCATTTCGCGCGCGGCCTTGTTCGTGAACGTGATTGCCGCGATCTTGCCCGGCGCGACGTGCTTGCGCGCCACCAGGTACGCGATCTTCTCGGTGATCACGCGTGTCTTGCCCGAGCCGGCGCCGGCCAGGACGAGCAGCGGACCGTCGCAATAGTCCACTGCGGCGCGTTGTTGCGGGTTGAGCATTGCGGGCGGATCGCGCGGGTCGAGGGCTGAGGATGATACCGAATTGCGCTACTCTACGCGTCCGCATTTGTCGCGCCGGGCGCGACCGCACCCGCCCGAGCCTCCCCGCAGCGCAGTACACAATGGCAAAATTATACTTCTACTATTCGGCGATGAACGCCGGCAAGACCACCACGCTGCTGCAGAGCGCGCACAACTACCGCGAGCGCGGCATGCGCACGCTGATCATGACGCCGCAACTGGACGACCGCAACGGCCGCGGTGTAGTCGCCTCGCGCATCGGCCTGAAGGCGCGCGGGCGCATGTTCCGCCGCGCCGACGACCTGTTCGAGATCGTGCGCGACGACATCGCCGCGAACGGCGCGCTGCACTGCGTGCTGCTCGACGAGGCGCAGTTTTTGTCCAAGGCGCAGGCCTGGCAGCTGAGCGACGTAGTCGATCGCCTGCGCATCCCGGTGCTGGCGTACGGCCTGCGCACGGACTTCCGCGGCGAACTGTTCGAGGGCAGCCAGTATCTGCTGGCCTGGGCCGACGAGCTGACCGAGATCAAGACGATCTGCCACAGCGGCAAGAAGGCGACCATGGTGGTGCGCGTGGACGAGCATGGCCGCGTGGTCACCGACGGACCGCAGGTCGAGATCGGCGGCAACGAGCGCTACGTCTCAGTCAGTCGCGCGGAGTTCAAGAAGATCACGGCCGGCGAAGGGCGCATCGAATTGAAGCAGCCGACGCTGGCGCTCGGCGGCAGCTGATTCAGCGCTGGCACACCGGGCAGTAGAACGTCGAGCGCTGTCCCTGCACGATCGCGCGGATCTTCGTGCCGCACACCTTGCACGGCTCGCCGGCGCGACCGTACACGAACAGTTCCTGCTCGAAGTATCCCGGTGCGCCATCGGGGCTGATGAAATCGCGCAGCGTGGTGCCGCCACGCGTGATCGCGTGCGCGAGGATGCGTTTGATTTCGTGCGCGAGACGTTCGTAGCGCGCAAGCGACACCGAGCCGGCCGCACGCAACGGATTGATGCCGGCCGCGAACAGGGCTTCGGCGACGTAGATGTTGCCGACGCCGACCACGATCTTCTGATCCATCACGAACAGTTTGATGCCGACCTTGCGGCCGCGCGAGCGCTTCCAGAGATAGGCGCCGTCGAATGCCGCATCGAGCGGTTCCGGCCCGAGTCCGGCGAGCAACGGATGCACGCTGCCGGGCTTTTGCCAGAGCAGCGAACCGAAGCGGCGCGGGTCGGTGAAGCGCAGGATGCGGCCGGAATCCAGGCGCCAGTCCCAATGATCGTGCGTGCCCGGCGGCGTGTCGCGCTCGAGCACGCGCAGCGAGCCGGACATGCCCAGGTGCAGCAGCGCGCTGCCGGCGGCGGTATCGACCAGAATATACTTTGCGCGCCTTTCCACATTTTCAATTTGCTGACCGGGCAGCGCGCGCCGCAACGCCGCCGGGATCGGCCAGCGCAGGCGCGGCTGGCGGATCGTCAGCGCCTCGACGCGGCGCCCGACCAGGTATGGCGCGATGCCGCGTCGCGTGGTTTCGACCTCGGGCAATTCGGGCATCGCGCTACTCCTTCGCCGCCGGCGGTTCGGCCAGTTCGCCTTCCGGGGCCTCGAGCAGACGCGCGCTGAAGCGGTCCGGCACGCGCAGCAGCTCACTGCCGACGCGGATGTAGCGGTCGTGTTCGATCGGATCCTCGTCGCCGAGTTCGATCACGGTGTCGTCCAGGCGCAGGGTCAGCAGCGGCGGCGCGAGGCCGAGCTTGGACAAGTCGTAGTCGCGCAGGTTCAAGCGCACCCGCGCCGGAGCACGCGCCACCGCGAGCAGGCGCGCGATCGCTGCCGCGCTGGCGGGCTTCTGATACGGCTCGAGCATCTGCCAGCCGGCGGGCGAGCGCTCGAAGCGACGGCTGCGGCACACTGCGGCGCAGACGATGTCGATGCGGCGCACCGCGGCGGTGTCGAGGCTCGTCACCGGCTGCAGCAGCGCGCTGCGCTCGCGCGCGAGCTGCGCGTACACCGCCGCGCCGAGCAGTGCGACGAGCAACGCGAGATACCACACGCTGCGGTTCGACCTGCGCATGCCTCAGGCGCGCCGCCGCCGCCACCACACCGCGGCACCGAGCAGCAGCAACACGCCGGGCAGCACGAACAGGAAGCCGATGCTGATGGCGCCCAGCGCGCCCGCGCCGAGTTCCAGGCGCCGGTCCGGTGCGCCCTTGTCGGCAATCTCGATCAGCGCATCGTCCTGCAGCAGCCAGTCGAACACGCGCTGACCGAATTCGCGATTGCCGCCGTTGCCGAGGAACGAATTCGACAGGAAATCGCCGTCGCCGATCACCGCCACGCGTTGTTCGCGCTTGGCCGGGCTCGGGCTGAGCCGGGTCAGCGCGACGCCGATGTCGAGCGGACCGGGAATCTCGTTCTTGGCGGGGTCATAAGCGATCGTGGTCGGTTCGCCCTGTTTCGGCAGCGGTCCGGTCTCGGTCCAGGATTTCGTGCCGGTGCGCAGCAGCGGCGTCCATTGCCAGCCCGGGTCGGCGACCGCGGCGAGCGCGGCCGGTTGCGGGAACAGCGTGGTCAGCACGAAATCGCGCGTGATCGGATTTTGTGGATATGTGGAAATGGCGACAAAACTCGGGTCGCCGATGCCGAGCGCAGCGCCGGCGCCGTCGACGGCCACGCCGTCGAGCACGCGCAGCGACAACGCTTTGGCTAGACCATCCAGCCCTGGCTTCGCATCCGGCTCGGTCAGCCACAGCAGGTTACCGCCGCGCTCGACGTAGTCGACCAACTGCGCGGCCACGGCCGGCAGGAGTTGCGTCTGCGGGCTGGCGAGCACCAGCACGTCGATGTTTTCCGCAATGCCTGTGCCGGCGCTCAGGTCCAGAGGAATCGCGCGTACGCCCTGTGCTTTGAGCAGCGCGCCGAAGTTGCCCAGGTCTGCGTTTGCCTGGCCGTCCGGCTTGCGCTCGCCGTCGCCGACCAGGAAAGCGGCGAGCCGTTCGCGCGCGCGCGCCAGACGCAACAGCGCATTGTCGAAATCGCGCTCGGTCAGGAGTCTCAGCTGTTCGCTGCGGCCGCGGTAACGGATCACCAACTCGCCGTTGATCTGGATGCCGGCTTCGCGCGTCGCGGCCGGATCCGCGTCTGGATCGACGAACTGCAGCGAGATGTCTTGCTTGCTGCGCTGGTAGCGTGCGACGAAGTCGGCGATCGCGGAGCGCAGTTGCGCGTCCTGCGGCGCGTACGAAGTGATCGCGACCGGCGCATCCAGTTCGGTCAACAGCTTGAGCGTGTGCGGATCCAGGCTGGCGCGTTGCGCATGGCTGAAATCGTGCTGCCAGCCGAAGCGCGTGCTCAGGAACGCGAGCAGCACCGCGGCACTGAGCAACAGCAGCGTGAACAACCAGTCGCCGAGGCGCGCGCGCAGGCTCATCCGCGTATCCGCCGCGCGCCGAGCCGGCGCGTCGCCAGGATCAAGGCGACCGCCGCGAGCAGGCTGAAATAGATCACATCGACGCTCGACACGAGGCCGTGCAGGAACGGCTCCAGATGCGTCGGCAGCGCAAGGTAGTTGATGAAGGCGCTGCTGACGCCTTCGTAGCGCGCGCCGGCATCGGCCATCCACAACAACAGATTGATCGCCAGCGCCACCGTGGCGGCAACCGTCGGATGATCGGTATGCGCGGATGCCGCAAGCGCGATGGCGCTGAGCGCCGCGCCAAACAGCCACAGCCCGAACGCCGCCGCGGCCAGACGACCGAGATCGAGCGTGGTCCCGACCCCCAGACTCAGCGGCATGCTCAACGCAAGCGCAATCAGCACGGCCAGGAATGCCATCGCGGCAAGTTGCTTGCCGAGCACGATGCGCGCATCGCTGAGACCTGAGGTGAGCAGCAGCGGCAACGTGGCGGACTGCGCTTCGCCGGCCAGGGCGCGCATGCCGAGCAGCGGCACGATCAGCAACAGCAGGCTCGCGACAGCACGCGCCAGTGGTAGCGCGACCAGGTCGGTGACGCCCGGTGCGTCGCTCATGCCGGCGAGCTTCGGCATCAGGCGCAGGAACGCGTCGAGCGTGAGCAGGAAGAAATAGCCGAGCAGCGCAAGTGGCACCGCGAGCAGCGTCCACGCCAGCGGCCGCGCGAACATGCGCCGCCATTCGTGCCGGGCCAGCACCAGACTCATGCCGCCAGCTCCGGCTCGGCCGCGCTGGCGATGCGCAGGAACGTTTGTTCCAGGTCGGCCTCGGCGCCGCGCAGTTCCTGCAGGCCCCAGCCGTTGCCGACCACCGCGACGGCCAGTTGTGCCGCCGGCGTGCCCGGCGCCAGGCGCACGCGCCAGACGCCGCCGGCGAGATCCGCGGCTTGTACAAAAGACAGCGTTTTCCACATTGCCGCATCGACCTGCGCCGCCACGCGTACCTGCAGCGTATCGGGAGTCACCGCCTGCAGCGTGCCGTCGTGGCGCACGCGGCCGCCGTGCAGGATCACGACGCGGTCGCAACAGGCCTCGACGTCCGGCAGCAGATGCGTCGACAGGATCACGCCGCGCTCGCGTCCGAGTTCGCGCACCAGCGTGCGGATCTTCGCCGCCTGCAGCGGATCCAGACCTGAGATGGGTTCGTCCAGCACCACGAGTGGCGGACCGTGCACGATCGCCGCGGCGATCCCGGCGCGCTGCTGGTAGCCGCGTGACAGATTGCCGAGTAGTCGCCGGCGCACGTCGCCAAGCCCGCACTGCTCGATCGCGCGCGCCACCGCCTGCGTCGCGGCCGCGCCGCGCAGCCGGTGCGTGCGCGCGCAGAACGCGAGCTGCTCGATGACGCGCAGTTCCGGGTACAGCGGCGCCGTTTCAGGCAAGTAGCCGAGCGCGGCGCTGGTGGCGGTGCGCTCGGCAGCATCGAGCCCATCAATCAGTATCCGGCCACGGCTGGGCGCGAGCAGGCCGGCGATCATGCGCAGCGTGGTCGACTTGCCGGCGCCGTTGACGCCGAGCAGGCCCAACACGCTGCCGCGATCTAACTGAAAATTTACATCTTCGACGACATTACGCCCCGCGAGCGCGCGGCTGACGTCTTGTAATTGCAACAATGGAGTCGCGGGCATTGAAATTCCGGGCAAGTGGCCTGATTGTTGCTGCAAGTGCCGGCTGCCGGCAAGCCCGTGCGTGCCTATTTTTCTGGCCTCGCCGGGCCGGACTCACGTACAATTACGGTTCTCTCTGGGGATTCCCATGCTCGATCTGCTGCTGAATTTTCTCAACCACGGTTTCGTGCACGCATCGTGGCTGACGAAGCTGGTGTACTTCTTCGTCGTCACCCAGCTCACCATCTTCGCGGTGACGCTGTACCTGCATCGCAGCCAGGCGCATCGCGGCGTGGACTTCCATCCGGCGCTGGCGCACTTCTTCCGCTTCTGGTCGTGGATCTCGACCGGCATGATCACGAAGGAATGGGTCGCGATCCATCGCAAGCACCACGCCAAGTGCGAGACCGAAGAGGATCCGCACAGTCCGAAGATCTACGGCATCAAGACGGTGCTGCTCAAGGGTGTGGATTTGTACCGCGTCGAGTCCATGAACGACGAAACGATGGTCAAGTACGGCAAGGGCACGCCGGAAGACTGGATCGAGCGCAACGTGTACTCGCGCAGCGCCTATGCCGGTCCGACCCTGATGTTCATCGTCAACATCGCGCTGTTCGGCATCTGGGGCGTGGCGATCTCCGCGCTGCAGATGATCTGGATCCCGTTCTGGGCCGCCGGTGTGGTCAATGGCCTCGGCCATTGGTGGGGCTACCGCAATTTCGAAACGTCCGACATGGCGACGAACCTGACGCCGTGGGGCTTCTTCATCGGCGGCGAAGAGCTGCACAACAACCACCACGCGTTCCCGAGCTCGGCGAAGTTCGCGTTGCGCAAGTTCGAATTCGACATCGGCTGGGCGGTGATCCGCGGCTTCGAGAAAGTCGGCCTGGCCAAGGTGCTGCGCGTGGCGCCGTCGCTCGACGTGCGCGCGAACGTGCCGCTGCCGGACACCGAGACGCTCAAGGCGCTGCTCACGCACCGCTTCCAGGTGATGACGGATTACTTCAAGGGTGTAATCGCGCCGACGCTGCGCGAGGAAGCCGCGCAAGCCGGGGCGAACCTGAAGGCGCTGCCACGCGCGCTGCGCAAGGCGCTCGCCAACGGTGGCCGCTGGCTCGACGAGCGCTCACGCGAGCGTTTGCAGGAAGAGGTCAAGCAGCGTCCGCTGCTCGCCACCGTGTGCGAATTCCGCACGCGCCTGGCCGGCGTGCTGGAGCGCGGCAATGCCGGTGCCGAGGTGATGCTCAACGCGTTGCAGGAGTGGTGCCGCGAAGCCGAAGCCACCGGCATCCGCACGCTGCAGGATTTCGCCATGCGCCTGCGCGGCTATTCCCTGGCACCGGCGACCGCCTGACCCGCGGGCTCGGCTGAATCGAACAAGACGGCGCGATTGGATCGCGCCGTTTTTTTTGCGCTATCGGATCCGATGCGGCAGATGATCGCGGCGCGTCAGCGTTGATATACCCAGTGGCGCGACAGCAGGAAGCTGACGATACCGAGCACCGCCTCGATCAGCGGCTTGGCCCACCAGGTGCTCGACAGGCCGCCGACATCGGCCACCGCCGCCAGCGCCGCGGTGCTGATCACAGACAGCGCCAGCCACAACACCACGTAGCGTGCGATGCGGATGTGCACGCGCGGTTGCACGCGATGCAAGAACGTGACGCGCCCGTTGAGCCAGTAGCCGCAGACGGAGCTTGCGGCACGTCCACCGAGATTTGCGACGGCAAGCCCCACGCCTGCCTGGGTCAGCACCACGTACAGCGCGACGTCGAGCACGAGTTGGATAACCCCGACGCCGAGGAACTGCACGCCATCGCGCAGGATCCGCTCGAACCTCATGGGCGCAGTCTCCGGACGGCCGCATCGCGCTCACGCACGAGATCGACCGTGACGGCCCGCGTTGCGGGCAGTTGCCACAGTTGCGCCGCGCCGGCCTGCTGCAGCAGATGCGCGTCGGCCAGCGCCGCGCGCAGCGGCGCCGATACCGTCGACGCGCCGACGATTGCGAAGCGCGCACCGGTGCGCGCGAACAACGCATTCCATCCGGCGCCGCTGCCATCGGTTTCCGCGGCCGCGCGCGCGCGTTCGAGTTCCGGATCGTAGTGCGCCACGACGAAACCGCGCCCGGCCAGCTCCGCCGCAAACGGCCAAGACTCCTCGCACAACAGCACATTCGCGTTCGGATCGATCTGCCGTGCGGCCGCGATCAGCAGACGTTGTGGGGCGAAGTGGCGCAGCGTCGACGCGCTATCGAGGCTGGCCACCTCGCGCATGATCGCGCCGCTGTGCAGCGCCCACGCGGCGCTGCCCTGATACAGGAAATTCGCGACCACGAGCGCTGCGATCAGGCCACTGCCGGCGCGCACCGAGACCGCGGCAAATACGGCGGCGACAAGGCACGGCGCAAGCAGCGCCTGCGCCGGCAGCGTGTAACGCAGATAGTGCACGGCCAAGATGGCCGCTGCGAACGCGAGCGCGGCGCCAAGCGCGAGCCAGCGCACGCGGCGCAGCGTCAGCGCAAGCGGCACGGCGCCGAGCAGGCCGAGCAGGGAGAAGCCCGCCGCGCCATTCCAGGTTTCGGCATAGTCGCGCGTGTGGAACGTCAGCTGCCACGGCAAATCCCATCCGACCGGCGCCAGCCAACGCGGGTCGTGCAGGTTTTCCGCGGCGAGCAAGGGTGAGCCGAATACATCGTTGAACAGCGGAAACGTCGGATTGCCGGTCAGCATTGCGGCGTAGCTGTAGCTGGAGCCGGCGACGAACACGACGAGCACGATTGCGCCGAGCACGCCGCGCAAGCTCAGCTGCTCGCGCCAGCGCCATGTGAGTGCCACCGCCAGTGGGAGCACGATCGCGACGAAACCGGTTTTCAATCCAAGCAGCAATCCGGCGAGGATCGCGAAGCGCAGCAGCGTGTTCGCACGTGCCGGCGTCGTTGCGTCCATGACCGTCAACGCCAGCGCCAGACTTGCCGCGATTGCCGGAAGCTCGGCGTGCATGCCGCCGACGAGGCCGGCCACTAGCGGCTGGCTGGCGATGAGCGCGCTGCACAGCCAGCGCGCACGCACGTCGAGCCCGATCGCTGCGCCCAGGCGCCAGGTCAGACACGCAGCCGCTACCAGCCACAGCGCATCGACCGCGCCGCGCGCCTCGCTGCCGCACAGCAGCTGCGGAATCGCCTGCACGACATCGCCCAACCACGGCGCGAGCGCCCAGATCTGCGACTGCGCGTCCATGCGGTAGTAGCCGAGCGCGGCCAGTTGCGACGGCAGGCCCAGATGGTAGGCGAGGTCGTCGAACTGGATCGTCGGCACCCAGCAACCGACCGAGGCCAAGCCGACGCACATCACGGCGAACGCAGCCCAGGCGGGATCGGCGGCGACTCCCCGGCGCCATTGCGCAATGCTTTCGCGCAGCGCGCAGCGCACGCGCCGCCACGTCAGCAGCAGCACGGCGAGCAGCAGGAACAAGTATACAAAGCGAAAATGCAGCGGGACTGGCAGCAGCCAGCCGATGACGGCGGCGAGCAGGCCCAAGCCGACCACGGTGGCGCTGGCTGCGTCTGCATCGCGGTCGAGCAGTGAACCGACGCCAAGAGCGGCGCTTGCGCAGAGCGCCGTTGCCAGCAACGGCAACGGACCGGCGAAGCAGGCCAGTGCGACCAGGAAAATGCCCGCGAGCGCGTCGGCCAATAGAACTCTGAGGAATCTGCGTGCGACGGCTGCCAACCCGAAGGCGATTGCGGCGATTGCTAGCAGCGCTGCGGCGTGGGCGCGAGGCAGCGATTCCCACATGCGCGTGGCGAAGAAGCCGGCAACGAGCAGGGCGGGGCCGGACCAGAGCAGGGCTGATCGTGTGTGGGACGAAAGCTTGGGAGTCGTCGCAAACATGCGGTCGCTCGCAGTCGCGGGATCACAAAAAAACAACCCGCCAGTTGGAGGCGGGTCGTTTGATGAACGGAGAACTGGATCCCGGATCGTCGCTTACGCGCCGTCCGGGATGACACCATGGCAAAGGCATTCGCGCATCGCGCGAATGCGCCATGGTGTCACTTGATCTTCGCTTCCTTGTAGGCTACGTGCTTGCGCACGACCGGATCGTACTTCTTGATTTCCATCTTGTCCGGCGTGGTCTTCTTGTTCTTGTCGGTGGTGTAGAAATGGCCGGTGCCCGCGGAGGACACGAGGCGGATTTTGTCGCGCTTGGATGCCATGGTGTTCTCCTTAGACCTTTTCGCCGCGGCCGCGCAGCTCGGCGAGAACCGCTTCGATGCCGTTCTTGTCGATGGTACGCAGGGCGTTGGTGGAAACGCGCAGCTTCACCCAACGGTTTTCGCTCGGCACCCAGAAGCGGCGCTCGTGCAGGTTCGGCAGCCAACGGCGCCGGGTTTTGTTGTTGGCATGCGACACATTGTTGCCGGACTGTGCGCGCTTGCCGGTTACTTGGCAGACTTTGGCCATCGTACCTTCCTCGATAGTGAACGGTGCCACCCTTGGCCAGGGCGGATTCGGCCCGGCCGATTCAGCGAGAGACGGCCGGAAGATTCGCCGCAAAATGACGCAGCGAGCCGCGCATTAGAACAGAATCAAGCGCTTAGTGCAACTCGGTGGCCTCTGGGGCACAGCAGCACACGCAGGCGAGAAGCGGCAGCAGATGCGGACGTCGGGGCGCGATTCATCGCGCCGGCTCTTCAATCCGCAAGGCGGGCGCGATGAATCGCGCTCCGACGACAAAAACCGTCCCAACTTTCGTGAAAATTGGGTAGACGTCAGACCTCCTCCACACCCGTGCGCTTGGAGCGCTTGATCAGCCACGACACGCCGCGCAGGTCGGCGATGCCGACCAGGGCACGGTTGAGGTTGTTGTACTTCGAGACACCCGCGCCGCGCGCGCGGTGGTTTACCGGCACGCTCTTGACCTGCCAGCCGGCGCGCTGCATCAGCGCCGGCAGGTAGCGGTGCATGTGATCGAAATAGGGCAGATCGAGAAACGCCGCGCGCTCGAACAGTTTGATGCCGCAGCCGGTGTCCGGTGTTTCGTCACGCAGCATGCGCGCGCGGATGGCGTTGGCCCATTTCGAAGCCCAACGCTTGCTGCCGGAGTCCTTCCGGTTGACGCGCCAGCCGGCGAACAGCTTGATCTGCCCGGCCGATTCGTCGCGCATCGCCAGTAGCTTCGGAATGTCGGCCGGATCGTTCTGGCCGTCGCCGTCGAGCGTGGCGATCCACGCGCCGCGCGCGGCCTTGACGCCGGTGCGGATCGCGGTACTTTGTCCACTTTGTGCCAAATGGCGCAAAATGCGCAGTTCCGGGAATTGCGCCTTGGCGGCGGTCATCACGGCGAGCGAATCGTCCTTGCTGGCGTCGTCGACGTAGACGACCTCGAAGTCGCAGCAGCCGCGCAGCGCGGCGGCGATTTCAGTCAGCAGGGGCACGATATTGTCGCGCTCGTTGTGCACGGGCACGACCACGGAGAGCTGGGGCATTGCGGAGTTCCTGATCGAATCCGCCTATTATCGCCTGTTGCGCTAGAGCTTGTCGCCGAGTTGCCGGACGGACGGCATCAACTGCGCGTAGGGGCTGCGTCCGGCGGCGCGGCCAAGGCGCTGCGCCACAGGTGCTCGACCCGCTCGAACTGGCCGGCATCGTGCCCGAGCAGCACCAGGCTGCCCTGGCCCACCGGCATGCTCACGCCGCGCCAGCCTTCGCGCGAGAACGTCTCTCGCTGCGCTACTACCGGCGTCGTCAGGTACAGCACCGTGACTGGCCCGGTCGACGTGGGCATGACCAGATGCACCGAGCTGTAGGGTCCGACCGGGCAGCAGTACACGAAGCTGATGCCGGCCGGTACGTTGGCCAGCGACAGTCCGCTCTGCTCGAACGCCTTGCGCACCTCGTCGTCGGAGATGCCCTGGCGCATCGCCAGCACGAACGCTTCCTTGTTCAGGTGATCGACCGCCAGCGCGGCGATCGGCGAACTCGCGCCACGCAGGCTCACGCCAAGGCCGATCGCGAGCACGACGCCCGCGGCCAGCGCCAGCAGCGCGTTGCGGCGGCGCACGCCGCGTTGCTGTTGTTCGCGCGTGGCCTGTGCCAGCAAGATCGAATCGGCCAGTTGCGGCGACACTGCGATCTGCAGCGCGCGGCGTAGCGAACCTTCGAAGCGCAACGAGCGCTCCAGCGCTTCGGCGCAGCGCGCGCAATCGGCGTGGTGCTGCGCGAACGCGGTGTCGGCAGCGTGCGGATCGATATTCAACTGGCGGCGGAAATCAAGACAGTTCATGCAACTTCGCTTCGTGTTCGTCACCGCTCAACAGGACCTTGAGCTTCTGCCGCGCGCGGAACACCTGGGTCATCACCGCGGCTGGCGTGATGTTCAGTTCGCGCGCGATCTCCTCGCAGGAAAACCCGCCGAGCACCTGCAGCAGCAGCGGCTCGCGGTACTTCGCATCCAGCCCGCGCATCGCCTTGCGGATCACGTTTTCCTCGCCGGCGAATTCCGGCGTGTGCGCTTCATGCTCGTCGGCGATGTCGAGTTCATCGACATCGGAAAACTGCGGCAGCTTGCGCTCGTACAGCCGTGCATGCTCGCGCCGCAGAATCGTGATCAGCCAGGCCTTTGCCGCCGCGGTGTCGCGCAGATCGTCGAGTGCGCGCCAGGCGCGCAGGAACGTTTCCTGGACCAGATCGTGCGCCAACGCCTCATCCCCTGACAGCCAGTACCCGTAGCGGAACAGGTCGCCCGACAGACTGCGTACCAAGGCTTCGAACTGTCGTTGCTTGCTGCTCACGGCGAACAGACCGGTCGGCGTCGCGCGAACTTTCAGCGGATCCGCTCGAGGATGCCCTCGAGTTCTTCGACACTGTGATAGGCGATGACCAATTTGCCGCGGCCGCCGCGGCCGTGCTGCACGCTGACGCGCGCGGCGAGCTTCTCGGCCAATTCGCGCTCGAGCGCGACGATGTCGGCGTCGCGCGCGGCCCCCGCCGGCTTGGCCTTTTGCGGTGTGGCGCCTTGTTGCGCCTTGCGCGCCGCATCTTCCAGTTCGCGCACCGACCAGCCGTGCTCGGCCGCCTTGCGCGCCAGCCCGAGCGCGAGCTTCGCGTCGAGCGTGAGCAGTGCGCGGGCATGCCCCATGTCGAGCTTGTGCGTTTCGAGCAGCTGTTTGATCTCGGCGGGCAGTTCCAGCAGGCGCAGCAAGTTCGACACCGCCGCGCGCGACCGCCCGATCGCATCGGCCGCCGATTGATGCGTAAGTTTGAACTCGCCGATCAGGCGCTGCAGAGCCTGCGCTTCTTCCAGCGGCGCCAACTCCTCGCGCTGGATGTTTTCGATCAGCGCCATCGCAACGACGGCCTGGTCCTTCACTTCGCGCACCAGCGCGGGAATCTCGCGCAGGCCTGCCAGCTGTGCCGCGCGCCAGCGCCTCTCGCCGGCAATGATCTCGAATTTCTGCGGCGCGATCTCGCGCACCACGATCGGTTGGATCAAGCCTTGCGCGCGGATCGATGCGGCCAGTTCCTTGAGCCGCTCCTCATCCATCGACTGGCGAGGCTGATACTTGCCGGGCTGGATGCGCTGCGTGTCGATGCTGCGCAATTCGCCCTCGGTCTCGGCGCCGCTGTCGGACTCCGGCACACCGAGCAAGACATCCAGATCGCGCGCGCCCAAGCCCCGCTTCTTCGCTGCCATGCCGCCTCTCTCCCTAGTTGACGTGCGCGGCAGGCGCGCGTTCGCGCCGCAGCATCTCGCCGGCGAGGCCGAGATAGGCGATCGCGCCGCGCGATTCGCGGTCGTACAGATTGATCGGCTGGCCGTGGCTCGGCGCCTCGGCCAGGCGGATGTTGCGCGGGATGATCGAGCGCAGCAGCTTGTCGCCGAAATGCTTGCCGAGCTGCGCCGACACGTCGTTCGCCAGGTTGTTGCGCACGTCATACATGGTGCGCAGCAGGCCTTCGATTTCGAGGTGCGGGTTCAAGCGCGTGCGTACTGCCTTGACGGTGTCGAGCAGGCTCGACAAACCTTCCAGCGCGAAATATTCGCACTGGATCGGGATCAGCACGCCGTGTGCCGCAGTGAGCGCGTTGATCGTGAGCAAATGCAGCGACGGCGGACAATCGATCAGGATGGTCTGGTACCGATCGCCGAGTTTGGCCAGCTGTTCCTTGAGGCGCATTTCACGCGCTAGCGCATCCATCAATTTCAGTTCCGCCGCGGTCAGGTCGCGATTGCCGGGCAGCAGATCGAAACCCGCCGGCGTCGGAAAGATCGCGCTCTCGATGCTCGCTTCCTCGAGCAGCACTTCACAACCGGTCGGCTTTGCGGTGCGCTTGTCCAGGCCCGAGGCCATCGTCGCGTTGCCCTGCGGATCCAGATCGACCAGCAGGATGCGCCGCCGCGTCTCCGCCAATGCGGCGGCGAGATTGACGGCGGTCGTGGTCTTGCCGACGCCGCCTTTCTGATTCGCGATGGCGATGATGCGCGTGCTCATCGATGTCCGACCCTGATTGCTTTCATGCCGCATGATCCTGCGCCAGCGCGTGCGTGCGCTCGACGATCACGACGTGTCGTGCCGCTGCGAGCCCCGGCACGCGCAGCGGCTGTACGTCGGCCACGCGGAAACCCGGCGGCAGATCCGTCACGTCGTCCTTGTCCAGTTGCCCCTTCAGCGCGAGCCAGATGCCGCCGTCGGCAAGCAGGTGGCCGCCGAGCAGGAGCATCTCGCGCAAACTGGTGAACGCGCGCGCTGTGATGCAATCGTAACTGCCGCGCGCGGCTTCCACGCGCGTCTGTTCGACGCGTACATTATCCAGCATCAACGTGCGTACCGCGTCGCGCAGGAAGCGGATTTTCTTGCCGTTGCTGTCGATCAGCGTGTGGCGGCGCGCCGGTTCGAGCAGTGCCAGCGGAATGCCGGGCAGGCCGGCGCCGGTGCCGAGATCGGCCAGGCTGTCGCCGCGCACCAGCGGCGCGATCGCGAGCGAATCGAGCAGATGGCGCGTGACGATCTCGGCCGGATCGCGCACCGCGGTGAGGTTGTAGGCGCTGTTCCAGCGCAGCAGCAACTCGACGTAGTCGAGCAGGCGTTCCAGCGTAGCCGCGGTCGGCGCAAGACCCAGTTCGGTCGTGCCCGCGGACAGGCGGGCGTACAAGTTGGCGCGATCGGACAGCGGGCTCATGCGATTCCTTCGACCGCGGCGCGAAATCGCGGCGCGGGGCCCGCAAGTATCGGTGTCGGCGCCGGCAAAATCCAGCGCGAAAGGTCTAACCGGCAACCAGTTGCACGCGCGTGACGAGCACGCCGCAGGTGCACAGATCCTGATTCAGTTCGGCCTTCAGGTGCTGACTGCGTGCGCCGAGGTCGGCTTCCGCGCAGGGACCGGCAGCGAGTTCCGGCACGCGCCGCTGCAACAGGCTGCCGAGGCCGTCGATTACTTCATCGGCGCGCTGCGCATCCATCACCTGGAAATACACGCGACCGCGCAGGGGCGCCACGTCAGTGCCGGCGGGCACTTCCACTTCGACCACGTTGCCGAGCAGGTTGATCTTGTGCGCGACGCGCTCGATCAGCGGCAGCACCACGTGGATGCCGGCACCGATGGTGCGCACGTGGCCGCCGATGCGGCGCAGGGTGTAGGCGTGACCTTCCGGGATACGACGCAGCGACGTCAACGCCAGGACGGTCAGGGTGCAGAGCGATATTGCTACGGTCGGGGTCAACATATAATCCTCTTTATCAAGAGGTTATTTGGTTCAATTAAACTACAATCTAGGAAAAAACACCAGCGTCATGAATCCATTGGTGGTTTTCGCAGAGTGTCCGTGATTTTCCCCCGGGCGTCGCTGAAGTGGTTCGCAGTTGCCCTGCCAACTGCGTCGCAAAGCGTCAGACGTGCGGAAACAGCGCGCCAAACTCGATCGATCGCAGTGGGCGGGGCTCGCCCAGATAATTGCCTTGTGCATATTCCGCGCCACTGGCGCGCAACGCGGCAAGGGTGGCGAAACCGTCGACGTGCTCGCCGATTACCTTGAGCTTGAGCGACTGCGCCAGCTGCGTGATCGAGCCGACCATCTTGCGGTCGAGATCGCTGCCGGCCATGCCTTCGACAAAACTTCCCTCGATCTTGACGAAATCGACCGGCAAGTGACGCAAATGGGTAAACGAGGAAAAGCCGGTGCCGAAATCGTCCAGCGCGAAGCGGCAGCCGAGCTTCTTGAGCGCGGAAATGAACTTGCGCGCAGTGTGCAAGCTGGTCAGTTCGCTGGTTTCCGTGATCTCGAATACCAGTTGCCGCGCCGGCACGCCGGAGGCGCGGATCGCCGCCTCGATCAGGGCGAGCGATTCCGGATCGGCCAGCGTCATGTTCGACAGGTTCACGTTGAATGCGATCGGCGCCTTGAGTCCCTTCAGTCCGGCCAGATGCCGCAGCAGTCGGGTAATAATCCACAAATCCACTTTTGGCATCATCCCGACGCGCTCGGCCAGCGGTACGAACACGCTCGGCGAGATCAGCTGACCGTCCTTGCCGACCATGCGGATCAGCACTTCGAACAGGTATTCGAGGTCCTTGGCTCCGGCGCCGTTGACGCGCCAACCTTGGCGCAGCACGACCTCGCTCTCGGTTTCCGGCAGTGCCGCCAGCGGCACGATTGGCTGCGCCAGGAAGATGAAGCGGTCCTGCTCGAGCGCGGACCGCAAGCGGTCTGTCCAGCCCGACTCGATCTCGCGCGCGATGCGCGCATCGTGTTCGCCGACGTAGATCTCGGTCTGGTCGCGGCCGCGCTGCTTGGCGCCCTTGCAGGCCAGGCGCGCGTGTTCGAGCGCGTATTCGCTCGATGGCGTGTCCTTGCTCACGACCGCCACGCCGATCGACGCGGTCGCGTTGCGCTTCTGCCCGTGCGCATCGTAGTGGCACTGATGCAGCAGTTCGCGGAAGCCGTCGGCGACCGGGTACAGGTTTTCCAGCTGTACGCGAGCCAGCAGCAGCGCCAGGCGATCGCCTTCGATGCGTGCGAGCAGGTCGCCGTCGCGCAGGCGCTTGCCGATCGTGCCCGCGACATCGACCAGCAACTGCTCGGCACCAGCGCTGCCGGCGACATCGATGATGTAGTTGTAGCGGTCGATGTCGATATACAGCACCGCGGCGTAGCCGCCCTGATCGCGACGCGCGTTGAGTTCCGCGCTCAGCACGTTGTTGAAGTGCCGCACGTTGGCCAGACCGGTAAGCCGGTCGTGGGTCAGCTCCCAGCGCAGGCGTTCGGCGCTCTTGCGCTCGGAGATGTCGCGGAAGACCACGACCGAACCTTCGCGCCGCTGTGCGATCGCCAGCGGCAGCACGGTGCATTCGACCGGAATGCCTTCGCCGGACTTCTTCCAGAACACGGTCTCATGCGCGTTCAGCGACTCGCCATCGGCATAGGCGCGATACAGCACGGATTCGCTCGGCTCGATGCGGCGCCCGTCCTCCGCGGCGTAGTGGATGGCCGCGTGTGCGCTCTGCCCGACCAGCTCCGTTTCGTCGCCGCGCCCGAGCAGGCGCAACCCGGTTGGATTGATGAACGTGATCTTGCCGCTGCCGTCGACGCCGTACACGCCATCGCCGACCGAACCGAGGATGCCATCCAGGCGCTGGCGTTCGGACTCGACCGACTTCTGCATCTGGATCTGCCGCGCCAGCGTGCGCACGCGCGCCAGGAACAGCTCCTTCGCCTCGTTCTTGAACATGCATTCCATCGCGCCGGCATCCAGACAGCGCTTGATCACGTCTTCGCGGTACGTACCGGTGATGATCGCCAGCGAGGGCGCGCCAGGCCGTCCGGACAGGCGCCGGCACAATTCGTCGCCGTTGCCGTCGGGCAGGAAGTAGTCGACGATGACCAGGTCGAAATTTCCGTTGCCGGCCTTCTCGCTCGCTTCGGCCAGCGAACCGGCGCTGTCCACTTCGAAGCCGTTGCGCTCGAGCAGTTGGCGGTACGCCAGCCGCACGCTCTGCGAATCATCGACGAACAGAATGCGGATGCCGGCAAGCGCGCCGGACTTGCCGGGCGCTGGCGTCTCGTGGCTGGCGTCGGCATCGGGTATCAAGGTGCGGATCGCGCCGGGAATGCGGCTGAAACTCGCCCACGGCACCAGGCTGGTCTGCGGCCGTGACTGCGCGAATGCGACCAGGTCGGCGCTTTGCTCGTGCGCCATCATGAGCAGCGGCAGGGCCTTGCCGTCGGCGCGCAGGTAGTCGAGCAGCGCACCGAATTCGCGCGTCATGCGCGCCGGCGCGCCGACCAGCAGCATCCGGTAGGGCTGCTCCAGTTCGCCGCTGCGTTGCAGATGATCCACCGTCTCGAGATAACTGGACAGTTCGCTGCGCGCGCTCATGCCGGCAGCCGCCAGCGTGCGGTTGAGCAGATGGCTCAACGTGGCGGAGCGTTCGACAACGAGAATTCCGTCCAAGCGCCGTACCTCGCAAGCGCCCGACGGCCGAAGGACATGCTGGACCTGCCCGGCCCGGCGCGCCCTACCATGAGGCTTCCCCACTGAATCCCAACCGGCGCAGCTCGGCAGCCGCTGCGTTTGCGGAGCGCAATACAAGCAGCATCGACGCCGCTTTGCAAGTGACCCTGCGGCAAGCCGCGCGAGGCATTACTATGGCGTACAAAACCGTACCCGGAGCTTGTCGATGTCCTATCCGATGACGCGCATGCGGCGCATGCGCCGTGATGCCTTTTCCCGGGCGCTGATGCGCGAAACGACGCTGACGCCGGCCGACCTGATCCTGCCGGTATTCGTGCGCGAAGGGCACGACGTGTGCGAACCCGTGGCATCGATGCCGGGAGTCGAGCGCGTTTCGCTCGACCAGCTGCTGATCCGCGCCGGCGAGGCGCAGGCGCTCGGAATTCCCGCGCTCGCGCTGTTCCCGGTGACACCGGCGGAAGCCAAGTCGCTGGACGCGCGTGAAGCATGGAACGCCGACGGCCTGGCGCAGCGCGCCGTGCGCGCGCTGAAGAAATCCTATCCCGAACTCGGCGTCATCACCGACGTCGCGCTCGATCCGTTCACCACGCACGGACAAGACGGCTTGATCGACGACGCCGGCTACGTGGTCAACGACGCCACCGTCGCCGCGCTGGTCAAGCAGGCGCTGTCGCACGCCGAGGCCGGCGCCGACGTGGTCGCGCCGTCGGACATGATGGACGGCCGCATCGGCGCGATCCGCCGCGCGCTCGAGGACGCCGGCCACGTGCACACGCGCATCCTCGCCTACTCGGCGAAGTATGCGTCGGCGTTCTACGGCCCGTTCCGCGATGCGGTCGGATCGGCGGTGAGTCTGGGAAAAGGCAACAAGTATACTTATCAGATGGACCCGGCAAACGCCGACGAAGCGTTGCGCGAGGTCGCGCTCGACCTGGCCGAAGGCGCCGACATGGTGATGGTCAAGCCGGCGCTGCCGTATCTGGACATCGTGCGGCGCGTGAAGCGGCGTTTCGGCGCACCGACGTTCGCCTACCAGGTCAGCGGCGAATACGCGATGCTCAAGGCGGCGATCCTCAACGGCTGGCTGGACGAGCGCGCCTGTGTGCTGGAAGCGTTGACCAGCATCAAGCGCGCCGGCGCCGACGCGATCCTGACCTATTTCGCATTGCAGGCGGCCACGTTCCTGCGCGAGGCTGCGTAGATGTCCGGGGCCGGCGCCACGCCGCTGTTCGCCGTGTTCGGCGATCCGGTGGCGCATTCGCTGTCGCCGCGCATCCACGCCGCGTTCGCGCAAGCGCAAGCCATCGATCTCGACTACGTCGCGATCCACGCGCCGGCCGACACGTTCGTCGCGCGGCTCGCGGATTTCGCCGCGCGTGGCGGCCGCGGCGCGAACATCACGCTGCCGCTCAAGCAGGCGGCGTTCGCGTTGTGCACGCAACGCTCGGCGTTTGCACAGCGCGCGGGCGCGGTGAACACGCTCAGCCGTCGCGGCAGCGAATGGCACGGCGCCAACACCGATGGCCCCGGCTTGATCCGCGACCTGACCGAGCGGCATGGGCTGGATTTGCGTGGTCGCCGCGGCCTGCTGCTCGGTGCTGGTGGCGCAGCGCGCGCCGCGGCAGCGGCATTGCTCGATGCGGGTGTGGCGCAACTGGTGATCGCCAATCGCACGCCGGAGCGTGCCGACGCGCTGTCCGATGCGATCGGTGATCCGGCGCGTGCACACACGCGCTATTGGCAGGACTTGGGCAATTGCGGCAGCTTCGAGTTGATCGTCGACGCTACCGCCGCGGGCCATGGCGGCGAGCAATTGCCGCTGCCGTTTTCGCTGCCGGCGCCGCGCGCGCTGTGCTATCACCTGTCGTACGGCGCGACTTCGCGCGGCTTTCTCGCGTGGGCGCGCGCGGCACGCGCCAGCCAGGCGCTGGACGGCTTGGGCATGCTCGTGGAACAGGGCGCCGAGTCGTTCGAGATCTGGCACGGCGTGCGTCCGGAAACCGACGCGCTGTACGCGCAACTGCGCGCCGAGTTGCCGCTCGAGGCGACGGATTGAGCGCCATGCATTGCCGCAGCCAGTGCGGCGCGTGTTGCATCGCGCCGTCGATTTCCTCGCCGATCCCGGGGATGCCGCAGGGCAAACCGGCCGGCGTGCGTTGTATACAATTGGACGAAGCAAACCGCTGCCGCCTGTTCGGCCGGCCCGAACGGCCTGCGGTGTGCCGCAGCCTGCAACCGGAACCGTTGATGTGCGGCACCAGCCGCGATGAGGCGCTGGCGACGCTCGCCACGTGGGAGATCGCTAGCGCACCGCCTTGAGTCCGGCGCCGTGCGCGTGCAGGTATTCGTTCTTCAGGCGCACGTAGTGCTGCGCCGAGTAGTACAGCTGCTCGATCTGGCGCGCATCGAGCTTGCGCACGCAACGCGCCGGATTGCCCAGCCAAAGCTCACCCTCGCCGACCACCTTGCCCGGCGTCACCAGCGCACCGGCGCCGATCATCGCGTGGCGGCGCACGCGTGCGCCGTCGAGCACGGTCGCGTGCATGCCGATCAGGCAAGCATCCTCGATCGTGCAGGCATGCAGGATCGCGCCATGGCCGATCGTGACGTCCGCACCGATGTGCAGCGGGAAACCACCCGGCGTGTAGGGACCATCGTGCGTGACGTGCAGCACCGCGCCGTCCTGCACGTTGCTGCGCGCGCCGATGCGGATCGAGTTGACGTCGCCGCGCGCCACCACGCACGGCCACAGCGAGGCGTCCGCGCCGATTTCCACGTCGCCGATCACGACCGCCGCCGGGTCGATATAGACGTCGGCGCCGAGGCGCGGGCATTGGTCACGGTAGAAGCGCGTGTTCATGCGCGGCATGTTAGCACCGCGCCAAACGCGCTCTATACTGCGGAAATGGACATGCCCAGCGTCAGCGCCGCAGAACTCAACACCCAGCTCGCACGTCTGCGCGCGGCGCAGCAGCGCACGCCGCCCGACTACGCGCAACGCATGGCGGACCTGAAACGCTTGCGTGTGCAATTCAAGGCGCGGCTGGACGATTTCGCGGCGGCGATGAGTGCGGATTTCGGCCGCCGCTCACGCCACGAGTCGCTGCTCAGCGACGGCATGACGGTGCTCAACGAGATCGATCATCTGCGTAGTCATCTGCGCGCGTGGATGCGACCGAAACGTGCCGCGGCGGACTGGCTGTTCTTCCCGGCGCGCACCGAGGTGCGCTACCAGCCACTCGGCGTGGTCGGCATCATCGCGCCATGGAACTACCCGGTAAATCTGGCGCTGCTGCCGCTGGCGGTGGCGATCGCCGCCGGCAACCATGTGATGCTCAAGCCGTCCGAGCACACACCGCGCACGGCAGCGCTGCTCAAGCAATTCCTGGCCGAGGTGTTCCCGGACGATCGCGTCGTCACCGTGCTCGGTGGCGCGGACGTCGCCGCGGCGTTTGCGGCGTTGCCGCTGGATCACCTGTTCTTCACCGGCTCGACTGCGGTCGGGCGCAAGGTGATGGCGGCCGCCGCACAGAATCTCACGCCGGTCACGCTCGAACTCGGCGGCAAGTCGCCGGCGATCATCGCGCCCGACTATCCCGTCGCTGCCGCAGTGGATCGTATTGCCGCAGGCAAATGGCTCAACGCCGGCCAGACCTGCATCGCGCCGGACTACGTGCTGTTGCCGCGCACGATGGTCGCGCCGTTCGTCGAGGAGATGCGACGCTACGTGTCGCAGCGCTATACGAATCTCGCCGCGAACGGCGACTTCAGCAGCATCGTCAATTCCACGCAGTACGCGCGCCTGCGCAGCTACCTGGACCAGGCGCACGCGGCTGGCGCCACGATCGTCGAACTGGCCGCGGGCGACGCGGGTGCGCGCGTGCTTCCGCCGACGCTGGTGCTCAACGCCCACGACGACCTGGCCTTGATGCAGGATGAAATCTTTGGCCCGATCCTGCCGCTGGTGCCGGTCGATTCGGTCGATGCCGCTATCGCCTACGTCAACGCACGTCCGCGTCCGCTGGCGCTGTATCACTTCGACCACGACAAGGCGCGTACCGAGCGCGTACTCGAGCGCACTACTGCGGGTGGCGTCAGCGTCAACGAGACAGTGATGCACATTGTGCAGAACGAACTGCCGTTCGGCGGCGTCGGACCGTCCGGCATGGGCCACTATCACGGCCGCGAAGGATTTCTCACGTTCACCAAGCAAAAGCCGGTGCTATACCAGGCGCGCTGGCCGAGTTTGAAAATGCTGCGCCCGCCGTATCGGCGCCTTGCTGACGTATTGCTGCGGTTTCTGACGCGCTGAGGCAGTCAACCCCCTCGCTCGGCCCGCGCTCACCCGGAAATTTGTGCGCGACCTCACACATTTCTGCTGGCACAGAACCAGCATGCCATTCTGGCCAAAATGCCGCTCACGGTCGCGCCCGCCGCGCCTGTGGATTTTAGGAGTTCTTTACGATTCCGGGAAAACGCTGCAGCAATTTTTTGCGCAAACGCGTGCATGCGCCGGCGTATGTTGTCGTTGGGCAAGAGGCCGCCGTGGCACATTGCCGGCTGTTGGAATTTGTGTAAAAAGTAACAAGTATACAAATTCACGCAGCCACCGTGGCTGTTGCCCGTCGCCAGCGCTCTGCCGTACGCGGCCGCTGCCTGAGCCGGGAAACCCAGTCCCCATGCGGGGTGCATGACTTTAGACAGGGTCAAGTCATACGACCTTGGTAGCGCCACATTTGGCCATCTGGATGTCTATTTTCTGTGAACACTGGGCCGGACAAATGTCCGGACATTTGTGTTGCATGGCACAACAAAGTCTGCCACATCAATAACTTAGCGGTACGAATTTCTTGACGGGCGGTCCCCCCGCTGTTACGTTGCGTCGCGCTTTGGAACAGGGGGCACTGGACCAAGGCAGACAACCCCGGCGGACATAAGGGCGGCACCACCCTTCGAGGATGGGCACGTCAAGCCGAATGCAGACATGCCAGCGCAGTTCGCGCGAGCGAACGCGTGTTGGCATTGAAAGCGGCGGGGATGCAGGAAGGGCGCTGCGGCTGACCGCGGCGAAGCAAATCAACTTAACTCGCTAGGGGTTCTATCGACATGATCAGGAACAAAGCGCGTCTTAAGACTTCAATACAGCTGGCCCTCCTCGCCGCCTCGATGGCGACGGGCGGTGCATTCGCCGCCAACGCCGGTTCCGGTGTACCGGTTCCGCAGGGTGGCGCCAATCCTTACAACCCGTCCACTGGCCATCCGTATCGTCATGGTGTGATCCCGACGATCCAGGTGCAGCAGCAAATGGCGCAGTGGGAAGCTGCCAATCATCCGGGCCAAGTGGCTGCGACGAACTCGCCCACGCTGAGCTACGGCGGCGGCATCAGTGGCGTCGGCGTCGGTAGCGGCCAAGTCAAGGTATACCTCGTGTTCTGGGGCACCCAGTGGGGCACGCAGAGCACCGATGCGAACGGCAACCTGACCTTCTCGGGCGACTCCTACGGCGCGGCCGCCAAGGCGCAGATGATGTTCAAGGGCATCGGCACCGGCAACGAGCTGTGGTCCGCCGATCTGACTCAGTGGTGCGAAGGCGTGAGCTCCGGCGTGACGAGCTGCCCAGCTGGCACACCGGCGTCGCAGTTCGTGCCGTACCAGCAGAACATCTTCGCAGGCGCGTGGTACGACAACTCTGCTGCGGCACCGTCCGCGGCGACGGCAGCGCAGCTCGGCAACGAAGCTACCAAGGCTGCCGGACATTTCGGCAACACCACGGCAGCTTCCAATCGCTACGCCTACTACGTCATCCTGTCCCCGCACGGCACCAACCCGGACAACTACCAGGGTCAGTACTGCGCATGGCACGACTACAGCGCAGACGCGGGTTCGACCACCACGTACGGCCAGCTGGCGTTCTCGAACCAGCCGTACAACATGGATTCGGGCGCGGGCTGCGGCGTGGGCTTCGTCAACTCCGGCAGCGCGGGCAACCTCGATGGCTGGACCATGACGCTCGGCCACGAGTGGCATGAAACGATGTCCGACTTCTATCCGGCCGGTGGCTGGACCAACCACAACACGGGCACCTACGCGGGTCAGGAAAACTCCGACGAGTGCGCCTGGATCGCGGCAGGTCAGACCGGCGGTGCGGCCAACGTCACGATGGGCAACGGCACCTACACCGAGCAGGCCAGCTGGTCGAACGACACCAACTCGTGCGCGATCTCGCATGCGATCGTGTCGCACGGCGGCGGCGGCAACGTTCCGCCGACGGCAAACTTCTCGTTCACCACGAGCGGGCTGACCGCGAACTTCACCGACAGCTCCTCGGATAGCGACGGCACGATTTCGTCGCGTTCGTGGACCTTCGGCGACGGCGGCACCTCGACGGCGACCAACCCGAGCCACACCTATGCGGCCGCTGGTACCTACAGCGTGACCGAGACGGTGACGGACAACGGCGGCGCGACCGGCAGCAAGACCTCGTCGGTGACGGTGTCGAGCGGCGGTGGCGGCAGCGTCCTGCAGAACGGCGTGGGCGTGTCGATCTCCGACGCGACCGTCAATCATCAGCAGAACTGGACGATGGTTGTTCCGGCCGGTGCGTCGAACCTGGTGTTCACGCTGTCGGGCGGCACGGGCGATGCGGACCTGTATGTCAAGTTCGGTTCGGCGCCGACGCTGACGAGCTATGACTGCCGTCCGTATGTGTCGGGCAACAGCGAGACCTGCACGATCTCCAACGTCCAGGCCGGCACCTACTACGTGATGGTCAATGCGTATGCCGCGTACTCGGGCGTCACGCTCAAGGGCAGCTACAGCACCGGTGGCGGTGGTGGCGGCTCGATGCAGAGCGGCGTGCCGATCACGGGCCTGTCTGCAACGACCGGCAACTGGACCACGATCTACACGCTGGTGGTTCCGAGCGGCAAGACCTCTGTGACCTTCCAGCTCTCGGGCGGCACGGGCGACGGCGACATGTACGTGCGCATCGGCTCCGCGCCGACGACCTCGAGCTACAACTGCCGTCCGTACCTGGTCGGCAACAACGAGACCTGCACGTTCAACGCACCGGCGGCCGGAACGTACTATGTGGGCGTGCGCGCCTACTCCACGTTCTCCGGCGCGACGCTGGTGGGTACGATCCAGTAACACCTTGCACCACGGACGAGCCGCGCAATGCGGCTCGTCCCTCAAGAAACCAGAAGGGCCGCGCAATGCGGCCCTTCTTCTTTTCTCGCTCGGCGACGCGAGCGGTAAGTCAGGCGGAATCGACGATGATCGGCGGCACGGTGCGCGCGCGCCAATAGTTGAGCGGCATCAGGCCGCCCTTGAGCAGGCGCCACGCGATCATCAGCGTGATGCGGCTGACGTCGCGCAGTGGCCGGAAATGGCTGGCGCGACGATCGTCCGCATAGCGCGCCTCGATCGGCACCGACACGGTGCGAATGCCGCGGCGCGCAGCCTCGACCAGGATCTCGCTTTCGAACACGAAGCCGCCGTTCGACAACTCCAGCGCGATCTCCATCACCGCGCGCGGGTAGAAGCGCTGCCCGCTCTGGCTGTCGACCACGCGCTGGCCGCACGCCCACGACACCCACCAGTCGGCTTGCTGGTTGCCGAAGCGGTTCTTGCCGGGCGTATTGTCACGGCTGCGCAAGCGCGCGCCGATCACGATGTGATTCGGATACTGCGCCGCGGCGGCAAGCAGCCGCGGCAGATCGGCGCCGGCATGCTGGCCGTCGCCGTCCATGGTCAGCGCGCCGTCGACGCCCATCTCGAGCGCGCGACGGAAACCATCCTGCAGCGCGCGCGCCTTGCCGAGCGGTCGTTCGTGCCGGATGAGCTTCACCGGCAACGCAGCGACAACCGCGCTGGTGCGGTCGCTGGAACCGTCGTCGACGACCAACACGTTGGTGCAATACCGCAGCGCATCCTCGACGACGGCGTGGATCGCGCGTTCCTCGTTCAACGCCGGGATCACGACCACGGCATCGGGAATCTTGCGGACAGACGCTTGGGTCAAAACGAAATCTCCAGGACAAGGTCAAGATCGTCACCGGCGGCGACGTCGACGCGGCATGGCTCGCGCCGCGCCAGCGCCTGCAGCAGTGGCAGCGCGCGCGCGGCCGCATTGCCCGCATATAGAGCGTGCAGCAGCGCGCTGCCCGGCGCAAGCGCGGCGGCCGGCGCGCGCAGTTCCAGATCGAGCCGCGCGTATGCGCCGCCGGCCGGCGGCGCCAACACGAACGCCGCGCCAAACGGCACCGAGCAATCGATCACGTCGCGCAGCGGTCCCACCGCGGCCACGTCGTATGCCGCCAGCAACACTGCGCGCGCCTGCACATGCGCCAGCAGCGCGGCCTCGAGCAGGGCGGCGCCGAAGGTCGCACCGCCGGCACTCAAGGCGGTCGAGCTCTGCTGGCAGCCGGTGGCAATTGCCCAGTAGCCGGCCGGCGCATTGTGCACAGAGTTGTGAAAGCGGATTGGCGACACTTCCGCCGCTGCGCGTGCCAGCGTGGCACACAGGTAATCGTTGATCGCGAGATCCCCGTAAGCCGAGGCGAACACGTGCGGCAGTTCGGACGCCGGGCGTCCGCTCATGGCGCAGGCTTGCTGCGCCACTTCGAGCGCCAGCAGCACCGACTCCGGCGCACGGCGGCGCTCGTTCGGCGCCAGCACGCTTGGCGCCGGCCGCGCTGCCGGCTCCGGCACAATGTCCACATTTCCACAAAGTGCAGAGGCAGCTGCGGCCCAATCGGGCACGCCCGGGGCCCATACGCCGATGCCCTCGATGCCGACGGCGAAGCGCTCGCTCACGCCGCCTCCGCCGCAAAAGCGAGACAGCAGTTGTTGCCGCCGAAGCCGAACGAATTCGACAAGGCGAAGCGCACGTTGCGCTCGCGGTTGTCGAGCTGGATCTGTGGACCGCACGCCGGATCCAGCGCACGCGAGTTGATCGTGCCAGGAACGAGTGCGCGCTCGATCGCCAGCAGCGCAATCACCGCTTCGACGATCCCGGCGGCGCCGAGCGTGTGCCCGGTCCAACCTTTGGTCGAGCTGGCCAACGTGGTCGGCGGAAACGCGCGCGCGATCAGCGCCGCCTCGACCTCGTCGTTCTGCCGGCTGGCCGTGCCGTGCAGGTTGACGTAGTCGACCTGGGTTGCATCGATGCCGGCACGCGCAAGCGCCTCGCGCAGCGCGCGCTCGGCACCGGCACCTTCCGGGTGCGGCGCGGACATGTGGTGCGCATCGGCCGACTCGCCGTAGCCGATCAGGCGCGGTCCGCGTGCGTGTGTCGTCGCGCGCTCGAGCAGCGCAAAGCCGGCGGCTTCGCCGAGCGACAAGCCGCCGCGGTCCGGATCGAACGGTCGGCACGGTTCGCGCGACACGAGTTCGAGCGAATTGAATCCGTACAGCACGCTGCCGCACAGCGTGTCGACGCCGCCGACGATAGCCGCGTCGACCATGCCGGCCGCGAGCAGGCGCGCCGCGCTGGCAAATACCTTGGCACTGGACGAGCACGCGGTTGCGATGCTCAGGCACGGCCCGCGCGTGCCCAGCATCTGCTGCACGAATGCGCCGAGCGCGTGCGTCTGATGCGAGCGGCTGCGGCGCTGCGTGGCGTTGAAATGACCGCTTGCGTCGAGTTCGCGATAGGCGCGTTCGGTTTCGCCGATGCTCGAGGTCGAGGTACCGAGCACGATCGCCACACGCGCAGCACCGTAGCGCTCGATCGCGGCAAGCGCTCGTTCGCGAAACCCGTCCTGGTTCAGTCCCAGCCAGGCCAGGCGATGGTTGCGGGCTTCCCAGCGTTCGGCCGCAGCGGGCAGGGAACTTTGCTCCAGTCCGCGCACGCGGCCGATCCAGCACGGCAGGCTGTCGAAATCGTTCGCCGTCAGACCGCTGCGCCGCTGCGCCAGCGACTGTGCAAGCGCTTCCACGCCGCGCCCGGCGGCACTGGTAGCGGTATAGGCGGTGATGGCGAGCGGAGCGATGCGGGAGGACAAGCTTGAAAGCGGCGAGTGTTTGGCTGCGCAGTATACTTTCCGCCGGCAAACGCCCGCAAATCGCGTGGCCCTGCTACCATGACCGAGCGCGGGGTTGCCGCCTCGCCGCATCGGTCGACCATCTCCGGAGACTCCCCATGACGCGTTCGCGCCTGCTGCCCCTGCTTTTGTTGCCCGTGACGTTGCTGTTGATGGCGTTCCACCAGCTGCCGCTGGTCAACCCGCAGCCGATCGCGGTGCCGCAGCGGGCCACGCCGCAGCAGGTCTACAAGGCCATTACCACGGTACTGGCGCGGTTCGGCTGGGTGGTCGCCTCCGACAAGCCCGGCAACATGGAGGCGACTTACGCACCGCGCGATTTCAGTGTGCGCATCGGCATCGCGTACGACGAGCGTCAGGTGCAGATCCGCTACATCGATAGCACCAACCTGAAATACGAAGTGAAGAAGGACGGCATCACCTACATCCACAAGAACTACACGGCGTGGATGCGAAATCTCGTCAGCGGCATCGGCGGCGAGTTCAACGCGCTCTGAGCGAACGCTGACGATCGTGTCCCCCGCCGTCGTTCAGGTGCAGGCGTTCCTGCAGGATCTGCAGGAACGCTTGTGCCGCGCGCTCGAGCAAGCCGACGGCAGTGCACGTTTTGCCGAAGACGCCTGGACGCGCGCCGAGGGCGGCGGCGGACGCACGCGCGTGCTGAAAGACGGCGCGGTGTTCGAACAGGGCGGCGTCAACTTCTCGCTAGTCGGCGGCGATCGCATGCCGCCAGCCGCGACCGCGCACCGGCCGGAACTTGCCGGCCGCGCCTGGACCGCGCTCGGCGTGTCGCTGGTGCTGCATCCGCGCAACCCGCACGTGCCGACGACCCATCTCAACGTGCGCTACTTCGAGGCGCACAAGCCGGACGCCGAGCCGGTATGGTGGTTCGGCGGCGGCTTCGACCTGACGCCGTTCTATCCGGTCGATGCCGACGTGCGGCACTGGCATCAGGTCGCGCGCGAGCTGTGCGCACCGTTCGGCGCCGACGTGTACGCGAAGTACAAGCGCTGGTGCGACGAGTACTTCTATCTCAAGCACCGCGACGAGACGCGTGGCGTCGGCGGCCTGTTCTTCGACGATCTGAACGACTGGGGTTTCGAGCAATGCTTCGCCTTCATGCAGGCGGTCGGCAACGGTTTCGCCGATGCCTACCTGCCTATTGTGGAAAAACGTAAAAGTACACTTTTCGGCGAGGCCGAGCGCGAGTTCCAGCTGTACCGGCGCGGCCGCTACGTCGAATTCAACTTGGTGTACGACCGCGGCACGCTGTTTGGCCTGCAGTCCGGCGGGCGTACCGAGTCGATCCTCATGTCGCTGCCGCCGCGCGTACGCTTCGAGTACGCGTATGCGCCCGCTGCCGGCAGTGCCGAAGCGCGGCTGGCCGAATATCTGAAGCCGCGCGACTGGGTCTAGGTCGCCTCGTCGGCGGACCATACCGCGTGTAGCGGATCCCATTCGACTTCGCGGCGCTCGCTGCCGCGGATGCCGAACCCGGTCACCGCGAGCGGCCCTTCCTCGAGCGGATCCAGGCCGAACGCCAGCTCGATGTCGACCTCGTTGATCGCCGCCGTGATGAACGCGCCGAGCCCGAGCTCGGTCGCGGCGAGGTATTGCGCCTGCGACAGGTGGCCGACGTCGAGAGTGACGGCGCGATAGGCCTTGGCATGGTTGCGGTACTTCCAGAACGTGCGGCGAAAGCGGCTCACTGCGATCACCTGGACATGTGCATCGGCGAAATAGCCTTGCCCGGCGACGAAGCACCGCGCCAGCTCCGACGCCGCCGCGGCCGACAGCGCGCGCAATGGTTCGAGCGCGTGCTCGATCGGATGATAGTGGTACAAGCCGGGCACCACCCCGTCGACGTGCTGCACGAGCAGATAGGCTTCGGTCGCATGCAGCCCGCCGGCCGAGGGCACGCCCTTCTTCAGCAGCGGCACGCCCACCGCGTAGTCCTGCACCGTGCGTGCGCCCCAGGCGCGATAGAGCACGCTACTGAACTGTTCCAGCGTGAGTGACCGCGTGGCGTCGAAGTTGCGGCAGGTTACGCGCCGCGCCAGCAAATCATCAAGCGGCGACGGCGGCGCAGCAGGCAGACGCTGACGCATGGCGGCGGGCGCGTGTTCACGCACGACTGGCTGGGGTGGGCCGAGTTTCGACAGCAGATCGCCACCCTCGGTCTCGCTGATGCGCTTGAGCGCCTCATGCGCGTCGATGCCCGACCAGCGCGAAGCGTAGTGCGTGGCGGCCGAAGCGGGACGCCAATGCACGGCGCGCAGTTGCTCGTCGCGCGCGGCTTCGACGGAGCCGTGCGCCAGCAGCAGCCCTTTGTCGAGCAGCGCATCGATGACCTCGCGCGTTGGCGCCGGAATGTCGTCACGCTCCCGCCAGCGCGACGGCGAGAATTCGCCGAGCGCGGCGACTTCGGCGGCGCCGAGCACGATCGGTTCGTGCGCCGGCGGTACCAGCGCGACCCACTCGAGCACGTCACGCAGACCATCGCCGCCGTCGCCGAGCCACTCCAAGTCGAATTCGAGGCGCTCGCGCGGCTCCAGATGCACCACGGCGCAACGACGCAGACGCATGCCATTCTCCGCTGAAGTCAAAGCGCGCGAGAGGCTAGAGGCTGGGGCGGTCCGGCGCAAGCACGCTGCTCGGTTCGCGGGCCGCGCAGCGGCGATGACGCGCATCATTTCTGTGCAATGGCGGACGCATTTGCTAGGCTAGCCACGCGGCTCGCGGGATGACGAGCGCACTCACATCCATCAGGGGAAACCAATGGCAGACAAATCGCTGACCAAGGAGCAGGGTTTGGCCTTGCTCGACCGTCTGGGCAAAGACGATGCTTTTCGCGCGCATTTCGCGCAAAAGCCCGCCGAGGCCTTGCATTCGCTCGGAATCCCGGCCGAACACGTGGTCGGGTTGCCGCCGCGTTGCCTATGCCCGCGCGAGCTCGGCTCGAAGCAGGCGATGCAGGAAGCTCACGCGAAGCTCGCGTCCAATCAGGAAATGAGCGCGCTGAACTTCATCGTGCCGAGCGCTAAGCTCTAGCGCGAGTCGCCTAGTTCTTCGCCGCCCGGTCGAGTGTGCGCTGCGCGATCTCCGACCAGCCGGCATTGAGCGGCATCAGCATCGAGTTCATGTTGGTCTCGGCGTAGGCGCGACCGCGGTGCGTTGCCAGCCAGCGCGCCTCGTCGCGCGCCGCTGCGCTGTCGCCCTTGCGTGTGTAGGCTTCGAACGATGCTGCGTGGTTCAGGTACAGCTCGCGGCCATTCGCGCCTTGACGCAGGCTGGCGATCGCCGCGTCCGCGTCGTCGTTGGCCAGCTGCAGCTCGGCGCGCGCGATCGCGAGCATGTCTGCCGGCACGGGAAAATCTTCGCCGGTGATTTCCGCATTCACGCCGCGCAGCAGTTTTTCGGCTAGCGGCTTGTCGCCGTGGCGCGCGGCGAGATAGGCCGCGAGCAGCACCTGGAACTGCTGATCCGCGCGGTAGCTCAGTTCATTGCGCTCGAGCGCGGCGTTCGCGCGGCGCGCGTACTCGGCGATATCCTCGGCCTTCAAGCGTTGCGAATCGAGCAGCGAATAAAGCGCCAGCCGGATGCCGAAATAGCGCAGCGCTTCGCGCGGATCCTGCTCGGCCGCGAGCCGTTCCGCGGCGGCGAGCAAGCCGAATGCCTTGTCGTTTTGGCCGCGATCGACCGCCAACGCGATGCGCGGGATGAAACGGCCGAGATCCGCGCTCGGCGAGTCGGAATGCGCGCTGTTCTCGAGCGCCGCGTCGGCTTTGTCGAACTCGCGTTTTGCCGCATAGGGCAGCGCCGTCGCATAGTGCTTGGTACCGGTCTGCTGTTCGAGCCCGACGAACATCTCGATCGCGCGGTCGTACTTCTCGTTGCACAGCAACAGCATGCCGAGCAGCATCTGCGTCGGCATCGGATGCGCGTTCCTCGGCGAGTTGGCCTGTTGCGCGGCGGCGATGACGCTGTCGTCGAAGCGATTCGCATAGTCGAACGCGAAGTAGGCAAACAGGCTTTGCGCGGTGAAGAAGTCGGGATACAGCTTGGCCAGCAACTCCAGCTTGTCCACTGCCTGGCGCGGCGGACCACCCATCGTCAGCCGCCACGCCTCGACATACAGCGCGTCGCGCGGGCCAAGGCGCGCGCGCTGCGTCATTGCGGTGTCGAGTTCCTTCAGTGCTTCTTCGCGGCGGTCGACCATCAGGTACGATCGCGCCAGATGCGCGCGCGCGATCGCGAAGCCGCTGTCCAGCTGCAATGCCTGGCGATAGAATTCGATGGATTGCGCGTAGCGGCCATCGTTGTAGGCGCGCTGCCCGAGCGAATAGGCGCGCAACGCATCGAGGTTCTTGGTCGCGACTTTTTCCAGCGGCAGCGAGTCCTTCGTGACCGATGCGAGCGCTTCACCGAGATGCGCGCGCAGCCGCTCGTTGATCTGATCGACCGAGGCAAGCACCGAATCTACGCCGACACCCTCGGCGGATTCGGTATAGATCGTGGTCTGCGTGTTCGGGTCGATCACTTCCGCGCTGATACGCACCTTATGCCCGGCTTCCGCCACTGTCGGCAGGATCAGCGCACGCGCGCCGTCGCGCAACGCCACCTCGCTGCCGATCGCACGGTCGACGCTGGTGCTGTCCGGATCGCGTTGCATCCGGCTTACGCTGTCGCGGACTTTCAGATCGGAAAGCACATTGACGAAGCGCGATTGCTCCAGGCCGAGGCGGAACGCCGAATCGACGGCCTCGTCGAAGCGATGTTCGTCGGTCAGGTTCTTAAGACTGCCGACCACGACCCAGTCGCGCTCGGCAAACGCAATTACCGGCGGTGAGCGCAAGAAGACCCATGCCGGCACGGCGATCGCTGCCAGCAGCACGACTGCCTCGAGCACCAGCAGCGCGGGCCGGCGCCACCAAGGCACCTCGCGGAACGCCTTGCTGCTGTAGGCGGGCGAGCGCAGCGGGGCGATCCCCCCTTCGCCGACTTCGAACACCGGCACCGGCTCGGCCACACCTTTGAACATGTAGCGGCCGTGCATGCGCCATTCCGGCGGAAACTCCGTCGTCAGCTCATCCTGCGCGCGCAGCGCCAATGCACGCGCGACGCCGGACATCAGGATCTGGCCCGGCAGCGCCAGATTCATCAGGCGCGCCGCAACCGGCTTGACCAGACCTTCGACTTCGACAGGTTTGGCGCCGCGCGCCACGTCGCTCGTGCTGTTGCGCCATAGCACCACGTCGCCGACGTGGATGCCGATGCGCGCCTTCAACGGCAGGAACTCCGTCAGCGACAGATTGTGCAGCATGCGCTGGAACTCGAGCGCGAATGCGACCGCCGGAATAGGCCGCTCGAACATCAGCAGGAATCCGTCGGTCTTGTCGATCTCGGTGCCGCCGTAGCGTTGCAGAAGGTCGCGCGCCTGCCGATCGAGCTGGTGCATGAAGTCGGCGATGCTGCGGTCGCCGAGTTGCTGCGTCAGCGCCGTGCTCTCGACCAGGTCGCAGGCGACCAGCGTGCGCAGCAACGGCGGCGACGGCGCCAGCTCTGCTGACGGCGCGAGTTCCTCCGGCTCGTTCTGGATTACGTTCATGCCCGGGCGAAAACGGTTACATCCCTCGAATTCTTGCATTTTGCGCCGATCCTCCGGCGCCCACCAGAGCCAACGGGCAGGATCAACCCTGCGAAATCTGCCAGGTATTGCTGCCGTCGCCTTTGGCGCGGTACAGCGCCTCGTCCGCTTGGCTGTACCAAGCCGACCATTCCGTGCCGACGGAGCACAGTCCGCCGCCGATGCTGACCGTCACGCCGAGACCGCGGCTCATCAGCGGCACGCGCAGCGCGCGCACCGCCAGCACGATGTGTTCGGCCCGCGCTTCCAGGTCGGCGGCGTTGTCCACATGCGCGAGCAAGGCGAATTCGTCGCCGCCGATGCGGCAGGCCATATCGCCGGGCGCCGCCACGCGCGCCACTTCGTCGGCCACCAGGCGCAAGACTTCGTCGCCGGCCAGATGTCCGCATTGGTCGTTGATCAGTTTGAAGTTGTCCAGATCAATCAGCAGCAGGCCGAGCTGCGGCGTGGGGACATCGGTCTGCCGTGCCAGTTCTTCGAGGTACTGGTACAGCCCGCGCCGGTTGATCAGGCCGGTGAGTTCATCGGTGCGCACCAGGCGGTTCGCGGTGGACAGCTCGCTTTGCGTCTGACGCAGCGAGTTGAGCGTGACCATCAGATCCTCGTTGCGCCGTTTCAGGCTGCCGATCAACTGCTGTTCGCTGGCGACGAGATACGCGAACGAGCGGCGCATGAACTGCGCCAGCAGCGCCGGCTCGTTTTCCATCAGGTAGTCGAACGCGGGATAGTCGATCACGCGCAAGCTGCAGCCGGTGTGCGCAATCGCCGAGGCGACACGTGCGTGGTTGCCGATGAACAGCGCCAGCTCGCCGAAATATTCGCGTGGACCGAGCAGCTTGTGCGGCAGGCCGTCGCCGAACTCGATGCGCACTTCGCCGGTCTCGATCACGAACATGCTGTGACCGATCTCGCCCTTGCGGAACAGCAACTCGTCGGCGGCGGCGCGACGGCTCGGGCCGGCGCCGCGCAGCATCACGAATTCCGCATCGGACAAATGCCGTGGCAGGTGCGGCGCATGGGCTTTCGGCGGCAGCGTCGCGGCGGCTACCGCGACGCTGGCAGGATGCCCGGAAGATGAACTCGACACGGTGCGGCTATCCCCTCGGACCGTTGCTCACCGCCATGGTAGCCGATCCGCCGCCGAGGAACACGCCGCCGGCCGCCGGCGCTGGTCCGGCGCCGCTGTAGAGCCGTCAGGCCGCGACCTTGGCCTCGCCGTGGAACTGTTCTTCCTCGGTCGAACCCTTCAACGCCACCGTCGAAGCGGCGCTGCCCTGGATCGTCTGCGTGACCGTGTCGAAATAGCCGGTACCCACCTCGCGCTGGTGCTTGACCGCGGTGAAGCCGCGCTCGGCCGCTGCAAACTCCGCTTCCTGCAGCTCGACGAACGCGCTCATCTGGCGCCGCGCGTAGCCGTGGGCGAGGTTGAACATCGAATAGTTGAGCGCGTGGAATCCGGCCAGCGTGATGAACTGGAACTTGTAGCCATAGCTGGCGATTTCCTTCTGGAACTTCGCGATCGTCGCGTCGTCGAGATTCTTCTTCCAGTTGAACGAGGGCGAACAGTTGTAGGCGAGCAGCTTGCCCGGATACTTGCGGTGGATCGCCTCGGCGAATTTGCGCGCGAACGCGAGATCCGGCTTGCCGGTTTCGCACCACACCAGATCCGCATACGGCGCGTAGGCGAGGCCGCGGCTGATTGCCTGGTCCAGACCGTTGCGCGTCTTGTAGAAGCCTTCGACGGTGCGCTCGCCGGTGCAGAACGGCTGATCGTTGGCGTCGATGTCGGAGGTGAGCAAGTCCGCGGCTTCGGCATCGGTGCGCGCCACGAGCAGCGTCGGCACGCCCATCACGTCGGCGGCGAGCCGCGCGGCGACCAGCTTGTCGATCGCCTCGCGCGTCGGCACCAGCACCTTGCCGCCCATGTGGCCGCATTTCTTCACGCTCGCCAGCTGATCCTCGAAATGCACGCCCGCGGCACCGGCTTCGATCATCGCTTTCATCAGTTCGAACGCATTGAGCACGCCGCCGAAACCGGCTTCAGCGTCGGCCACGATCGGCTGCAGGAAGTCGGTGCTGTCGTCGCCTTCGGCGTGATGCAGCTGGTCGGCGCGCAGCAGCGTCGAGTTGATGCGCTTGACCACCTGCGGCACCGAATTGGCCGGATACAGGGACTGGTCCGGATACATTTCGCCGGCCACGTTCGCATCGGCGGCCACCTGCCAGCCGGACAGATAGATCGCCTTCAGGCCGGCCTTCACCTGCTGCATGGCCTGGTTGCCGGTGAGCGCGCCGAGCGCGTTGACGAAGTCCTCGGTCTGCAGATAGCGCCACAGTTTCTCCGCGCCGAGCCGCGCCAACGAATGCTCCACCGCCACGGTGCCGCGCAGGCGCGCCACGTCTTCGGCCTTGTACGGACGCGTGACGCCGTTCCAGCGCGGGTTGTTCTGCCAGTCGATCTTGATCTGTTCGGCGCTCGGTAGCGTGGTCTTCATGGCGATGCTCCTAAGTATAAAAATATAACTGCGTCTGTTCGGATGCGATCAGGTGGCGCCGCGTGGCGCGGTTCAGGATCGGGGTCGGTTCTCTTGGTGGCGAGTCGTCATGGCGCGGCGGCGGATATGCACGCCGACCGGCCGGCATTGGCGGCGGCAGAACTGCGTCCGGACAGGAGATGACGGCTTGCCCGATCTCCCTGGCGCCAAACGCTCCGGTGCTGCCGACATTGCCTTGCTGCCTTTCCATGTTGCGGAGCAACAGGCTATGCTTCGACGGTGTATTTGACAAACTGAATGTTTCAATCGAATACTTTGACATTGTCAAAGTAACTGTCAAGCAATTGAATGTCATGCCAAAGTCAAACGAGCGTTTGAGCACATTGGCGGCCCCTAAGCGCTCGCCGAGCGCCCCCAAGGCGCGCCGCAAGCGGCGCAAATCCGAGCCGGCTGCGCGCTTTTACTACAAGGGCAATCGGCTCAAGCAGTTGCGCGCGTTCTGCTATGCGGTCAAATTCGGCACCGTAGTGCGCGCCGCGGAAGCGTTGTTCCTGTCCGCCTCTTCGGTCAGCCTGCAGCTGTCGGCGCTGGAAAAGGAGCTTGGCGCGCGTCTGCTCGAGCGCACGCGCCCACGCCTTGCGCTCACGCGCGAAGGCCAGATGCTGTACGACATGGCGCGGCCGCTGATCGAGGGCATGGAGTCGCTCGACCAGCACTTCCGCAGCCAACGCCAGGGCATGGACGCCGGTGAAGTGACGATCGCCGCCGGCGCGTCCACGATCCAGTACCTGCTGCCGCCGGTCGTGCGCGATTTCCGCGAGCAGCACCCGGAAGTGCATCTGCAACTAGCCAACGTCACCGGCAAGGACGGACTCGCGCTGCTGCGCTCCGATCAGGCCGACTTCGCGGTCGGTTCGATGCTCGACGTGCCACACGACCTGTCGTACGAACCGGTGCACTGGTTCGATCCAATGCTGATCCTGCCGCTGGAGCATCCGCTTGCGGCCAAGCCCGATATCGCGCTCGAGGATCTGTCCCCGTACGGACTGATCCTGCCGCCGCAGCGCCTGACCACGTACCGCCTGGTCGATCTGGTATTCCAACAGCAGCGCGTGCCGTATCGCGTCGCAATCGAAGTCGGTGGCTGGGAAGTGATCAAGCAGTACGTCGCGATGGGGCTCGGCATCTCGATCGTCACCGGCATCTGCATCAACGAAGACGACCGCGCGCGCCTCGCCGTACGCAACATGCGCCGCTGGTTTCCGCAGCGCAGCTACGGCGTGGTGGTGCGCAAGGGCAAGTATCTTTCCGCCCACGCGCGCGCGTTCGTCGATCTGATCAAGCCCGGCATGTTTGTGCGTGGCGACTATTACCAGTCGGGGCATTCTGAGCGCTGACGCGCTTGATTTTCGTCGGCTCGCGCCGATCGCTCGGCCCGTCATTCCCGTGCAGGCGGTTATCCGGCTCCTGCTTTTTCGCTCGTCAATCCAGCTCCGCTTTTGATCGTCATTCCCGCGCAGTCCCGCCTGCGCGGGGATGACGAGCGGAGAAGTGCTGGATTCCCAAGAAAGTTACCCGCTGGCCGCAGGACAGCGGAAGCTGTGGCTCCCCAGGAAAGTTACCCGCTGGCCGCAGGACAGCGGAAGCTGTGGCTCCCAAGCAAGGTAACCGCTGGCCAGGACAGCCAAAATCAAGGCGTCCGCGGTCACGTCGTGCCGCGATTCTTCCCGTGCCATGGCGCATAGAACGCGCGGATCTTCGCCATGTCGGCGGCGAGGTCATCGGAGGGATAGATCAACGGCCCGAGCCCGATCGTCTTCTCCGGATAGTGAAAGTAGGCCGGCAGGATCGGCACGCCGGCTTCGCGCGCGATATGCCAGAATCCACTTTTCCATTTGTGCACCTTCTTGCGCGTGCCCTCGGGTGCGAGCGCGAACCAGAGCTTGTCGTGCGCGGCAAACTGTCGGACCATTTCGTCGACCACGCCGTGCGCGGCGCTGCGGTCGATCGGAATGCCGCCGAAGTGGCGCAACAGCGGCCCGAGCGGCCAGACGAACGCCTCGCGCTTGCCGATGAAGCGGATCTGCAGGCGCAGGCCGATCTTGAACAGCAGCCCCCACACCACGTCCCAGTTGGTCGAGTGCGGCGCGGCAATCGCGACCAGCTTCGGCACGTTCGGCAATTCGCCGGCGACGCGCCAGCCGCAGCGCAGATAGATCCAGCGCGCCAGTGCGGCGGCAAACGAGGGCTCGAACTGCGGCACTTGCGGCGGCGTCGGCGGAAACTCCGGCGCGCTCACTCGGCGCTCCACTGCTTGCTGCGGCCCTGCTTGTGCTTCGCGCGCTTCTTCTTCGACGCGATGCGGCGTTCCTTCGATGCGCGCGTCGGCTTGGTCGCGACGCGCTTCTTCGGCACGTGCAACGCGGCGCGGATGATCTCCGCCAGACGCTCGCGCGCATCCTCGCGGTTGCGCGCCTGGTCGCGGAACCGGCTCGCCTGGATCACGAGCACGCCATCCGCGGTCAGGCGCCGGTCGCTGCGCGCGAGCAGGCGCGCACGCAACGCCTCCGGCAGCGACGGCGAATGCGCCACGTCGAAGCGCAGTTCGACGGCGCTGGCGACCTTGTTGACGTTCTGCCCGCCCGGACCGGACGCGCGCACGAAACTCTCGACGAGTTCGCCGTCGGGAATCTGTATGGCCGGCGTGACCAACATCCTAGTCGCGGAAGTTCTCGTACTGCAGCGGCATCTTGATGCCGGCGCCGCGCAGCAGCGCCATCGCGGTCTGCAGGTCGTCCTTCTTCTTGCCGCTGATGCGCAGCTTGTCGCCCTGGATCTGCGCCTCGACTTTGAGCTTGGCGTCCTTGAGCTTCTTGATGATCTCCTTGGCGAGCGGCTGCTCGATACCCTGCTTGAGCGTGACCTTCTGCCGCGCCGCGGCGAGGTTTACTTCCGGATCGGCGATTTCGGCGCAGGCGATGTCGATATGCCGCGCCGCGAGGCGTTGCTTGAGAATGTCGAGCATCTGCTTGAGCTGGAATTCGGCCTGCGCCTTGAGCGTCACGACGCTTTCCTCGCTGCGCTCGAACACCGCGTCCGTACCCTTGAAGTCGAAGCGGTTGGAAAGTTCACGATTGGCCTGGTCGATCGCGTTGGTCAGCTCGTGCAGATCGATCTTGGAAACGACGTCGAACGAAGGCATGCGGGCTCCCCTGAACTCGAGCGCAATTCTAGCAGGACGCAGGCGTGGCGCCGTCCAGCGCCGCATGCCAGCCGAAGCGTTGCAGCACCTGCTGCCAGACCATGTCGAGGGGTGCGCACAGCCGCAGCGGCGTCGCGCGGGCCGGATGCATCAGCTGCAGTCGCCACGCATGCAGCAGCAGGCGATGCACGCCGAAGTGCATGCGCCACAGACGATTGTGGTCGCCGCGACCGTGGCTGGTATCGCCGATGATGTGATGCGAGACGTGATGCAGATGCTTGCGGATCTGGCGATAGCGGCCGGTCTCCGGCTGCGCTTCGATCAGCGCATAACGCTGCTCCGGGTATTTCCCCAGCGCAATCGGCACTGTCGCAGTGGCGAGCGCGCGCCAACGCGTCAGCGCCGGCTTGCGCGGTCCGCGTTCGCGCACATCCGGCAATGGGTAGTCGATCGCGCCTTCCGGTTCCGGCCAACCGCGCACCACCGCGAGATAGTGCTTGGACACGCTGCGCGCCATGAACTGGCGGCCAACCTCGGCGGCAATTTCGCGCGACTTCGCCAGCAGCACTACGCCGGACGTGGCGCGGTCCAGGCGGTGCGCGAGGAACACGCTGGCGCCGACTTGTGCCTGCAGCCGCTCGAGCAGGAAATCGGTTTCGTCCGCCGCGATCGCACTGCGATGCACGAGCAGGCCGGCCGGCTTGTTCACCGCCAGCAGTTCGGCATCCTCGTACACGACTTCGATCAACGCGTGCGCCGCCACACCCAGACGAATGCCCCGATGCCGATGCCGGCGCCGAGCCATCCGAGCAGCCACTGCGTGTGGTAGTAGCCGCGCACGCCGAACACGTTGATCAGCACCGCAGCGAGCAGCGCGGTGGCACCGAGCAGGGCGAGGCTCACGGTACGCGTGGCGTCGCGTTGCGTGCGCTCGGCGCGTGCAACCAGCTGCGCTTCACGCGCTGCATCGAAATCGCCGGCGGCGGCCTTGCGCAGATACGTGTGCAGCAGTTGCGGCACCTCCGGCGCGGCGGCGAGCCATTCCGGCAGGCGCGTGCGCAACTCGCGCAAGGTGCGGCGGATGCCGTAGCGGTGGCGCAGGATATCCGCCAGCACCGGCTTGGCGGTGGCCCAAATGTCGATCTGCGGATGCAGCAGGCGGCCGATCCCTTCGATGTTGAGCAGCGTCTTCTGCAACAGGATCAGCTGTGGCTGCAGCGTCAGCTCGTAGCGTCGCGCCACCGCGAACAGTTTCACCACCACTTCGCCGAGCGAAATCTCCGCCAGCGGCCGCGTGAAATACGGTTCGCACACGGTGCGCACCGCGGCCTCGAGTTCGTCCAGGCGCACATGTGGCGGAATCCAGCCGGCGGCGAGGTGCAACTCGGCGATGCGCTTGTAGTCGCGCTCGAACATCGCCATGAAATTCTCGGCAAGCCAGTACTGGTCGCGTTCCGGCAGCGAACCCATGATGCCGAAGTCGAGCGCGATGAAGCGCGGGTTCTCGCGCCGCGCCGCGTCGACCCAGATGTTGCCCGGATGCGCGTCGGCGTGGAAAAAGTTGTCGCGGAACACTTGGGTATAGAACAGGCGCACGCCCTTCTCGGCCAGCGCGATACGATCGATGCCGGCAGCGTCGAGCGCGGCCAAATCGTCTACGCCGATGCCGCGCACGCGGCCGAGCGTGAGCACCGCCTCGGTGCTGTGCGACCAAAACACCTCCGGCACCAGCAAGTCGTCGCCGCTGGCGAAATTGCGTTTGAGCAGCGACGCGTTCGCACCCTCGCGCTGCAAGTCGAGTTCGTTGTGCAGCGTGGTCTCGATCTCGGCGACCACCTCGCGCGGCCGGATCTTGTCCGCGTTCGGATGCCAGCGCTGCGCCAGGTCGCCGAGCGCGCGCAGCAGCGCGACGTCGGCGGCGATGCGCTGCGCAATGCCCGGCCGCAGCACCTTGACCACAACCTCGCGTTCGTCCGGAAGCTGCGCGGCATGCACCTGCGCGATCGACGCCGAGGCCAAGGGCGTCTCGTCGAAATGTTTATACAATGTCGCAACCGGCGCGCCGAGCGCCGATTCGACCGCGGCACGCGCGATCGCGCCGGGAAACGGCGGCACCTGGTCCTGCAGCAGCGCGAGCTCTTCGGCCACGTCGCTCGGCAGCAGGTCGCGCCGCGTCGAAAGGATCTGGCCGAACTTGACGAAGATCGGTCCGAGATCGATCAGCGCCAGGCGCAGGCGCGCGCCACGCGCCAGCTGCGCGATGTCGCGCCGCGGCCGCGGCAGCAACGGGCGCAGCCAGCGCAGCGGCCGGAACAGATGCGCGCCTTCGACCAATTCGTCCAGCCGGTAGCGCACCAAGGTCGCCGCGATGCGCAGTACGCGCGGCGTTTGCCGCAGCGGGGTCAAGCGCCGGCTCCGCGTGCGCGTTGCAGCAGCCGGCGCACACGTGCCTCGAGCCGCTCGCTGCGCTCACGCAACGCGTCGACATCGTCGAGGAACTGTTCCATCTCCGCGCCGGCGACCAGATCGCGGCGCTCGTCGCGCAGGAATTCGGCGCTGTCCTGGGCCAGTGCCAGCGCCGACTCGCGCGACCAGTCGAACGCGCGGCGCAGGGTGCGCGCCAGCGGCACGCCGAGCACGTCGCCGAACGTGCGCGCGAACGCCTCCTCGATGTCGGGGCGGAACTCGCGCAGCAGTTTTTCCACGCGCCGCGCCAGTTCCGCGTCGCCGGATATCTCGACCTTGCCGGGCGGCAGCGGCGACGCGTCGTCAGCGCGGCGCAGCGCCATGGCGAGCAGGCTGCCGGGCGAGGCGCGCAAATTCAAATCGCCGCGGCGTTCCCAGTGCGGCCCGACCTTGAGCTTGCCATCATGCACCGTGAGCACGAGCGCCAGATTGAAACTGCGCAATTCGATGCCGATGCTGCGGCCTTCCAGCGTCTGCAGCCGCGCGCGCGTCGGCTCGTCCAGCGCCAAGGCGCGCGCCAGCGTCGCCTCGAGCAGGCGGCCGAGACGAAGCAGGACGGGATGGGGCAGGCGCGCAGGTTCGGTATCCACCGGGCGATTCTAACGGTTTGTAGCGGCCGAGTGCCGCGCGCACTCAGGCGCGCTTCTGCATGCGTTCGCGCGCCAGGAACTCCGACAGCCGCGCCAGGCCCTCGGCCATGCTCACCTTCGGCACGTAGCCAAGGTCGCGCCGCGCGGCGCCGATGTCGAACCAATGCGCAGTCGACAGCTGCTCGACGCTGAAACGCGTCAGCGGCGGTTCCTGCTGCAGGCGCAGCGCGGCGTAGATCGTCTCCAGCGCCGTGCCGATGAATTGCGCCAGGCCAAGCGGAATGCGCCGTGTCTCGGGCGGAAAGCCGTCGGCCTTGAGCCAGGCGTTGATCACATTCTCGATCGTCGTCGGTTCGCCGTTGCTGATGAAGTATACTTTTCCTGCGATCGGCGCGCCGGGCGCGATCTTTTCCAGTGCCAGCAAGTGCGCGTCGGCGGCATTGTCGACGAACGTGGTGTCGATCTTCTTCGGCTCCTTGCCGATCAGACGCAGGCGGCCGGAACGCGCCTGCTTGAGCACGCGCGGCACCAGATTCGGATCGCCCGGCCCCCAGATGAAATGCGGACGCAACGCGACGCAGCCCAGTTTGGGGCCGTTCGCGGCGAGCACGCGTTGTTCGGCCAGCGCCTTGGTCTGCGCATAGGCCGAGCTGAAGTGTGCGGCGTACGGCACGCTTTCGTCGACGCCGTCGAGATCCGCGCCGCCGTGCACGACGCTGGGGCTGGACGTGAACACCAACTTGTCGATTCCGCGCAGCTCGCATGCCGCGAGCACGTTGTCGGTGCCGCGCACGTTCGCTTCGTAATAGTCCTCGAGTTTGCCCCACGCGCCGACCTTGCCCGCGCTGTGCACGATCGCGTCGACGCCTTCGCAAGCCGCCAGCACGCTGTCGAGATTGGCGACATCGCCCGTGCGCTGTTCGATCTTCGCTTCATCCAGCGCCGCGTAGCGATTGCGATTCATCGCAATCGGCGTGTGTCCCGCCGCCGCGAGTTGGCGGCACACGGCCTGGCCGAGGAAGCCGCCACCACCGGTAACGAGAACTTTCATGCGTGCGCCTCCGCCCCGTCTCTGGCGGGACTTCCGATCGGCATCCGCGCCGCACCCTCGTCGCGCTGTCGCGCGATTCGACCGCCGCCACCCGTCGCCAGGATCTTCATGAGACCTTCCCCGTCATGCGCTGCTTCGATTGTAGCGATTCTGCTCGAGCAAGGACCGTGATTTAGGTCGGCTTAAGCCTGAAACGGCTAAGTTGCGGACAATCGCACGGAGTGTCGGCATGCCACGGATCGTCCTTCTCGCGTTCGCCCTGCTGTTTGCGGCCTCCGCGCACGCCACGCGCGAGCTCAGCGGCAGCACCGCCGCCGGCGCGTACTATCACATCAAGGTGCCGGACAACTGGAAGGCGGGCGATCCGCTGATCCTGTTTCAGCACGGACTTACGTTCGAGCCTCCCGGCCCGAATCCCGATCTTGGTCCGCTGGAAAGCCTGCAGCTGAGCGAAGGCTATGCGCTCGCATCATCGAGCTACCGGCAGCGGTCCTGGGCCTTGTTCACCGCGGCCGACGACAACGCCGACCTGCTTGCGCTGTTCAAGCAGCAAGTCGGCACGCCGGGCACGATCATTCCGTATGGCGCTTCGCTCGGCGGCCTGATCGCATTGAAGCTGGCCGAGGACAGCCGTTTCGCGCCAGTGCCCGGCGTATATTCGGCGTGCCCACCGGCAGCCGGTTCACGGGTGTGGGATACGGCGATCGACCTGCGCCTGGCCTACGATGTGGTGTGCAGCGGCGCCGGCGATCTGCCCAAGGGCGATGCGCCATATCCGTGGGCGTACAACCTCGGCGACATTCCGGAGCACTTGTCGGACTTCTTCGACGAGGCGCTGCTGCTGGAGACGCTGGTTCCGCTCAACCAGTGCACGGGCGTCAATCTGCCCTCGTCGCTGCGCAACGGCGCGATGCAGCGGCGCCTCGACGCACTGATGCGGTTGGCGCACATCAGCAGCGAAAAATTCTTCGTCACCAATGCCGGCTACGCGACGTATGCGCTCAGTGATCTGGTGCGGGCGCCGGACAAGCTCAATGACTTGAGTCCGTTCGGCAACATCGGCGTCGACTACAACGACGACAACATCAACGCGAACGTGCTGCGCATCCAGGGCAATCCGTTCGCCTCGCTGTATTTCCGCTGGGCTTCGGATTTCCGCGGCCGCATCGCGCCCACGACAAAGGTGGTTTCGATCCATACCAGCGAGGACGAGCTGGTGATCCCGGCCAACCAGAGCGTACTGCGCCAGACGCTGCCGGCGACGCAGCTGACCAGCGCGCTGGTGAACGAGTCGACGCCGAGCCACTGCGGTTTCTCGCTCGCCGAAGGCGTGGCTGGCTGGGAGGCGCTGCGCGCCTGGATCGGCACGAACCATCAGCCGCAGGTGGCTGACCTGGAAACCGGCTGCAACGCCGCGATCGCCGCCGGTGCCGCGGGGCCGTGCCGCTACGATGCGAGCATCACGCCGGCGAGTTTCGACAGCCAGGTGCGGCCGCGCCAGGCCGCTGGCGTACTGCCGTTCACGGTCGATGAAGGCTACAGCGGCCAGTGGTTCGATCCGGCGCGCAACGGCGAGGGCATCTCGCTCGAGATCCTGCCCGGCAACAAGGCACTTTTATACTTTTTCACTTATCCGCCGGCCGGCGCGCTCGGCACGCAGATGTGGCTGACGGCGGTCGGCGACGTGGTCAACAACGGCATCGAGTTCGCCGACGTGCAGCAGCCCTCGCTCGACGCGCACGGCAATCTCGTCGGCACGCACTGGGGCCGCATCGGCCTGACCTTCAGCGATTGCAACAGCGGCGCGATGCGCTGGGATGGCCCGCCGCAGTGGGGTTCGATGGAGGTGCCGCTGACCCGCCTCACCACGCTGCAGGGCACCGCATGCGGCAGCAACGCGCAGAGCGCGCAGATCAGCGGCGCGTGGTTCGATCCGGCGCACTACGGCAGCGGGTTCGTGTTCGAGCAACTGTCGGGCCTGCAGTGGGCGACGATCTGGTTCGGCTTCGACACGAGCGGCAATCCGGTGTGGCTGACCGGCGTGCTCGGCACGATCGACGCGCCGCTGCACAACGGCACGCTGGCCCAGGGCGTCGGCCCGCGTTTCGGCAGCAACTACGATCCGGCGCAGTTCCATCTGGTCGCGCAGGGTTCGCTGTCGGCACAGCTGCAGTGCGTCAACGGCAGCGCGACATTCCAGGTATTTGCCGGCCAGCCGGGTTACCTGTCGCCGTCGCTGGCGTTGTCGCGCATCACGTTCCCGCTCGGCGTGATCAACTGCAACGCGCATTGAGTGCGACGTCGCAGCGCTGAACTCAATGGTCCTTGATCGGATACGTCTGCACGTCGCCATCGCGTGACGGTTCGCTGCGGCGTGCCGCGTCGCGTTCGTGCACGCGCACGCCGCCGCATACCCAGGCGCTGAATTTCTGCTCGCCCTCGCGCGGCTCCGACGCAGCCTTGATCGTGTCGGCCGGAAGCTCGGCCGCCTGATTGCGTGCCAGCGTCTCAAGCTCGTCGCGCACCTTGAGCTCGGGCCGATGGTAGAACGCGACCTTGTCGGCGACGGAAACGGTAATGTCTCCGGCCGGCCGGCAGCCGGTGACGTTGCCGTCGTAGGCGACGCGCACGTTCTGTGCGCTGATCGTGGGCTTGACCCAGGTGCAGGCGCATACCGGCGCGAGCGCCAGCGCGATCACAGCCAGCCGCGCGATCTTGAACGGGTTGCTCGACATGCGCATCGTCTCCTTGTGCATCACTTGCCCGCCGCCACGGCGTGGCCGTCGGCATCGAGCACCGCGAACGTTCCGAGCTTGAGTGTGCGCAACGGCGCCTCGACGCGCGCGCGATCGCCGATCACGACCCAGGTCAACGCGTCGGGACGGATCACCTGCTTGGCCGCGGCCTGGATGTCCGCGTCTTTCTGCGCCTCGATGTGGTGCTTGTAGGTCTGCACGTAATCGTCGGGACGGTGGTACACGACGATGTTCTGCAACGTACCGATCACCGCGCCGGAGGATTCGTACTGGCCGGGCAGCGCGCGCACGTCGCCGGATTTGACCTTGGCGATCTCCGCGGCGGTCAGCGGTTTCGGGCCGATGATCGCGCGCGCCTCGTTGAGCAACTCGCGCGCCGACTCGGCGGTCTTGTCGGTCTGCACCGGCGCGTACATCATGAACAGGCGCTGCCCGATCGCGTTGCCGGAGAAACTGAACGCACCGTAGGCCCAGTGCTTGTCCTCGCGCAGGTTCATGTTCAAGCGCGAGGTGAACAGGCCGCCGAACGCCTTGTCCATCGTGCCGATCTCCAGATGATTCGGTGCCAGCGTCGACGGCGCGATCAAGCCGGCAATGATCACCGACTGCTGCGAGCCGGCACGATCCATCAGGTAGACGCGCGGTTTGGCCGGCGCCGTCACCGTGGCGAGATTCTTCTTCGGCAACGGCGTGGCCGGTGCGCTCCAGTCGCCGAACACCGCGTCCAACTGCGGCACGATGTCGGCCAGCGTCGTGTCGCCGACGATCACCATGCGCGCGTTGTCGGCGCGCAGCCAGTCGCGCACGAAATCCTGCATGTCCTGCGCCTGCAGCGCCTTGATCGACGCTTCGTCGCCGCTCCCGGTAAACGGAATCGCGTAGGCATGTCCGCTGCCGTAGACCAGCGGCGGCAACGTGCGCAGCGCCAGGTTGGTCGGATCGGTCTTCTCCTGGGCGATGCCGGCCAGCCACTGGCCGCGCACGCGCGCGATGTCGTCGGCGCGGAACGCCGGATGGCGCACGACGTCGGCGAACAGCGCCAGCGACGGCTGCAGCTGTGATTTGAGCGCGTTCAGGCCGACGCCGCAGGTGTCCAGGTCGCACGCGGCGCCGAGCGAGGCGCCGAGGCGTTCCTTGCGCCGCGCGATCTCGACCGAGTCGAGCGACTGCGTGCCTTCGTCGAGCATGCCGGTGGTGAAGCTCGCGGTGCCGAGCTTGCGCCCCTGGTCGGCGGCGTAGCCGGAATCGAACAGCACGCGGATCTGCACGATCGGAATGCTGTGGCGTTCGGCCAGCACGACCTCGATGCCGTTCTTGAGCTTGCCGTGCTGCAGGGTCGGGAACGTCAGTTCGGGGAACTCCTTGACCTGCGGCACGCCGGCGTCGCGGTCGATGCTGCTTTGTATCGTTTTATACTCGTGCGGCGGCGGCAACACCGCGGCCGGCCGGCCTTCGGCGGCGGCGAGTCCCGCGCTTTCCGCTTCGTCCTTGGCCGGATCGGGCGTGCCGGGTTTGACCGTCAACGTGTAGTCGCCATGCGCGAGCCACTTGTTTGCCGCGGCGCGCACCGTTTCGGGCGTGGCCGCATCCAGGCGCGCGAAGTCGCGCTTGTACGCCGCCGGATCGTCGCGGTAGACCTGCCCTTCCGCCAGCACGCGCGCCTGCGACGCGACTTTTTCAGCGCCGCGCACGAAGCCGGCATGCGCGCTGGTGCGCACGCGCAACAGCTCGTCTTCGGTCGGGCCTTCTTTCAGGAACTTGTTCCACTCGTCCGCAACGGCTGCTTCGACCTTGGCCGGGTCGACGCCGCGCTTGACGTCGATCTGCAGTTCGAACATGCCGGCCAACGCGAACGGCGACACGCCGGCTTCGACGCCGTCGGCGAGCTTGTCCTGATAGACCAGGCGCTGATACAGGCGCGAGGTCTTGCCGCCGGCGAGCACCGTTGCGGCGAGCGCCAGCGGCTGCACGTCGTCGGCACCGAGCTGCGGCACGTTCCACTCGCGGTAGATGCGCACCTGCGCGACCTGGTCGACCATCTCGCCGCGCGTGGACGTGTCGCGCGGATAGACCCACGGCTGCTGGCGCGCGACCGGCGGCCCGGCAGCGATGTCGCCGAAATATTTTTCCGCCTTTTCGCGTGCGGTGGCGGGTGTGATGTCGCCGGCCAGCACCAACGTCGTGTTGGCCGCGCCGTAGTGATCGTGGAACCACTGCTTGACGTCGGCGAGCGAAGCCGCGTCCAGATCCTTCATCGAGCCGATCGTGTCATGGTGGTAGGGATGGTTGGCCGGGAACGCGTTTGCCTGGATGTTCTCGTCGACGCGGCCGTACGGCTCGTTCTCGCCCTGGCGCTTTTCGTTCTGCACTACGCCGCGCTGCGTGTCGAGTTCCTTTTGCCCGATCGCGCCGAGCAGATGTCCCATGCGGTCGGACTCCATCCACAGCGCGAGATCGAGCGCCGTGGTCGGCACGGTCTCGAAATAGTTCGTGCGGTCGTTGTGCGTGGTGCCGTTCTGGTCGGTCGCGCCGACCTGCTCGAATGGCTTGAAATAGCCTTCCTTGTGATGTTCGGAGCCGGAAAACATCAGATGCTCGAACAGGTGCGCGAAACCGGTCTTGCCGGCCGGCTCATCGGCCGAGCCGATGTGGTACCACACCGCGACGTTGACCACCGGCGCCTTGTGGTCCTCGTGCACGACGACGGTCAGGCCGTTGTCGAGACGGAATTTCTGGAACGCGAGATCGATCGTGTCGACCTTGGCCGAGTCCGGCGCGTCGGCGGCGGCTAGCGGCGCCGCGCAGCACAGCACCAGTGCGGCAGCGAGAAGTGTGCGGATGCGGGAAGCGGAAGCCATGTCCATGAGTCCGGTTGGAGTCCTTCGAGAAGATCGAGCGTAGCGGATGGCGCAGCGAGGGACAATGCGCGAATAGTCACGCGACAGGTGCATTCCACGCGAAGGCGCGAAGAAAACAGCACCACGTGCTTTGACTTTCGCGTCCTTCGCGCCTTGGCGTGAGACCACTTTCGCCGAAAGCCTGATTGAGCTTCGATTCGCGCTAGACTGAAAAAGTTCAGACAGGAGTCCGCCATGCAGCGTGTCCTCGTCACCGGCGCCAATCGTGGCCTCGGTCTGGAATTCACCCGCCAGCTGCTGGCGCGCGGCGACCGCGTGCTCGCCACCTGCCGCCATCCGGGCCAGGCGCTGCCGCTGACCGAACTGGCCGCCGCGCATCCCGGACACCTGCACGTGCTGCCGCTGGATCTCGACAAGGAGCGCTCGATCGCCGAAGTGGCGCGCGAAGCCACGGCGCTGACCGATGCGCTCGATGTGTTGATCAACAACGCCGGCGTGATGCATTCCGGCGAACGCTTCGGCGAACTGGCGCAGAAGGCGCTGCTCGACACGTTTTGCGGCAACGTCGCCGGCCCGCTGCTGCTGACCCAGGCACTTTCTCCACTTTTGCAAAAAGGCACAAATGCAAAAGTAATGAACATCTCGTCGCGGCTCGGCTCGATCGGTCTGAACAGCGCGTTCGGCACGCCAAGCTACGCGATCAGCAAGGCCGCGCTGAACATGGCCACGCGCCAGCTCGCCGCCGCGCTGACGCCGCTGCACGTGATCGCGTTCTGCGTCAGCCCGGGCTGGGTGCGCACCGACATGGGCGGCGCGAACGCGCCGCTTTCGCCGGCCGAATCGGTCGCCGGCATGCTGCGTGTGCTCGATGCCGCGACCTCAGCCGACGCAGGGCGCTTCCTCGGCACCGACGGCGCCGACATCGCGTGGTGAGGGCCGCGGCGCGCTTGCCGGCGCGCCGAGAAACTCCAGCACACAGGCGTTGAACGTCTCGATTGCATCGAACGGCGTGCCATGGCGCGAGCCGTCGATCACGCGCAGCTGCGCGCGCGGGAACAGGCGCGCCTCGGCCTGGCGCTGCGCGAGCGGCGTGTAGTCGTGCTCGGCGGCAACGATCAGCGTGTCACAGGCCACGTCACCGAGACGCTCCAGCGCGCTCCAGCCGATCAACGCGTTGATCGTCGCGACGTAGGCGCGTTTGGGATTGGCGCCGACCACGTCGACCACGCGCCGCCGCATCGGCAGCTGGTCCGCGCGCGGGAACATGCGCCGCGCGATCAGGCGCGAAGTGGCGCGCACGCCGATTGCGCGCACCAGTGCCAGCTGCGCATAAGCCTCCAGCCATTTGCGCCAGGTGTTGGTGCGGTAGTCGGCCAGCGCGTTGCACAGGATCAGGCGGTGGACACGCTGCGGTTGCGCCAGCGCCATCTCCAGCGCCACCGAACCGCCGAGCGAAAAGCCGACGACGTGCGTCGACTCGATGCCGATCGCGTCGAGCAGCGCCCACAGGTCGGCGGCGAACTGCGCGATCGCGTACGGACCGGGCGGCTTGGCGCTGCGCCCGGAGCCGCGCAGATCCACCAGGATCACGCGATGCGCGCGCGCGAACGCGTCGCGCTGGAACGCCCAGTCGTCGCCGCTGGAGCCCAGGCCGTGGATCAGCAGCAGCGGCGGACCGTCGCCGATGCTCTCGTGGAACAACTCGATTCCGTTGACCTGCGTGTGCGGCATGATGGCGCAAAGTATAACCACGCCTGCGCACGCGCAAGCGTGGTGCCTTGCGCTTGCGCCGCGCTCAGAAGCCGTACACCAGGTTCGTCGTCAGCAGTTCGTCGCTGTGCTTGAAACCGGGCCGCACCTCGGAGTTGTGGCGGAACTGATAGCCGAGCTTGAGCGCCAGGCTCGAATTCATCTTCACCGCCACGCCGGCGTCGTTCTGTACGAACGTGTTGCCGCTGGCATTTTCCACCAGCAGGGTATCGATCAGCGAGGTGTTCGCGTTGAAACGATGCTTGTAGTCGAGCTTGCCGCGACCCGCGGCACTGCTGTCGGCGTCGGGCTTGAGCTTGAGCAAGTCCGGTGGCGGCGCGGGGTTGCTCAGGTACTGCGCTGTCGGCTGCGTCGTCTTGTAGCCGGCGCCGACTTCGAACGCGAGTTCGTCGTGCGCGTTCTTCAACGCCTGGAAGCCGTAGCCGAGCGAGGCGATGTACTGGTAGTCGTACGGCGAGAATTCGTCGTGCTCGTAGCGCAGCGCACCGACCACGTAACTGCGGCCGTCGAGCTTGTAGCCCGCTGACGCGCCGGCTTCGTAGCGGTTCGCGGTCAGCTGGTAGTTCGTGCTGGTGCTGCCGTCGCTGGCATGCGTTGTGACGTTCGCCTTGTTGCGCAGCGCGAGCAGGTAGACGTCGTCCTTCCACTGCTCGTCGTTGAAGCGGATGTCGATCTTGGCGTTTAGGTTTTCCGACTTCGTGTTGCCGCTGGCCGCGGCCAGACCCGCCTCGCCGCTGCCGGACCAGCCCTGTTTCGGCGGCGGTGGAGGGTCGGCCGCAAGCGCCGTCAGAGGCAGCGCGAAGAGCAGGGCGGAAGCAAGCACGGCGTATCGCATGGCATCTCCTTCAAAAACAAAACCGCCGAAAAGGCGGTCGCATTATTTTAGCGGAGATGCGGCAGCGTGCCGGCGGATTTGTGGCCGCGCGCGGGCAGGTTTGGCTCGGGTTCAGCGACCTTGCGCGCCGTAGTACAGCATCACGACGTGTCTTGCTTCGGCGAAGAACAGCCAGCGTTCGACGAACGTGCCGGCCAGGATGCTCGACGCGATCACCGCCGCGCCGCCCGCGCCGATCCAGTACTGACTCGCCAGATCGGGCAGCAGCAACAGCAACGCCAATGGCAGCGGCACTGCCACGAGCAACACGAGGCTGATCCGGCGCAATGGTTGCGCATGCTTGCGCGCGAGTTGGAAGCCCATTTCGTGAGTGAGATAGTTCTGTTCGGTGTGCGGCGCCTCGACGCTGCGCACCGCGCCGAAGCGACCGAGGCCGGTGGCCGTTTCGATCGAGACGCGCGGCGGCGCTTCGAGATGACGCCAGTAGGCGAGCTTGAGCACGGCCGCGGCCAGGGCGAGCGGCGCAATCAGCGCGGCGCAAACCCACTGCACCAGCATGTGATCGACCCACGGCACGATCAGCCGTTCCATTTCGTCGCGGCTCGACCACACCGGCGCCGACCAGGCGGAAATTGCCAGCAGCACGGCAAGTCCGCCGAGCAGGCCGAGCAGCAGATAGCCGGGCAGCACATAGGCGTTGTGCCATGCCGGAATGGTCGGTAGCGAGGTATAGATGCGAGCGGTGCAAAACACGGTGATCAGCGCGCCGAGCACCAGCACGCCCGCCACGACGCGCGTCGCGTCGCTGGCGTCGCCGCGCCACGACAACCACGCCAATGCGAGCAGCGGCGCGAAACTGAGCATCGCGGCGATGCCTTCGCGCGAAAGCCATGACGAACGCCACTGCGAAAACGCACGCCAGGCACGCTGCGGCTGGCCCAGATGCAGCAGCGACGAGCCCAGGCCCGCAGCCGCCATCGCGCCGCCGAGCGCGAGCAGGCACAGCGTTTCGCCGCGACCGAACAGTATCGGATCGAGCAGCAGCACGATCCCGGTAGCGAACAGCAGGCCATATCCGCAACCGGATACGACGGTGAAGAAGATGACGGAAAGTGCCGGATGCATCAGCGCGACAACACCTTGTCGATCCAGCGCAGCAACGGCGAGGCGGTGGAAAAATCCACATTTTCATCTTTTGCGGAAACTGTCGCTGCGCTGCCGCAGCCGTCGCGCCGCGGCCGCGGCGGCAGATACTTGTTGACCGGTTTGTAGCCCAGTTCCGGCATCAGGTCGTAGCCATCGCGCGCGGCGACCAGCTGCGAAACCTTCGATTGCGGATCGCCCAGATCGCCGAAATGCCGCGCGCGCGTCGGGCAGGCCATCACGCACGCCGGCTGGCGGTCGTATTCGTCGAACGTCTCGTTGTAGATGCGGTCCACGCACAGCGTGCATTTCTGCATCACGCCGCGCACCTCGGAGTACTCGCGCGCGCCATACGGGCAGGCCCACGAGCACAGCTTGCAACCGATGCACTTGTCCGCGTCGACCAGCACGATGCCGTCCTCGGCGCGCTTGTAGCTCGCGCCGGTCGGACACACCGTCACGCACGCCGGCGTCTCGCAATGCAGGCACGAGCGCGGGAAGTGCACGGTCATGTCGCCGCTCCTTGCCGTTCCCTGTTCCGCGTTCCCCGTTCCCCGCACTTCGTATGTGTGCACGCGGTTGAACCACACCCCGAACGGCTCCTTGCCGTAGGCATGCTCGTCCGGCAGCGGGCCGAACTCGCCGCCGTCGTTCCATTCCTTGCACGCCACGGCGCAGGCATGGCAGCCGACGCAAGTGTCGAGATCGATCACCAGTCCGAGTTTTTTCGCCGACGGCGGCGGCAGCGTAGTCATGGCAGGAATTCGCGCAGCATCAGTGGAACGGCCAGAAGCGCGGGATCAACAGCATCGACAGCGCGCAGAACATCAGGATCAGCGGGATGCCGACCTTCATGAAATCGGTGAACTTGTAGCCGCCGGCGCCGTACACCATCGTGTTGGTCGGATAGCCGACCGGCGTGGCGAACGAGGTGGCCGCCGCGAACGCGACGGTGATCGCGAACGGCACCGGGCTGACGTCGAGCGCGTGCGCCACCGAAATCGCGATCGGCACCATCAGCACCACCGACGGATTGTGGCCCATGAACTCGGTCAGCACCGCGGTGAGCAGGTACACCATGGCCAGCACCGCGAGCGGTCCGTGCACGCCGACGATCTGCATGCCGTGGTCGACGAGGTGCTTGGCGAGTCCGGATTTGTCCAGCGCAATGCCGAGCGGCAGGATCGCGCCGAGCAGCACGATCACCTTCCAGTCCATCGCCTCGTACACTTCCTCGAAGCTGTAGCAGCCGGTCAGGCCCATCGCGACGCAGCCGAGCAATGCGCTGACCACGATCGGCAGCACGCCGAAGCCGGCCAGCGCGACCACGCCGATCAGGATCGCGATCGCCAGCGGCGCGCGGCGCCGCGATTCGCGGCCGTCGTCGCGTTCGCTCAGCACGACCAGGCCCGATTCGCGCCGCAGGTGCCCGATCGCGCCTTCGTCGGCGAGCAGCAGCAGCACGTCGCCGACTTCCAGGCGCGCGCGTTTGAGCTGCTCGCGCACGATCTGGTTGCGCCGCTGCACGGCGAGCAGCGTGGCGTTGTAGTGCCAGCGGAAATCGGCCTCGCCGACGCTCTGCCCGACCAGCCGCGCGCCGGGCGGCACCACGGTTTCGACCAGCACGCGCCGTCCGCCGCCGGACGCGGCGTCGCCGCCGAGTTCGGCTACCGGCGCCAGCTCGAGCTTCATCTTCAGCTTGAAGTCCTCCAGCCGCTGCCAGTCGCCGCGCGCGATCAGAACGTCGCCCTCGTGCAGGATCTGTGCGCGCGGCGCCCACAGGTGTTCCTCGCCGCGCAGCAGTTCGAGCACGTACACGCCGTGCTTTTCGCCGAGCTTCGCGTCGGCGAGCGAGGTGCCGAGCAGCGGCGAATCCTTCTGCACGCGCAGCTCGGTGACGAACTTGCCGAGCGCGTAGTTCTCGACGATCGTCGTGTCGATGTGTTTCGGCAGCAGCCAGCGCCCGACCAGCATCAGGTAAGTGATGCCGACCACGGCGAGGATCGCGCCGAGGCGCGTGAAATCGAACACGCCGAACGCCGCCAGGCCGTGTTGCTGCACCAGGCTGTTCGTGAGCAGGTTCGAGGACGTGCCGAGCAGCGTGCACACGCCGCCCATCTGCGCAGCGTACGACATCGGAATCAACACGCGCGCCGGCGAGGTCTTGCTGCGCGCGCATACGCTCAGCGTCACCGGCAGGAACGTGGCGACCAGCGCGGTGTTCTTCACGAACGCGCCGAGGAAGCACACGATCAGCATGATCGACAGTGTCAGCAGCCACGGCCGCTCGATGCGTGACAGCAAACGGATCAACGGTTCGAGCGCACCGGTGCCGACCAGGCCCGCGTTCAGCGCGAACATCGCTGCCACGACCACGGTCGCTTCGTTGCTGAAGCCCGACAGTCCTTCCGCCGGCGTCAGCGCGCCGCTGATCAGCAGCGCCACCAGCACGAGCAGTCCGATCACGTCGTAGCGCAGCTTCTCGCTCATGAACAGCGCCATCGCGCCGAGCACGATGCCCGCGACGATCCAGGCCTGCGCGCTCATCGCGCGATCTCCGCCGCGATGCTTTCCTGGCCGTCGCGCGCCGGCTGCGCGTCGCGGCGCAGACGCACGCGCAGGTCGAACCACGCCGCCTGTCCGGTGACCGGGTCGGCGTTCGCGTAGCGGTAGCCGTCGGCGCGCGGCGGCATCAGGTCGTCGATCACGTGGTTGAGCAGGAATCCCTTTGTATACTCCGGCGCGTCGCGCTCCAGGCGCCAGGCGCCGCGCTGCTTGCCGATCGCGTTCCAGGTCCACAGCACGCCGGGCGCGGTGCCTTCGTGCCACTTCGCCTGCACGCGGATGCGGCCATGCGCCGACTCGACCCAGACCCAGTCGCCGTCAGCGACCTCGTGCGCGCGCGCCGTGCTCGGATGCAGATACAGAAAATTGCGCGCGGCAATCTGGCGCAGCCAGGAATTCTGCGAACCCCACGCGTGGTACATGAACATCGGGCGCTGCGTGATGGCGCTCAGCGGGTAGCCCTTCCCTTCGAGCGGAGGGTCGGGTGGGGATGGTGTAGCTGCGACGTCTTCGGCGGCCTCGTACCAAAACGGCAAAGGATCGAAATATCGTTCGACGCGCGCACGCTCTGCAGCGGGTGGCTGCTGCGAACCATGCCCCTGCGCGGCAAGCCGGAACTTCTGCAGCCGTTCCGAATACAGCTCCAGCACGATCGCGTCGGTCGAGCCGACGAAGCCGAGCGACTTGGCCCAGGCCAGATAGTCGCGGTTCGCCATCTTGTAGTAGCGCCCCGCCGGCGGGACCGCGGCATGCCAGTAGCAATTGTTCGCCTTGTATACATCGAGCTGGCGCGGGTTCGGCTCGCCCACACCCTGCTTCGCGCCGTCGCGGCCGCGCCAGCCGGCAAGCAGCCCAACGCCGGGCGCGCGCTCGTGCTCGACCATGTACTGAGCGTAGCCGCCCGGATATTTCGCATTGCCGCGTTCGTCGAGCAGGCCCGGGAATTTCAAGCGCACGCCGAGTTCGAGCAGTACGTCCTGGAACGGGCGCACGTCGCGATCCGGGATGCACACCGGCTGGCGGATCGCGTCGCTCGCGCCGTCGGCGTCGGAGATCGGACGATCGAGCAGGCTGATGCAGTCGTGCCGCTCCAGGTACGTGGTATCCGGCAACACCAGGTCGGCGAAGCTCACGGTCTCCGACAGATACGCGTCGGAGTAGATGAAATGTGGAATTCTATACTCGCCGTCGGCGCGCTTGTCGGTCAGCATGCGCCGCGTCTGCGTGGTGTTCATCGACGAGTTCCAGCCCATGTTCGCCATGAACAGAAAGAGCGTATCGATGGGGTATGGATCACCCGCCCAGGCGTTGCGGATAACGGTTTGCAGCATGCCGTGCGCGGCGAGCGGATGCTGCCACGAGAACGCCTTGTCGATGCGGCGCGGTTCGCCGCGCGCGTCGACCAGCAGGTCCTCCGGCGCGTGCACGTAGCCGAGCGGACCCGCGTCGAGCGTACCGTTGTCCTTGCGCGTCTTGCCCGGCCGGTTCGCCGGCGGCACGGTCTTCGGATACGGCGGCTGGTAGCGGAAACTGCCCGGCGTGTCGATCGCGCCGAGCAGCATCTGCAGCACGTGCAGCATGCGACAGGTGTGGAATCCGTTCGCATGCGCGCTGATGCCGCGCATCGCGTGCAGCGCTACCGGCCGGCCGATCATCTCGGCGTGCTCGCGGCCATGCGCGTCGGTCCAGCGCTGCGCCAGGCGGATTTCCTGCTTGAACGCGACCTCGGCGAGTTCCGCGGCGACGCGCAGGATCGTGGCGGCATCGACACCGCACTGCGGCGCCACGTTGTCAGCGGCGTACTCGTCGGTGAGGAAGCGTTCGGCCAGTAGCTGGAACACCGGCACCGCGCGGCGTCCATCCGGCAGCGTGAATTCGCCGACGATCAGCGGCGCGATGTCGATCGCGTCGGCGCGTGACAACTGCCAACGCACATCCAAGCGTTGCTTCCCCTCTCCCCCATCGATGGAGCCGACAGGGGAGAGGGCTTCAACACGCGCCGCGCACAACGCATGCCCTTGCGCATCGCGCGCGAACAAGCCGTCGTCCGCCGCGCCCGGATTGCGCACAATGAGATAATGCGCATTCGTATACCTGACCAGATAGTCGAAGTCTACCCAGTCGTGGCGCAGCAGTTCGCGGATCAGCGCACCGACGAACAACCCGTCGCTGCCCGGCCGGATGCCGATCCACTCGTCGGCAACCGCCGCGTAGCCGGTGCGCACTGGATTGATCGCCACGACCTTGGCGCCACGCGACTTCAACTGGCCCAGGCCAAGCTTGATCGGATTCGAATCGTGGTCCTCGGCGACGCCGAACATGAGCAGGTATTTCGTGCGCTCCCAATCGGGCTCGCCGAACTCCCAGAACGAGCCGCCCAGTGTGTACATGCCGGCGGCCGCCATGTTGACCGAGCAGAAACCGCCATGCGCGGCGTAGTTGATCGTGCCGAACTGCTGCGCCCACCAGCCGGTCAGCGCCTGCGACTGATCGCGCCCAGTGAAAAACGCCAGCTCGTCGGGATTGCGCGCGCGGATCTCGCCGAGCCATTGCGCAGCGAGCGTTAGCGCCTCGTCCCACTCGATCTCGCGGAACTCGCCCGCGCCGCGCTCGCCGACACGCAACAGCGGCTTGCTCAGGCGCGCCGGCGAATAGTGCTGCATGATCCCGGCCGAACCCTTCGCGCATAGCACACCCTTGTTGACCGGGTGCGCGGGATTGCCCTGGATGTAGCGCACGCGTCCGTCTTTCAGGTGCACTTTGATGCCACAGCGGCACGCGCACATGTAGCACGTGGTCGTCTTGACCTCGTCGCCGACGGGATCGTTGAGGCGCAGGTCAGCGTGGGGCATGCGCGTGCTGCCTGGCTGCGTCAGACGAACTGAGGACAATTCGAACCATCCCTGGTGCGTGGCGCCGGCCCGCGCATCCTTGCGCGGTCGCTCGCCGGCGCGCGCGATGCGCTTCAACGCATCGCGCCAGCGCGCCGGCGCGCCCACAGCGGCACGCGCACATGTAGCACGTGGTGGTTTTGACCTCGTCGCCGACCGGTTCGCTGAGTTTGAGGTTGTCGTGCGGCATGGGATCCATCCGTTGCGCGCACATCATAACGGATGCGTCGGCAGCGCTTTATACTGAATCGCAACAAGACGGGGACGGCCCATGCGTTTACTGAGCCTGCTGTTTGCATTGCTGCTCAACGCGATTCCGCTGTACGGCGTGCGCGAACTCGGCTGGTCGGCGAGCACCGTCGTGGTGCTGTACTGGTTCGAGAACCTGGTGATTGCCGTGTTCACCTGCGCGCGCATCTGGCTGCATCGCAAGCTCACGCGCAAGCGCGGGCATTGGCGCGGCGGCACGCTCGGGGTGAAGGTCGGCGACCAGCCGCTCAAGACGGGTCTGCTCGGCGAATACGCGGTGATGGCGTTCGTATTCACGTTCGCGCACGGCATCTTTGTCGGCGCGTTCGTGCTGATTGCAGCAGACAACCACAGCGACAGCGCCGTGTGGCAGTTTTCGCGCGAGCAATTCAGCCAGGGCGCGCTGTGGATGTCGGCGGCGATCGCGGTGGAATTCCTGCTCGATGCGAGCACGATGCGTTCGCGCAGCTTTGCCTGGATCCGTAGCTACGTCGACAAGCGCATGGGCCGCGTGCTGGTGATGCATATGACGATCATCTTCGGCATGTGGGCAATGATGGCGACCGAATCGCCATTCGCTGTGCTGTACGTGCTGATCGCGCTCAAGACGCTGTGGGATATGGCTGCCAGCAACGCCAGCGCGACCGCCGCCGCGCTGCCGGCCGAGCCGCCGGCATGGGTGAGCAAGCTCGGCGACGGCGTCGGCAAGGACCAGGGCGGCGCCGCGAAGATGCGTGCAGACTGGAAGCGCAACGTCGAGAACCTGCAGCGCGCCGCGATCGAGGACGAGGAAGTAATGCCCGCGTAGCGTCGCAGATGCGGCACAATAGCCGCATGGACCGCTACGAACGCATACTCACCCTGCACCGGCTGCTCAAGTCGGCGCGCTATCCGGTGCCGCTGGCGCGGCTGATGGACGAACTCGGCTGCTCGCGCGCAACCGCGTACCGCGACATCGCCTTCCTGCGCGATGCGCTCGGCGCGCCGCTCGACAGCGACGGCGAGCAGGCCGCGTTTTCCTACGCCGCGGACGAGGCCGACCGCTTCGAACTGCCAGGCCTGTGGCTCAACAGCGAGGAGCTGCAGGCGCTGCTCGCGTTGAACGAGCTGATTGGCCGCACCGGTCCCGGGATTCTTTCCACCGCACTGGCGCCGTTTCGTTCGCGCATCGATCGCCTGCTGTCGAACCAGACCGATGGCAAATCGTTTCCGCTGTCGCGCATCCGCGTGATCGGTTCCGGCACGCGCAAGGTCGACGAAGCGACGTTCCGGCACGTGGCCAGCGCGGTGCTCGGCCGCCAGCGCCTGAAGTTCGACTACCGCGCGCGTTCCACCGACGAGCCGACCACGCGCACCGTCTCGCCGCAGCGCCTGACCCACTACCGCGACAACTGGTACCTCGACGCCTGGGATCACGGCCGCGACGGCCTGCGCAGCTTCGCGCTCGACCGCATGGCGCGTGCCGACGTGCTCGACGATCCGGCCGAGGATCGCGCGGAGGAAGAACTCAACCAGCACCTTGCCTCGAGCTACGGCATCTTTTCCGGACCGCCAAAGGCCTGGGCGACGATCCGCTTCTCGCCGCACGCCGCGCGCTGGGTCGCCGACGAACACTGGCATTCGCAGCAGCAGGGCCAGTGGCTCAAGGACGGGCGCTATGAACTCAAAGTGCCGTACAGCAATTCGCGCGAACTGTTGATGGACGTGCTCAAGTACGGCGCCGACGCGGAGATCGTCGCGCCGGTCAGCTTGCGCGAGGAGATGAAGATCATGCTGCAGCTCGCGGTCGGCGCTTATCAATAGCACTGACACACCTGACGCTCCGCTCTTAGTCCCTGCTCGTCATTCCCGCGCAGGCGGGAATCGAGTCCTCACCTTTGCTCGTCATTCCCGCGCAGGCGGGACTGCGCAGGCAGGATGCCGGAGCGAACATTCGCGCAGCGAATGGCCCACAGGGCACGCGGGCAGGAGCCCGCGTGTAATCCAGTTCCTTCGCTCGTCATTCCAGCGCAAGCTGGAATCCAGTTCTTTCTTTGGACCTTGTCTCTTGATCTTGCCTTCAGAGCCAAGGCTTCCACTCCTCCTACGGAGGAGCGGGTAACTCTTTTCTTTACTCGTGTAAAGAAAAGAGTCACCAGAAAAGAAAGCACGTGCGAGCAGAGCGTGCCATGGGAGGAACCGTCC
>Ga0157378_10000053_pt1 | contig 99982 bp, 87 predicted proteins | sample M65metaG_FD_115309 | JGI IMG/M metagenome (GOLD analysis project Ga0157378, IMG submission 115309) | Miscanthus rhizosphere microbial communities from Kellogg Biological Station, Michigan, USA - M6-5 metaG | ecosystem: Host-associated > Plants > Roots > Rhizosphere > Soil | place: USA: Michigan...
CGAGTAATGTAGGAGATTTCCATGAAATCCATGCAAAACCGAATTCTGGCCATAGTTGTTCTCGGCCTGTTTGCCGTTTGCACATTTTCAGCACCGACCCCCGCTCAGAGCCGGATTAGCGGCAGCTTTACGCTCCCGCATGATGTTCGATGGCAGAGCATAACTTTGCCAGCGGGCGACTACACTTTTTCACAGCCTTCCGTAGCACGCTCGAGCCCAATGACCGTAACGGGACCCAACGGTTCCGTGTTTGAACTCGCGGCTGTAATTTCCGAGCGCCACGAAGACAAACCGAGCGTTTTGGTTCTTCAGCGATTCGGCGGGACTTATTTTGTTCGCGAGATCTACTTGGACACGATCGGCGTTCAACTAGAATACTGGACGCCTAAGGTACCCAAGAATGAAAAATTTCTCGCGCTGGGCCCTGTCTCTACCGAACAGATCCTGATTTCAACCGGTAAGTAAACCCATACAAACGGATTCTTCAACAGAGGGCAAGCCCATACAGGGTTTGCCCTCATTTTCTTCGCCGACTAGCTTTGCGGGGTTCTGCCGTAGGAGCTGTTTACAACATGGAGAAAAAGAAAGTGCTCATTGTAGACGACCATCCGTCTATACGCTTTTTGCTTCAGTCGCTGGTGGAAACTGAAGACTTCACGGTTTGTGGCGAAGCAGTGGACGGCAGAGACGCAGTTGAGAAAGCTCCGCAACTCAGCCCAGACTTGATTCTCCTAGACTTCTCAATGCCGAATATGAACGGCGCAGAGGCTGCCCCCGTTTTGAAGAAGCTGATGCCGCATGTGCCGATCATCCTTTTCACGATGCACAAAGACGCCGTGGGCAGCGCACTGGCTGCCGCAATGAATGTTGATAGGGTTATCGCCAAACCAGATGGCATGACCAAGCTGCTGGAGTGTATGCGTAGCGTTTTGGGCCTTCCGCCGCCGAGACAAGTGGCTACTGTTGGTCCGTTGGAACTTCCGATTGACCCAACGCCAGAGATAGCAAAGCCATCGCAACCCACACCTACGGAAGAAAACCCGCCCGAGTAAAGCGCACATCTAACAGCCTCAACTCCGAGAATTTTCCATAGCCCGTAACAGTCATTCTTGTAGAACCGGCGCAAAATAATCGCGGCTAGCAAGAAAGACCCGCAAGCAGCAAGGTCGTTAAGGAATAAGCCGTTCTGTAAGCACTACTACTCGGCAAATGCTGTCGCGGAGACAGATTTTTCAAGTTTGTTCTGTATGTTCAAGGCTGAGCGCAACCGGCAACCAAGTTCCGCAGTGATTGCCGGGTTGGTCCTGGCACTTTGATTCTTAAGGGACAATAGCCTACGGCCTCAGCTCGTGCGTTCGCTTCCCCGTTACACTGATCTTAAAGAATGTTTCATTGAAAGGGAGATCCGTGTCCTCGCGACCCCTTTCTTCATGTGCGCCTTTTTTTGGACGCCCGCCAGGGGAGTGGGTTTTATGGCGCCCAAGCGCTATGCCAATGCGCAGGCGTAGTCATCCGATCCAGAGCCTCAGTTTCTTGGCAGCGGGTTGATGTAGTGACCAAACATCGGGCTGCCATCCGTTCGACGAGTGCCGTTAATGATTAACGCGACGGAGACACGGTCGAGCCATCGATGTACCGAAACCAGCGAAGGCGCGAAACGCAACAAGCGTCGCGCTCGTGAACTATTTCAAGCCCACCTGCGGGATGTTCACGCAAAAACAATTCCTGCCATGAGAGCCCACAGAATCAATGACTTGCAGGCCTCGATCTATGGGGTTTTCGGAACCCGACTAGCGCGGCTCCTTGGGGACCGGTTTCCGCGTTTAAGGTCGCAAGTCGCCCAACTAATCCCCGGTCGGGGTCACTACCCTCACTCGAAGTCTCTTTTGCGGATGAACTGCCAAGCATAAAACCCGGAGTGGAACTAAACCTCATTCTCTTGAACTCCGCCGATGATTTTTCAGAAATTTGAGCGTCAAGAAGAAAGAACCCTAGCGCCGACACTAACTGTCATCTCAAGCGGCGAACCCCATTCGACTGCAATTACATACCAGCCTGCCCCACTTAGCGAGGCACATTCTGCAGCCTCAATCAGAGTCTGATGAGCATGACAACAGCGGCGCGTGCAAAAGCTATCGGTAAAGGCCGCTTCGTAGTGGTCGTTAAGGTTTGCATAGCGATGCCGCAACTCGATCATGATCTGCACGAGTAGCGGGTTTTCAGCAATGGAGGCGTTTAGCACGGATGAATACCCACGCTCCACCTAAGGTTGTCGGACTTTATGGGTGTTTGGATTTCCTCGCCTCGGAAAGAGTTCCTTGCTTGGAATGACAACCAAGCGCCGCCCCACGCAAGATCCGCCTGCTCGATCCTGTCGCGAACAACAAGCTTATATCCTAACCTACGCGTGCCCACGTTTTGCCCGATCCTGCCCCGTCAGCATAGCGGGCCCCTGTACAATCGAGCCCGATGCTCTCGCCAAAAATCGAAGCCAAAATCATTGAGCCGATGGAATGCCTTGCCGTAAGCAAAATTGCCAGAAGGCTCGCGATGGCTCTGGGAATTGAAGCTGGATGGCTATCGAGCAATCGGCGTGAAGTCCGCTGACCGAGTCCGGCTGTATTCGCGCAACTCGAAGCTATTCGATAAGAAGTTCGCCTATATCGCCGATGCCTTGACCGAACTGCCGGATGATACAACCGTGGATGGAGAGATCGTCGCACTGGACGACGATGGCAGACCTAGCTTCAACTTGCTCCAGAACTTCGTGAGCGAGACTGGGCGAGTCCGATATTTCGTTTTCGACCTCCTGTAATTCCAGGATGCGGGCCACCTGCGGCATTCCAAGTTTGCGGGCCTCGCGATAATGATTCAAGTTTTGTGATTCGGCTCGTTGGTTGCGTTCGCTGGTGGACTTTTACTGCTGGTAGCCTCCTTCTAACGCCGTTGCTCTATTAATGTCAACTCTTTTAGTAAGGCTTAGCGCCGAACCTGATCGACAGCGTTAGAGTCGGCAAGTTGAGGAGACTCGAGATGAAAGCATTTGAGTTTAGAATCTAACAAGGCTTCCTCCGCACTAGCGAAGGTCAGACAAACGTGTCTCTAGTGTTCTGGCTCGTTTTCGCGCGCGGGCCTCAACTGTCGTTCGGCGGTCTTCTTAGCGCCTTTTGCTGCTCGGCCAGCAAGCTGAGTATCTCGCCTATGATCTCCCTCACCCTTTCGGCGTCCTGCTCTCTCGTAGCCTGGCTACACAGCTCCCTCAGACGGTCTTCGGATTTACCCATAGGATACCCCGCTCTGGAAGTTCGATGCGTGAGGCAAAAAAAGAGACGCTCGAAATTCGTACCCGTCGACTCTCTTTAGTAAGTAGACATCGCCCCGGGCTCGCACGTGCTGGTGCGATGACTCTCACTTCATGTGGCTGGTCTTGTCGCTGCTGTCCTAGTGCTAACGCCGAAGCAAGCTTGATCGTCGTAGGAGGTTGATGGTCGTGGAAGATTCCGGGACTGGAGGCATCGTCGGTGGCGCGATGTCGATTGGATTCCCTTCAGTGTCGAACAAAGTCACCGATTTCGGCGGACCGAAGGTGGGTGGTGCAGTCGCCTCCGAATTCGCTACCATCGTTGCATTGTCGGGGAGGTCGAGCTGACGCTTGACGCCTTGGACGACTGCGCGGGAGGTCAGCGGGCCACCTTGGCCGGAGAGTTCCTGGACGCGTTCGTTGGTCCAGGTGGTGGGACGACCTTCGGAATCGAAGGGGGTGTCCGGCGTCACGATCACGGGAGCGGGCCGTGTCGGCTGAGACACTGACAACTTTCCCCGCTTCGCAGCGAGCGCGCTCATATCCACCTGCGGGCCAGTTGATGAGGTTGCGGAGGTGGAGGGCGCGGGGAGAGGATCGGGTGTGTTGCTCGGGGAGCCGCAGTTTACGTCCATGATGAAACCATTCGGCGGGCGCATTTGGAGGCGGTCAAAGCCTCGCGCGTCCGGCACTTCGTCCCCCACAGCATCCGGCATACTTTCATGACGCGGCTAGGTGAGTCCGGCTGTGACGTCTGGACGTTAGCTCGAGTTGCAGGGCATGCCTCTATAAAGGTCTCATCTCACTACGTGCATCCCTCGCAAGACGCCGCGCAGACAGCGATATTACGCCTCGGTACAAGTCTCCAGGTGGGCACAAAACTAGGCACAACCGAAAATCAGCAGCAATCGATTCCAGCAATTCCTGATCAAGTTGATGGTCGAACGGAAGCACCCGCCGCGGTCTAACCAGTCGTAACTTGCTATCAAATAATGAAATAATAGGGCCCGGCTTGGGATCCGGGGCCCCGAAGGACGCGTTTCGTTGCCGGTGTCGTTTTCACACCAGCGCGTGGGTCATCCATCCTAGCTTCCCTCTCAGAAGCAGAAAGCCCCATCCCCCCTCGCTTCGTCACTCCTCTTACGAACCGCCAGTTGAAACGCCACGCCTTTGCCTAATGCAACCAGCACGCCAACTCTCCGCCACCGCGAGATCAGAACTTAAACGTACTAAAATCAACTATTTATAACCGACTGCTCCTTGCCCTGCCTCGTCCGGATTTGCCTCCAGGATTCACTTCGGAACGAAGTCTAATTTGAGGGGGGCTGGGCCTCTTTCTGATCCTGAATGCCTACGGAGTTGGTCCTATTACCCAAGTAACAGTCTTGCTTAGACACCCGGCTCCATAGGTTTTTTTTTACGACCGGCGCAGACTCGCGTCATGGGCCCTTCCTTCTCCAGCTGCAACCCCAGAACAAAGCTGGGTCGCACCCTGGTTTTGACCCTGGCTTGCCTCTTTGGCTCCTACGGAATCCACGCCGATAGCCCAGCCGGCTTCTCGCGCAAGGCCCCAACTACCTGCTACTGCCGTTGCGCCGTTTCTCAAGCCCAAAGCGGATGCGCCAAGATGTGTGAAACGGCGCGATACGCTTCCCGATGGTGGGCGACGTCTTGCGCCAAGCCACGCCGTAAGCCGAATACCAACCCGTCTAAGGCTGGTCCGCGTATGCCGCACCCTAGTCGCGCCGAACACGCCCGACTGGAGGCCCAGCCGCAACCTACTGACGGATCTTCCCGCAGGCGGCTTAGCCGCTAATTTCAAAGAACCCCACACCTGCACGTCGAGCCATCGGCAGGGGATTCATTATCCGGGACTTACTCCTTGGCTCTGACGAGGCGCTCATTATCCCGCCCGAACCGGGGCTACCGAGTGGTTGTCGTTGGCTCTAGTTGCGGTTTCCCCTAGGAGTTTGCTCAAGATCTCAGGTATCTCGAAGACCGCTTGATTGTTCAGTGCCGCGACGTTTGCCTTGAACTTAGCGAGCTTGCCGGGTTCCATCATTTGCTCGACGCCACTTACCACTTGGCGGAAGCTCTTGAGCACGATGCCGACTTGCTTCTCCACGACCCATTCGGCGTTGTAACGCTCCTGGGGGAGCGTCCAGGCGTTGCACTCGATCAGCACCGGTAGTTTGCGAACCATAGCTTCGGCAATGCTGCCGGGTCCCGGTTTGCCGATCAGAAAATCCGCCGCGCGCATTAACCGATGCACTTCCTTGGTAAAGCCCATCACGTGGACCGGCATGCTCCACTTTTTCGCTTGGAGCTTGGCGGCCAGTTCCTCGTTGCGCCCACAGATCAGGATGAGCTGAACCGGGGCCTTGGCGTCGTCCAGCTGCTCGGTAATTTCATACATCACCCTGGAGCCGTGTCCACCAAAGAGCACGATGGCTGTGGTGATATCGGGCTTCAAACCGAGCTCGGAGCGAATCGCCAGAGGATCGGTGTTGTCGGGCGCGTAAAAATCCGGACGCAGGATCATCCCGGAGGTGCGAAAGATGTGAGAGTCGTCATGCCCTAAGGCTCGCGCCTGCTCAGCTGCCCGCTCCGTACCGGCGATGACGTGCTGATCCGGGATTGACTCAATCCAGAAGTGCGGCGGGTAGTCTGCCAAGTCCGTGATGATGGTGACGAAGGGGCGGCCAGGATAGGCTCTGGTCCAGCTTTCGGCAATCTCCCGATTAAAGTGTGGGATCACGGAAATCAGCAGATCGGCGGGATTTTCGCGCCAGAATTTCTCCAGCAGCGTGACCATCGGGCCGTGAAACACGCGAATGGTGAACTGAAGAAGTCGCAGCAGATAGACCGCGCCCAAAGTCCAGCCATTTTGCAGCAACTTGTTGTACTGCTCCTGGATCCGAATCCCGGTCAGACGGCGCAACACGTCGAGCCGGTCGGTAAGTTCCTGAAACTGGACCAATTCGACCTTCCAGGGCCGCTGCTGCTGCTCGATAACGGCCTTGAGCGCCACTGCCGCGTTGCGATGACCGCCACCCGCATCGTGAAAGAGGATGTGCACTTTATTCATGGAGGAATTGTCACACACCGCCAAACTGCTCCACACAGAGCAAGGTGCATGCCATGTGGATAATGCCGCAAGCTATTTGTGTTCAATAAGTTCCATGAGCGCATTTATGGAGATTTCGCCGCTGTTTCACGGACTGTTCATATCTCTGCTTCACAATCGTTTCATGCGTTGCGACCTTCACGTTCATTCGACTGCATCGGGAATGTGCAACACGCCCGGTTTAAGCCGTGTGTGCCGGGAATCCTACAACGATCCCCTCGAAGTATACGACCGGCTTAAGCGACGGGGCATGTCCATCGTCACCATGACCGACCACGATTCCATCGACGCCCTTGAGGCCCTTCGCCGCTTTCCGGACTTCTTCCTTAGCGAGGAAGTGACCGCCCGAATGCCCAGTGGAACCGAAATGCACCTGGGCGTTTACGGCATTGCCGAACGCGACCACACGGAAATCCAGCGGCGCCGCAAAGATTTCATCGCTCTTTTGATGTATTTGACAGAGCGAAAGCTTTTCTTCAGCGTAAATCATGTGTTTTCAGGGCTTACCGGGCGTCGGGAAGGCGACGATTTCAGCTGGTTCGCGTCCTACGTGCCCGCCTTTGAGGTGCGCAACGGCCAGATGTGGCCGACCGCGAACGTCGCTGCCGAATGCCTGGCGAGGCGCTTGGGCAAGATTGGCGTGGCCGGGAGTGACGCGCACACGCTTTCGGGTGTGGGATTAACGTACACCGAAGTGCTGGGCGTCCGCACCGTCGATGAGTTCCTTGGGGGTTTGCGATCCGGCTCTGGAATCGTTCACGGGGTTGATGGCAGCCTGGCAAAACTCACGATCGACGTTTATCGGATCGCACTGGCGTTCTTCCGCGAAAAACCCTGGGCGCTGCCGGTATTGCCTCTAATCACGCTGATTCCTGCGATCACTGCGGGGCATTGGCTGAATGAGATTCGCTTCTGCCAGAAGTGGTCCGCCATTCTGGAAAGCGAAGGACGACGCCCACGGCTGCTGTGGAAACTGGACTCCGGCCTGGAGGCCAATCCGGCGAGCTGACAGCTCTGGCGACAGTCGGCGAGTCAAGTTTTGAGGAGGGGTCGCGATGGCTATCGCTCGCAACCTCTGGGGCCATATCGAGCGCCGCGACCATCGGGTGATGCGGCGGTTGAACCGTTGGCGCGCGCCGCGGTGGATTCGCTATTGGATGATTGCAGCCACCCGCATGGGTGACGGCTGGCTGTGGTACGGACTGGGCGCCATGCTGCTGATTTTCGGGGGCGCCTCCCGTTATGCTGCCGTTGCTGCCTCCGGTTCCGCCGCCATCGCCGGCGTTCTCGTCTTCAAGATTCTCAAGCTGCTTAGCCAACGCCCGCGGCCTTGCCAATACGAACCCCACTGCTGGTCCAAGGTGCTGCCTCCGGACAGATTTTCGTTTCCGTCGGGACATACCATGACCGCGTTTTCGATTGCGCTGGTCGTGAGTTACTTCTACCCTTCGCTCGAAGGTCCGCTGTTCTTCCTGGCGCTAAGTATCGCGGTTTCTCGCGTCGTGCTAGGAATGCATTTCCTCAGTGATGTGCTGGCAGGCGCTGTACTCGGTGTCGCGCTCGGCTGTGCCTCGATTACGGCCTTCGCTTCTTTTGGGTTGGCTTAGATTCGGGTAGCCCGAATTTCCGGATCAAGTTTTTGGCAAACTGTCTGCCTACGTTCTGATGGGCGGGCAGGACAACGCTACCTTACAGCCTCCGCAGATCACCTGCATGAAGATGCGTTAGAGTGGCTTCGGGTGAGCTGCTAGCGCTTCCCGATAGATCGACAAATTTTTCTTGTCCACAATAACCGTTCCCGTGTCAACCCAGGCAGGCAGCGGAGCGGTCGGTGCAGTGCGCCAATCCTTGAACTCGTGCACCGCGTTGTGGTGCAGGTCATCAAGGAATTTCAATCCGTAGTACGCCATCACATACGGTTTCTGCGCGACAGTGGCGTTGATACCGCCACGCGAGATCCATTCCAGCGTTTCAGGGTCGCTGTCGAACGAAACTATGGCGATTTTTCCTTCCATGTCCACGCGGTGAAGCGCATCGGCAACTCCCGCACCACCGGAAGCTTCGAGACAGATCACTCCGTCGACCTTGGCCTTCTTGGAAAGCAAAGCGGAAATGCCGTCGTAGGCCTGACGTGAGTCGCCTTTATCGTCGATCGTTTGCGTTATTTTCAAACTAGGAGACTTTTGCAACGCATCATTTACCCCGCGAAGCCGCTCTTCGAGATTGAGCTGGCCCGGGATGGTGACCACCACCAATTGCCCCTGGCCTTTCAGGATCGTGGCCATTCGGCGCCCACTTTCCTGACCTGCGCGAAAATTGTCAGTGCCTACAAACAGTACGCGCTTCGATTCCGGCGCGTCGGAATCAATGGTGACTACCGGAGTGCCCTGCTGCACCGCCGCGTCGATTGGACCTTTGAACAGATCGGGCCGGCTGACGGAAACCATGATGCCCGCCGGATGCAGCGCCACCGCTTTCTGGAAAGACTCCACCTCTTCTTGCGGCGACATGGTCGTCGGGCCGTCCAATTCCGCTTTGACGCCCATGGCCTTCGCGGCATCGATCAAGCCAGCCTGGGCCTCCTGCCAATACGGCAAATTGATGTTGGCCGCGATGAAATAGAATTGTTCTTCTTTCTGGTGATACGGCTCCTGACACGCCAACAATGATGCAGTGACACCAACGCATAACAAAAACGAAAGCTTGCGAAGGGATTTCATCGAAGGTCTCCTTTGCTCATCGCCGGCCCGGAGATGAAAGTGGCCAAGAAACCGAAGCGAAACCCGGTTGTCTGGCGGGAAAGACTACCACAAGGAGCGCAAGAAGGACTATGATCTGACACTTTTTTGAAAATTCACGCGCCGGGATGATCGGACTATGTCGACGTTTCGTTTCTTAATTCAGGTCTCGCGGCCCGGGTTGTGGAGCACGACGGCGCTCTTTTATTTGATTCCGCTGGGGCATTGGACTGCATTTCGATCGCCAGAATTCTGGGCTGGCCTGTTTTATGTCCTTTTTCCGCTTGGTCTCGTGCTGTACGGCGTGAACGATATCGCGGACGCGGAAGCGGATCGTTACAACCCGCGCAAAGGCACTTTTTTGTTCGGATCCCAAGGCGCTACAGAACAACTGCGGGCCTTGCGGTGGCAGATCGCAGTCGTGCAACTCCCCTTTTTGATTTTGTTTTTGATTACGATCGGCCCACGGATTCTATGGTGGCTTGCGCTACTGCTAGTCGCTGTCGGGATCTACAACGCCCCAAGATTTAGATGGAAAGCCCGTCCGCCGCTCGACGTGTTGATTCAGGCCAGTTATTTGCTGATGTTCGTGCTCAGCAGCTGGCTGAATCGCGTTGCTCAATTGCCATGGCAGACGTTTGTGTTCGGCGCTCTATTCGCGATGCACTCACATCTGTTTGGTGAAGTGATGGACATCGCCCCGGACCGCATTGCGGGGCGGCGCACGACGGCGACGGTCATCGGCGCGGTGAACACGAAATTTCTAATCGGCGCGATCCTGGGCATCGAGGTGGCACTGGTCTTCTTCGCATTTCACACCGCACTGATCGCAGTTTTCCTTGGCATTGGTGCGCTGTGGTTCGTGATGGACGCAACCTTGCTGTGGAGAAACCATCCCTACAAGCCGCGCGAGATGCGCCTGTTCATGTGGGCGTGGAATGCGGCGTCCGTCGCCGTAATTTATTGGGATTGGGTCGCCGCTCCTCTCACGCGCGTGCTTGCCTGACAAACAACTGCTGATCGCACGTCAGGAGAGGCGCAAACCTTCTTGTCCACGAACTCATCTCACCTTCAGTACAAGCGATTCGCAAAGCCGTTTCAGAACTCCGACAGGCATACTCGTGAAAGCATTACGGCCACTCACATACGCTTCAGTTGCAGCTGTGTTCGTCGGTGCGTTAACGGTTCTTGCAAGCCCGTCGCGCGCCGATGACGTCGTGCGCAAAATGCATGGCTGCATCACGCTCGAGTGCGCGGCTTCCGGGCCAAAGACCTATTCCTTCGAACAGCCTCTTGACGATTCGCCGCAGCAGCCTTCAACCCAAACGGAGAGCTCGCCCAAGCCTGCGACAAATTCGGATCACGTCCGCGAAGGCGTTTGGCGCAAGTTGCCAGGCAATTTCGTCCACGATCAGAAGGATATGTGGGTGACCTACCCACGAAAGCTGGTGACTGGCCACTATCTGTTACCGACTGCATTGGTGGTGGGCGGATCAGCGGCTTTAATTGCCAGCGACCATCAGACCATGCCGTATTTTCGACAAACTGATTTTTTCCAGGACTCGGATCGCGCTCTGGGTAGCAAGGTTTCCGGAGGAATCATCGCCGCAGTTCCGGCTACATTTTATGTGGTCAGCTTGCTGCGGCACGATTCGTATGGGCAAGCGACCAGCTTGCTGGCGGGCGAAGCGGTGGTCGACGACACGATTCTGATGATCGTAACCAAGGCGATCGCAAGGCGGCAGCGGCCGACGGACATCCCGGTGAATGGAAATTATGCCCATACATTTTTCAAAAGCGATGCCGGGCCGCTAGGCAAGGGCAGCAGCTTTCCCTCGGGCCATGCGATGATGAGCTTCTCGATCGCCACAATTTTCGCGCACCGGTACCGCCAGCATCGCTGGTTGCCGTGGGTGGCTTACGGAGTCGCGACGGCCATCAGTTTTTCGCGCATCACCACCGGCGCGCATTTTCCGTCCGACGTATTGTTTGGGGCAGCGACGGGATTCGCGATCGCACGCTACTGCGTGCTGCACGGCCAATAAACGACGTCCGCAAATCGATAAGCGCAGCCAACCAGAAAAAGGGTAAGAGCGCAGCTTGTGGCTGCGCTCTCGACAAAGTATCCAACAGCAATCTTAGGCTTTTTGTGCTTGGCGGCGGAGGAATGTCGGCACGTCGAGATCGTCGACGGGTATTTCGTGAGTGACCTCGCGGACGTTCTGCTGAACCTGATGCACAACGTTTGGCGGCGGCTCGAGTGCCGCGACGGCAACCGGCTCGGACACTTCCGGTCCAGCTTTCCACGCCTTGGGCAGGAACGAGGGCTTTTCCTTAACCGTCTTCTTGTTGGCGTCCTTGAAGCCCGCGGCGATCACCGTGATCTTCACGTTGTCTTTCATCGCATCGTCCTGCACGGCGCCAAAAATAATGTTGGCGTTTTCATGCGCGGCCTTCTGAATGACCGAGGAGGCTTCATGGACCTCGTGCAGCGTGAGGCTGGAGCTGCCAGAAATGTTGATCAGGATGCCCTGCGCGCCCTGGATGGAATTGTCTTCGAGCAACGGACTGGCGATGGCGCGGTTGGCGGCATCGACGGCCCGGCTGGTGCCGCTAGCGACCGCGGTACCCATCACGGCGTAGCCCTGTCCGTGCATGATGGCTTTCACATCGGCAAAGTCGCGATTGATGATGCCCGGCACGGTGATAATGTCGGAAATCCCCTGCACCGCCTGGCGCAGAATATCGTCCGCAATGCGGAACGCGTCGAAGAAGCTGGTGCCGCGCTCGACGGTTTCCATCAGGCGCTCGTTGGGAATGACGATGACGGTGTCGACAGCACCGATCAGTTCCTGCAGTGCCTGTTCGGCCTGCATCATGCGCCGGCGGCCTTCGAAGGCGAAGGGTTTGGTGACCACTGCTACGCTCAAGGCACCGAGCTCGCTGGCCAGCGATGCAACGACGGGCGCTGCGCCGCTGCCGGTGCCGCCGCCGAGTCCGGCAGTGATGAAAATCATGTCCGAGCCTTCGAGCGACTCGATGATCTTTTCGGTGTCCTCGAGAGCCGCCTTGCGCCCGACCTCGGGATTTGCGCCGGCGCCCAGACCTTTCGTGAGTTTCGCGCCAAGCTGAATCTTGGTCGGTGCCTGCGACAACTTCAGCGCCTGCAGGTCGGTGTTGGCGGTAATGAACTCAATGCCTTCGACCTTGGCGCGGATCATGCGGTTGACGGCATTGCACCCACCGCCACCCACACCGATCACCTTGATTTTCGCCGGCGACAGCTCTTCACTGAAGCTCATGCGGATTCCCATATCTTTACTCGTCATGCTTCCCTCAGATTTCCCCAGTTCGCCGAATCGTCGCGTCGCGAACGCGCTGCAGCGCGCCGCAGGCAGGGTCACGAAGCTCCGGCGAACATGGCTTTCAGTTTCGATACCAAATTTCCCGAGCGCTGCGGGCTAGAGCGCCGCGCCTTCGCTCCAAACATCACCAGACCAACAACGGTTGCGTACTCCGGCTGAGCGACCTGCTCGGGCATATCGACGAGGCCCTTGGGTTCGGCGATGCGCACGGGCAGGTGGAAAGACTGCTCCGCGAGGTCGATCAGGCCATGCAGCCGCGCGCCGCCGCCGGCCAGCACAAAGCCCGCTGGGATCTGCTTGTCCAGGCCAGCGCGCCGGAGATCGTCGCGGATCAAGGCGAGAAGTTCGTTGGTGCGCGGCTCCAGTATGTCGGTGAGCATGCGTGCGAAAATGGTGCGCGGCGGGCGGTCCCCGACGCTGGCGATTTCGATAGCGCCGTCCTCGTGAAGCATGGATGCTGCGGCGCAGCCGTGGTGGCGCTTGATGCGCTCGGCCTCGGGGATGGGAGTGCGCAAGCCGACGGCGAGATCGTTGGTGAAATGGTCGCCCCCGATGGGCACGGCGCTGGTATGCCGAACCACGCCGCCACCGTAAACGACGACTTCGGTGGTGCCGCCCCCGATGTCGAGCAGGCAGACGCCGAGGTCGCGCTCGTCCTGCGTCAGAGAGGATTCGGCGGATGCCAGCGGCTCAAGAACGGTGTCGCTGATCAGGACGCCGGCGCGATTGGCCGCGGTAACCAGATTTTGCGTCGCGGCGATGGACGAGGTAACCAGATGAACGTTGGTTTCCAGCCGCTGACCGATCATCCCCACCGGATCGCGGATGCCTTCCTGCGCGTCCACCAGGAATTCGTGCGGCAGTACATGCAAAACTTCGCGGTCTTCAGGCAGTGAAATGTTGCGGGCGGCATCGATTGCACGACGCACGTCCTCGCGCTCGATGTCCCGCGGTCGATGCCCGAGGGTAACTCCACCTCGGCTGTTCACGCCGCGCACGTGCCCGCCGGCTACGCCGATCAGCGCGGATTCCACCGGAACGTTAGCCACGCCTTCGGCTTCTTCGGCCGCGCGGCGAATCGAACTTACCGTTGAATCAAGATTGACGATCAGACCTTTGCGCAGGCCCTTCGATTCCGCCGCGCCCAGAGCGAGAAACTTCACCTGCTCGTCGTCGATTTCTGCGATCAACACCGACGTCTTGGTGCTTCCGATATCCAGCCCAACTAAATATTTGTCCTTCTTTGCCAAACTTGCTCCTGCTTCCGAATTATCTCGCTCTCGCGACCGTAGCCGCGGCGCTGGTATCCGTGTTCAAAATCACTTGTCGCGAATATTGCAGATCGATGGAGCGCACGCGGCCGTTGCTGGCCTGCCATTGCGCAAAATTGTCGACCACCATGCGGTACTTGGCGGCGAAATCGTTCTGGCCGAATTGGATGCTGACGGCTTGCGAATCGTTGGGCGAGGCGATGCCGGTCATTACCACGCGCAGATCCCGCGGATTGGCAAGATCGACTTCGCTGACGAGGTCGGAAGACCCGCCGCGCACCATGTCGATATCGCGCAAGAATTCCTGGTAGGTCTGCACGCGTCTACCGCGTTCGTCGCGCGCCATGTTTTCGCTCAAGCCGGTGACGATCGGGAACTGGAAATTTTCACCGCGCGGGCGATCGAGAATGACGCCCTGGCCGTCGATCAGCGCCAGCTCGGTGCCATTGCGCAGGAAAGCGATAGGCGTACGCTCGGTAATTTCCACGCGGATGTGATTCGGCAGGATGCGCTGCACGCTGGCCGATTCCACCCACGGCAACTCTTCCAGCGCGCTGCGGCGGGCATCCAGCGGTATGCGGATCACGCTGCGATTGCGGTCGCGTGCAAACTGCTGGAGTACCGCTTCGCGGCTGACGATGCGGTTGCCAGTCAATTCAATTTGATCGGGCTTGAGCAGCGCGACCTTCGGCGAATACAGCAGGAATTCGCTGGCCACCCCGGCGGCAGTGAAGAACCCGATCGCGACCGCACCAACCACCAACACGCGGCGATAGAAGGACCAGTTCTTGCCGCCAAATTTCTTGCGGCGGATCTCCACTGGTTTCTGGCGGCGCAAATAACGTGGCTCGTCTTCGCCAAGCAGCTCCGGGCGGTACGAGTCCGCGTCCGCCGATGAAGCACTCCGTGGTATGGACTTCACACGGTCCAAAACACCACCTCATTCTCCAACTCAACGCCAAAGGAAGCGCGCACCTTCTCGCGCACCTGCCCGATCAGCGTAAGCATGTCCTTGGCGGATGCAGTGCCGGCGTTCACGAAGAAGTTCGCGTGGCGATCGCTGACGCGAGCATCACCCACGTTGCTCCCTTTAAGTCCTAGTTCGTCGATCATGCGCCCAGCAGAGGCGCCTGGAGGGTTCTTGAAAATGCAGCCTGCGCTTTTTTGACCAAGCGGCTGGCTTGAACGCCGCTTCTCGTTGCAGATACGAATCCCTTGAAGTATTTCCTTGAACGGCTTGGAGGGGAGTTCCAGCGTCACCGCAAGCATCATATCATCGGGCGCAAACGAGGTGTGCCGGTATTCAAAGGAAATTTGATCGCCCCTGAGGATTTCTATCTTGCGCGCGGCCGCGCGGTACAGTTTTACCTCCCGAACGTAGGTTCCTATCTGCATTCCGTACGCGCCGGCATTCATCCGCAGTGCCCCGCCAACCGTGCCCGGCACGCCGATCAAACCTTCCATGCCGCCGAGATCATTCTTTGCGCAATACGTCACCATCCGGCCGAGGTCGGCGGCAGCGTCCACACGCGCGAGATTGCCCTCCAGCACCACGTCAGGCTCAGGCCGGGCCAGTTGCACCACTACCCAGGGCAGTTCGCCATCGCCGACAAGCAGGTTGGAGCCTCCACCTAAAAACCGGTGTGGAACGCCGTTGGAGTCCAGCAGGTTTAACAAATCCGGGATGCCTTCGTGCTTCTTGATGCGCAGAAGATCGGTGGTGCCGCCAATTCCAAGCGAAGTCAGTTCCGAAAGCGCCGATCCGTTGCGGAGTTCGATACCCAGATCCGGCAGCGCCGAGATCAGCTTGGGATTATCAATGCGCATGATGCGTTGTGTGCTCCGTCCCGAGCAGGACCATAAGCTCGTTGCTGGCGCGGCTGACATTGCCTGCGCCGATCGTCAGGATGGCATCGCCGGGTCTGGCTTCCCGCAGGAGAAACTCGATACTTTCCTGCATCGAGCGAAGGTAGAACACATTCTTGTGCCCCGCCTCGCCAACCGCTCTGGCCAGTGCCTCGCTGGTTACCCCAGGGATAGGGGCCTCGCTGGCGGCGTAGATGTCGGTAAGCACCAGAATGTCGGCGAGATTAAAGGCGCGGCGGAAATCATCCCAAAGGTGCTGGGTACGAGAGTAGCGGTGGGGCTGGAACAGCACCAGCAGACGATTGAACTTACACCCGCGCGCGGCCTCCAACGTCGCACGAATCTCGACAGGGTGGTGTCCGTAGTCGTCGATAACCGTGATGTCGTTCACGACGCCTTTGACGTCGAACCGGCGGCCCACTCCAGCGAACTTCGCCAGGCCCTCGCGTATCAACTCGGCCGGAACGCTGAGATAGAGAGCCACAGCGGCTGCCGCGGCGGCATTGCGTACGTTATGGAGGCCTGGGGGGTGCGGAAGCTGAAAGATGCCGAGGTCCTCGCCTTTGTAGGTGAGGCGAAACTCGCTGCCCCAACCCTGAAGTTTGACGTCGGTGATGATCAGATCCGCCTGGCTGGAAGTTCCGTAAGTGATGATCGGGCGTTTGACTTTCGGAATGATGGCCTGAACGTTGGGTTCATCTAGACACAGCACCGCCGAGCCGTAGAAAGGCACGCGATTCACGAACTGGATGAACGCGTCCTGGATGTCTTCCAGCGAGCTGTATTGATCGAGATGCTCGCGGTCGATAGTGGTGACCACGGCGACCACCGGAGCCAGCAGCAGAAAGCTGCGGTCGCTCTCGTCCGCTTCCACCACGAAGAAATCGCCTTTCCCAAGACGCGCCGTGGTGCCTGCCTGGTTGACACGGCCTCCGATGACAAATGTGGGATCCAGATGCCCGGCGGCGAGCACCGATGCAACGATCGATGTCGTGGTGGTCTTGCCGTGAGCGCCGGCGACCGCGACGCCGTATTTCAGGCGCATCAACTCCGCCAGCATCTCCGCGCGTGGAATTACCGGGATTTTGTGCTTGTGGGCTTCAGCGACCTCCGGATTGTCCGACTTGATCGCTGAAGAGGCGACCAGAACGTGAGCGCCTTCGACATTACTGGCTCGATGCCCCTCGTAGATTTTAGCGCCAAGATTTTGCAGGCGCTCGGTGATCGGCGAGGGTTTGGTGTCCGATCCCGACACGGAGTAGCCGAGCGTGAGTAGCACTTCGGCGATCCCGCTCATCCCGATGCCGCCGATTCCCACCATGTGAATGCGCTGGAAATTCCGGAACGAGACCATTTCAGTTCACCTGGGCCGGCCGTGGGCGGGCCATTGCGTCAATAAGGTTGACGATTTCGCGAGCGGCGTCGGGCCGCGCCAGCCTGCGCGCCGCTGCGGACATCCGTGCAATCTCCTGCGGCTGGTCCAGTAATGAGAAGATTTCCGCGCACAGGCGATCGGCCGTGAGTTCCGGCTCCGGAATTACCCGGCCGGCGCCGGCGGTGGCCATTTCCTGCGCGTTGCGAAGTTGGTGGCTATCCGTGGCCGCGCCGAACGGTATGAAGATTGCCGGTCGACCTGCGGCGGCCAGTTCGGACGCGGTGATGGCTCCTGCGCGACACACGATCACGTCGGCCCAGGCAAAGCGCTCGGCCATGTTGGTCAGAAACGGCACTACTTCGGCCGCTGCGTAGTCTCGACGCGCGTAGGCGGTGCGCACCGCGTTGTAGTCCCGCTCACCGGTCTGATGCACGATTGCGAGTTCGTCCTTGCGCGTGGCCAGGCGATCCATGGCGTCGACGAAGGTGCGGTTGATGGCGAGAGCGCCTTGACTGCCGCCCGTGATTAGCAATCGATACGGTTTCTGCACAGAGCGCGGCTTGATGGAGAAGAATTCTTCGCGCACCGGGCAACCGGTAATGATTGCTTTCGGCCCTAGCGCGCGAGCGGAGCGCTCGTAGCCGGCGGCAATCTGTGTCGACAATTTTGCGAGTACGCGGTTGGTGAAGCCCGGCTCGGCGTTGGGTTCAAAGATCATGTTCGGCACACCGTTCATCCAGGTGGCCAGCATCATGGGCCCGGCGGCATATCCGCCGACACCAAATGCGGCGACTGGCCGATGCTTGCGGAGCACGCGCACGGCATCCAGCAGTCCCGGCCCCAGCATCGCTAGATTCTTGATCAGCGTCGCTCCGCCTTTGCCCTTGAGGCCGGCCACACGCAACGTCTCCAGCGGCAGCCCGGCCTGTGGCACCAGCTTCATCTCCAATCCGCGTTGTGTGCCAACCAGCACCACGTCTCTCTCCTTGCCTCGTGACAACCATTCTTTCGCGATGGCGATTGCCGGGAAAACATGCCCACCGGTGCCTCCGCCTGCGATCAATAATTTCACTGCCAACGTCCCCGCTGTCTCTGCGCGGCGCGTTCCGCCTCTGGCGCTGGCTTCTCACCCAACCGGCGTAGCCTCACCATTGCGGCTCGTCGGCTTGCTGCGAAATATTCAACAGCACGCCCGTTGCCAACAGCATGACCAGCAGGCTCGACCCGCCATAGCTGACAAACGGTAACGGAATTCCTTTCGTCGGTACCATCCCGAGTACCACGGCAAAATTAATTAGCGTCTGGCTCAACACCATGGCCGTGATCCCCAAAGCCAGCAACCGCCCAAAACCATCCGGCGCCGCAAACGCCGCTCGCAGGCCGCGCCAGCCATAAATTCCAAACAGCACGATGACCACGATGGCCCCGATGAACCCTAGTTCCTCGGATATCACCGCAAAAATAAAATCTGTGTGTGCTTCGGGCAGATAGAACAGCTTCTGCTTGCTCTCCATCAAGCCCACTCCGGTAAATCCGCCCGAACCCACTGCGATCAGCGATTGCAGCAACTGGAACCCCGCGCCCAATGGATCCGCATCCGGATTCAAGAACGCCATCAGCCGCGCCTGACGATAGGAAACGTGGGTGATCAGCAGATACAGCATCGGCAAGGCCGCTGCCGCGCCCACGGCGATCCACTTCCAGGAAAGTCCGGCGACAAACAGAATTGCGGTGGCGACCAACACGATGTCCACCGAAGTGCCCAAGTCGGGCTGCAGCAGGATCAACCCCACAAGAATGAGGACCGGACCAGCCGCCGGTAGAATCGTCTGCAGGAAATCCTCTTTGCTGAATTCCATGGCCGCGGCGCTGCGCCGCTTCAGGTCCAGAAACCACGCTAGATACAGAATGACCGCCAGCTTGGCCAACTCGGAGGGTTGAATTCCCAGCGGCCCAAACTTGATCCAGCGATGCGTGGCGTGTGATTTGTCCAGAAAAAATGCGCCGACCAGCATCAGCAGCACAACGCACAACGCCGTATACACGACCGCCGGCTCGCGGAGCCGGCGGTAATCCGTGCGCATCAGCGCGAACATCCCAAACAACCCGGCAAGCAGGAACGCGGCCTGTCGCACAAGAAAAATGTACGATCGGCCGTACTGGTGATCGGCGGTCACCGCCGACGCACTGAAAACCATCACCGCGCCCAGCAGGCACAGCGCGAGCGTCACACCGAACAGCCATCGATCGTTCTCAAGTCTCCGTGGCAATTTCCTTCACCTCGAAACCAAATTCAAAAAACGCTTACCTGCGTCCCGCATTTGCAGGCGCTGGATTCCCCGCTGCGGCCCCGGCCCACTGCTGTTCCACGCGGCGTACCAGCTCCTTGAACACCCGGCCGCGATGCTCGTAGTTCTCAAACTGGTCGAAACTCGCACAAGCGGGTGCCAGCAGCACCACATCGCCGGGACGTGCCGCGCGGGACGCGAATGCCACCGCGCGTTCTAACGTTCCGGCGCGTTCAATCTCCACGCTGCCGGCAATCTGTGCTTCGATCTTTTCCGACGCCGCGCCGATCAACAGCGCGACAACCGCTTTCTGTTTGAGCGGCTGCTGCAAAACCCGGTAATCGCTGCCCTTGTCTTTGCCGCCCAGAATAATCAGCACGCGGCCCGCGAAGGCCTCAAGAGCTTTCAACGTGGCGTCCACATTCGTGGCCTTCGAATCGTTGTAATAACGTGCCCCGCCGATTTCGGCGACAAATTCCAAGCGGTGCTCCACGCCTGCGAACGACCGCACTCCTTTGGCAATCGCCCCGGGCTCTGCGCCCGCCAGACGCGCGGCCGCAACCGCGGCCAGTACATTTTCCAGATTGTGCTCACCCACAAGGGGGATTTCGTTGCGCTTGATCACCTGCTCTTCTTTTCCGTCGCGCTGGAACACGATCTGATCGCCGCGCACCGCCGTCCCTTGTTCAACATCTTGCTTACGGCTGAACCAGTACACCGGAGTTCGTTTGGGCGCATACGCAAGCGTCGCGGCATCATCGGCATTAACGATCGCCGCGTCCCGCTCGGTTTGATTCTCGAAAATTCGCGCCTTCGCCGCCGCATAACAATCCATGGAGCCGTGCCGATCCAGATGATCCGGCGTCAGATTCAAAAACACGCTGATGTTCGGCCGAAAATCTTCGATCAATTCAAGTTGAAAGCTGCTCAGCTCCGCGACGGTCACGGTGGTCGAGGTCATTCCGTTCACGCACGAAATCAGCGGCGTTCCGATATTGCCGGCGAGAATCGTGTGAAATTCCGCTGTCCGCAAAATGTGTTCGACCAGCGAAGTCGTCGTCGTCTTCCCGTTCGAGCCGGTAATTCCGATCAGCTTCCCCTGCAGAAAGCGGTACGCCAGCTCGATTTCGCTCCAAACCTTCACGCCCTTCGCGCGTGCCCGCTGCAACAAAGGAAAATCAGCCGGTACGCCGGGACTGGGCACAATCAGATCCTGCTGCAAAAAAGTCTCTTCCAGATGGCCGCCGAGTTCGAGTATTGCGCCCGCGGCGCGCAGTTGCGCCACTGCGTCGCCAATCTCGGCCTCCCCGCGGGATTCCGTTGCGGTCACCAAGGCTCCCCGTGCCGCGCAGAACAAAGCGGTAGCCACACCGGTCCGCGCCAGCCCCACTACCAACACGCGTTTGCCCTTCAGCTCCATGCCAATCCGCACTACCTTAGTTTTAGGGTTGTCAGCGCAAATAGCGCAAACACCAGTGCCATGATCCAAAACCGCACGATCACCTTCGATTCACTCCAGCCCGCTAATTCAAAGTGGTGGTGGATCGGGGCCATTCGAAAAATGCGCTTCCCGCGCAGCTTGAACGATCCAACCTGCAAAATCACCGAAAGCGCCTCCAGAACAAAAACCCCACCAACAAAGAACAACAAGATCTCCTGCTTGATGATGACGGCAATCAATCCTAGCGTCCCGCCGAGGGATAGCGAGCCCACATCGCCCATGAAAATTTCAGCCGGGTGCGCGTTGTACCAAAGGAAGCCAAGCGAGGCTCCAACGAGCGCGCCGCAAAAAACGGTGAGTTCCCCAACGCGCGGGATATATCCGATATCAAGGTACGTCGCCCAGCGATAGTTGCTGCTCACGTAGGTCAGCACGGTTAACGCCCCCGCCGCGATCACCGTGCACCCGATCGCCAGCCCGTCGAGTCCATCCGTCAGATTCACGGCATTCGACGCTCCGGTGATCACAATGGACACGAACAGCAGAAACGGCACGAACGCCAGCGGCCAGAAATGCGGCGTGGACAAAAGCGAATGAACTACCAGGTTCGGATGCACGCGCTTGAAGAATGGCAGTACCAGTTCGGTGGAGTATTCCGCCCTCGTTGCCAGCGCCAAAAGCCCGATGGCCAATACCGCGCTTACCAGGATCTGCAGCATGAATTTTTTCTTACTGGTCAGCCCTAGATTCTGTTGCTTCGAAACCTTGGCGTAGTCGTCCACAAATCCGATGGCCGCAAACGCCAGCAGCGCGAACATCGCCAGCAGCACGAATCCGTTCCGCAAATCCGCCCATAACAAAGAGGGCACCAGCGTCGAAAGCACGATCAGCACGCCGCCCATCGTCGGGGTTCCGGCCTTTTTCTTGTGATCCTGCGGCCCTTCTTCGCGGATGTACTGCCCGATCTGCAATTCGCGTAGCCGCTTGATCAGCCAGGGTCCGAACACAAACGCCAGAAACATCGCCGTCAGGCTCGCATACACGGTGCGCACCGTGATGTAGCGAAATACATTCAGTGGGCTGAAATATTTTTGCAGCACCTCGTAGAGAAGGTAGTACAGCATCTAGCGGCTCACCTTCTCCGTTGTGCGCGAATCCGCCGGCACGTCATAGCGCGCCAGCAGCGACTCAACCACGCGTTCCATCTTCACGCCGCGCGAGCCCTTGACCAGCAGCAGATCCCCGGGCTTCACAAAGTCCGTCAGGAATTTCGCGGCTTCCTCGGACGATCCAAGAAATCTTGTCTGCCCCCGGGGAACTCCAGCGGCCACCGCGCCTTCGACAAGCTGCGCGGCATCGCCTGCCACGCCAACCACCCAGTCGATCCTTCCGGTCTTCGCGGCAAACTCGCCGGCCAAGCGGTGCAACTCCGGCGAAGTTACGCCTAGCTCGCGCATTTCACCGGCAGCCAGAATCCGGCGCCGATATTCAGGTGTCGCCGCCAGCACTCCGGTCATAGCCTGCAGCGCCGCGGGGCTCGAGTTGTAGCTGTCATTGATCAGCGCCGCTCCATTCGAAAACTTCAGCAACTCGCCGCGCATCGACGGCGCCCGAAGACCTCGCAATACCGCCTGCGAATCCTCCGCATCGATGCCCCAAACGCTCGCCGCGGCCAGCGCCCCCAGCGCATTGGCGATCACATGCCGACCCGCCAGCGCCAATTCCATGCGCACTCGCTTGCCGCCGCGAATCAGATCAAACGTGGAACCCAGTGCGCCGCGGTCCTCGATCGCCTCAGCGCGAAAATCCGCCGGGTTCTCAATCCCATACGTCAGCACGCGTCCCGGCGCATGCGTAGCAAACGCCGCAACCAGCGCGTCATCCGCGTTCAACACCGCCACCGACTCGCTGCCGTTCAATCCCTCGATCAACTCTCTCTTCGCCAGCGCGATCTCTTCCACCGAAGCGAAAAATTCTAGGTGTGCGGGCGCCACTCGCGTCACAACGCCGACATCCGGCCGAGCGATCTCTGCCAACCGCGAAAGCTCACCGCGCCGCGACATCCCCATTTCGAGCACCGCCGCTTGGTGTGTCTCGTCCAAATGAAACAGGGTCAGCGGCAGACCATACTCGTTGTTGAAATTCCCCTCCGACTTCAGGATTCGCAGCCGCGCGCCCAGCAACGCCGCCAGGATCTCTTTGGTTGTGGTCTTGCCGACGCTGCCCGTGACCCCTGCAATCTTCCCGCCCCAAGCTTCACGTACCGCGGTGGCAAACCGCTTGAGCGCCTTGAAGGTGTCGGCCACGGGGATGCACCGCCCGCAGACCTCGTCGGAATATTGTCCCAGCTGCGCCTCGGCAACCATCGCCGCCACAGCTCCGCCTGCCAGCGCGCCCGCGACGTGATCGTGTCCGTCATGACGCGGTCCGTGGATGGCGATGAACAGCTCTCCGGGACGTAGCGTGCGAGAATCAATCGAGACGCCGGCCACCCGGGCCACGGTGTCGAGTCCCGCCCCTGGTCGAGAACCCACCGCGCCAGCCACCTGTGCAATCGTCCACCGCATAAACGCCTCAAAATATTCCGCTTACGCAAATACCACACGGACCGGTTTGTGCTCACCGTTTTGAGGGCTCCTCCGTACTAAGGGTAACTACGGCCCCGAACGCCTCGCGAACGCTTGCCGCCTGCGTTCTTCCAAAGCGCGCTAGGTACCAAACCCTTCGCCGCCCTACGGCGTGTCGTATCCGCGCTGGCGCAGTGCCCGGCGCGCTTGGTCGCGGTCGTCAAACTCAATCGTGCGATCCGCCAGAATCTGGTAGTTCTCATGCCCCTTGCCCGCAAGCAGCACAATGTCGCCAGCCCGCGCTTCGTCCATCGCCAGTCCTATCGCTTTTTCGCGGTCCGGCTCGATCAAGTATTTGCCGTCGGCTTTCTGCAACCCCACTACGATGTCACTGATAATCTTCAGTGGGTCTTCGGTCTTCGGATTGTCGTTGGACAAAATCGTCAGGTCGCTCAACCGGCCGGCCACCTCACCCATCACCGGTCTCTTGGTGCGATCCTTCCATCCCCCGCAACCGAACAGCGTGATGATGCGGCCTTTGGGATTCAGTTCTCGCGCGGTGCGGATCAGACTTTCCAGCGCGTCATCGGTGTGCGCGTAATCCACCACCACGAAAAATCTTTGCCCGCAATCAATGTTTTCAAATCGCCCGGAGACGCTTTGCAGATTCCGGATGCCGGCTTCGATCACCTCGTTGGACAGGCCCAGCGCCTGCGCCGCGCCGATCGCGGCCAAAATATTGTAAACGTTGATGCGGCCGACCAGGCGCGACGCCACTTGCACTTTTCCTTTAGGTGTCAGTGCGGTGAACTTCAAACCGTCGAATGTCAGCTGGAATTTTTTGGTCGTCAGCTCTGCCCCCGATTCCAGGCCATAGGTCACGGCGTTTTTCAGAACACCGGCCAGCCGCTTCCCATACGCATCATCGACGTTCACGATCGAATTGTCCGGAGCCCCCGCGCCTGTTCCCTCGAAGAGCTTTTTCTTCGCAGCGAAGTAGTCCTCAAACGTCTTGTGATAATCCATGTGCTCGCGGGTCAGGTTGGTAAAAACCGTCGCCACGAAATGGCAGCCCCACAGCCGATCCATCGCCAGTGAATGCGAACTCGCTTCCAGCACCCCGTAGCGACCACCCGCGTCGCGCACTTCAGCCAGTGCCCCTTGCAGATCCACCGACTCCGGCGTTGTGTTCGGCGCCGGGTAATCTCCGCGCGGCGTGTGATATGCGATCGTGCCGAACAAACCGGTCTTCGCACCCGACGCTTTCACCATTGCATCGATCAACGAAGTGGTCGTGGTTTTCCCGTTCGTTCCTGTTACCGCCACCATCTTCAGCGCGTTGGCCGGGTGTCCGAAAAAATTTGCCGCCGCCAGAGCCAAGGCCTTGCGAGCCTCACGCACTCGAATCCAGGCCACCTTAACTGGCAAACCGGCCGGTGGATCCTCCTCGCTGACAACTCCCGCAGCGCCACGCTCCAGCGCGTCGCGCACAAAGGCGTTCCCGTCCGCCTTCGCTCCGTGGAGCGCAAAAAACAGCGCGCCCGCTTGCACTTTGCGCGAATCGCACGCCACCTGACGAATCTTGATCTGCGCGCTTTCCGCCGGCGCGTCGGCCTCGACTCCGGCAAGTACCGCTCCCAACTTTACTTCTGCGTTCGCGCCGCGTTCCGGCGATGTCGCCGCGGAGCTTTCCCGTGCTCCGTCCGTGCTGCCCTGCCGTGCTACTTTTTCCTGAATCTGATTCATGACCCTTCCAGACCGCCACCGGCCTCGTTATCTCTTGGAAGCTTTTCGCACTCGCGCAGCCTTCGACGGACCACCCTGCAATTTGTTCGTCTGCTTCACCACCGCGAGCGTGCCGAACTGCACGGTCACCTTTGCGCCGCGCTTTACGGTCGCTCCGGCAGCGGGCGTCTGATCCGTTGCAAGATTGCTGCCAACGAGCACGGGATCCAGTCCCAGCCGTACGCACATTTCGGAAACTTCTCGCATCGTCTTTCCGCTGAAATCCGGCACCTCAATATCGCCGCCGCTTTCCTCCACCGTGGTCACCAATTGCGTAACATGCTGTGGCGGCGCGGGCGGCGGTACCGTCACCCCTTGATTCGATTCCTCCAGCAACCTGTCCGGCTGTCCGGAGAAATCCGTCGACGTGAAGTCCTCTAGCGATTCCGCATCCGCCGCCGCTTGTTTCCTGTACGCCGCCTGAATCAGTCGGGGGTTCAGCTGCACGTCGCGCGGCACTTCCATGTATGGCAGCACCTGCTCCGCAATTCGCTTGAACACCGGCGCCGCCACCGGTCCGCCCTCATGCAACCCCACCGGCGAATCGATCGAAACCAGGATCGCTACCGCCGGATTGTTGATCGGCGCAAATCCCGTGAACGAGGCTATGAAATTCTTCGGCGAATAGCGCCCCGTCGCCGGATCGATCTTCTGCGCCGATCCGGTCTTTCCCGCCGCCGTCCAGCCATCCAGCCGCGCCAAAAATCCCGTCCCATTCAAAACCACGCCTTCCATCAATCGCCGCAGGCTCGCTGCCGTTTCCGGCCGAATCACCCGCCGCGGATCGAGCTCCTCGACCGCTTCATCCGCAGCAAGAACCTTCTTTCCGCGCCGCAGCTCCTGCACCACGTGTGGCCGGTACATCGTTCCGCCGTTCGCAATTGCCGACACCGCGGTGATCAATTGAATCGGCGTCACTCCTACTTCCTGCCCCATCGACACCGATCCAATCGAAATCCCGCTCCACGCCTCCGGCCGGTGCAGTATTCCCTTGCTCTCACCGGGCAAATCCACCTGTGTCAGCGTCCCAAATCCGAATCCTTTAATGTAGTCGTAGAATTTCTGCGGTCCCAGCTTTAACGCGATTTTGATCGCGCCCACGTCGCTCGACTTCGCCAGAATGTCGGCTACCGTCAACAAACCGAACCGCTTGTGGTCGTGGATACGGTGCCCGAACAAAACAATCGACCCATTCTCGCAATCGAAAATGTCTTCGCCCCGGATCAATCCCTGATCGAACGCCGCTGCCAGCGTCACCAGCTTGAACGTCGAGCCCGGTTCGTACACCGCGCTCACTGACCGGTTCATCCGCGCTTCCGCGGGTACACCGGTTGGCACATTCGGATTGAACATCGGCCAGTTCGCCAGCGCCAAAATCTCTCCGTTGTTCGGGTTCATCACGATCACGCTGCCGGCCTGCGCGTGCGTCTTTTCGATCGTCGCTACCAGCTCGCGCTGCGCGATATACTGGATCTTTTCGTCCAGCGTCAGCACCACGTTGGCTCCGCGCTCGCGCTGTGCCTCGCTGCCGTCAAACCAGCGTTGCCGCGCGTCGGCCATCACAATGATCTTTTCGCTCTTGCCCCGGATCTTTCCGTCCAGCGCGTATTCGATCCCCCCTAAGCCCTTCTCATCCGAGTCCACGAATCCCAGAACATGCGACGCCAGATCGCGCTTGGGATAAAACCTCCGGTTCTCCTCCTGAAAATAGATCCCCTTCAGATTCAGTTTCGCGACCGCATCCGCTTTCTCCGGCGGCAATTTTCGCGACACCCACGCAAACGACCGCGACGATTGAAACCTCGCCTCCAAAGCATCCTCGGGCACATTCACAATGCCCGAAAGCAAGTGGGCCGCCAGCGTTTCATCCTTGATTTCCGCTGGTACCGCAAATGCTGACTTCACTCCCACGCTCATCGCCAGCGGATGCATATTCCTGTCGTAGATCACTCCGCGTTGTGGCGTGATCTCAATGGTGCGTTGCTGCTGTCGCATCGCTCGCGCCAGATATTCGCCGTGGCGCGCCAGCTGCAGGTAGCCCAGCCGGAGAAATACGGCCGCCGCCCACAACAGCGCCACGCCCGCCACGATCAGCAGTCGCGTTGCCGTTTCCTGGCCACCGTTACCGTGGACTCGTCTCTGTCGCATGGAATCTAGGTCGCGCAACCTGTCTGGACACCCATCCAGCCAAACACGGAAAGGAGTTGCCAGAGAAGATTTCTTCTGGGAGGTCGGAGCTGCAGCACCGCCGATGACGGTTTCAAGAACGCGGGCTCTGGCCCCTCGAGGAAACTTCGGTCGCCCCCCGGCTGGACGGGGTCTACCAGGGGTCGCGCGGGGACAGGAAACTCGCTACTCGTGATTCGACCGGGCATAGCGGGCCGCCACTTCCGCACCGGCCGGTGCTTCATACTCCTGCACCTGCGTAGGCAAAGGCTGCGACAACCCCAGCTGCCGCCGCGCAATCACATCAATCCGGCGCGGATCGCGCAGCGCGGCAATTTCTAGTCGCATTTCCGAGTTCAATGCGGCCGCTTGCGTTTGTTTGACCTTCAAATCCTCAAGCTGAAAACTCAAATCGATGCAGCGGAAATGCTGGTAGATGTACATCATCAGGCACATCGCGATGATGCCGCCCAGACCCGCTGTTCGGTAAAGTCCTCGCAATTTCGCCGGCTCCACGTTGCGCACCAGCCGCGAATTGTCGATTCTTTTTACCGTGTGAAACTGCGTGGCCACTCGCTTGTTCGCCGACCTCGACCTCGACTTCATCCCCTACACTCTTTCTGCGCACCGCAGTTTCGCACTTCGCGACCTTGGGTTCGCCGCCACCTCGATCTCCCCTGGCTGGATAACGTGTTTGGTCAGCACTTTTAGCGTTCTCAGACGCTCTCCCTCTTGGAATGCATGCTTGACCAGGCGGTCTTCACCTGAGTGGTAACTCATCACCACCCAGCGGCCTCCTCGATTCATTGTGGCGGGGGTCCGAGAAAGAAACTGCCCGAGTGCCTCCATCTCTCGATTCACCGCTATCCGCAGCGCCAGAAACGTTTTTGTTGCGGGATGCAGTCTCTGCCTTCCCCATTGCTTTCGGGCCCCTGCCACAATCGCTGCCAGGTGCGCGGTATCCCTGATAGGTCGCGCTCTCACGATCATCCTGGCGATTCTTCGGGAATCGTGTTCTTCCGCTCCTTGATAGAGCGTGTCGGCGATTTCCTTCTCCGACCAACGATTCACAATCTCGTCCGCCGTCAACTCGCCCTCGGCGTCCATCCGCATGTCCAACGGTCCGGCTTCGCGGAACGAAAATCCGCGCCCGGCCTGATCAAGCTGCATGCTCGAAACCCCCAAGTCGGCCAAGACCCCGTCCACCCCGGGAATCCCCAACTCGTGCACGACCTCCGCAATCCTCGAAAACGACGACCGCACCAGCGTCACCGTCGTTCCAAATCTCTTGAGCCGCTCCGCCGCCAGCTGCAGCGCCTGTGCGTCCTGGTCCAGGCTGATCAACTTTCCGGATCTCAATCGTTCCGCGATCGCCGCGGAGTGCCCGCCGGCTCCCAGCGTGGCGTCGATGTACGTGCCCTCCGGTTTTACGTCCAGCCATTCCAGCACCTCGTCCAGCATTACCGGCGTATGTGGCACCGCTGCGCTCACCACAACCGCCCCGCCCCTCATCCGGGCACACTTCGACCGCCGCGCAAAACAACTATTTTGCGCTTCTCCACATCTTGACTTGCGTCTTACTTGGCCCGACCTATATGCCCAACGATGTCCAATCCTCGTCCGTAAATGGCTGATTTTTCAAGTCATCCAAGACGCGGGTATGGTTCATCACTTCGAGATAATCCAAGGCCCCGAACACATCCACTTCGCCTCTCATAGCTGCCGATTCCCGCAGCACCGCGGGAAGCAGCAACCGTCCCTGCCCGTCCAGCTCCACCGTTTGGCCGAAGTAGCTGGTGCGTAGCAAAAATTTGCGCTTGGCCTGATTTGACGCCGGCTGCTTGGCCAGTTTGTCTTCTAGTTCCGCCCAGACTTTCATGGGGTAAATTCGCGCTGATTCCCCGGTTACGCTTGTGATATAAAATTGTGTGCCGTACTCCTTCAATTCCTCGAGAAACACGGCGGGCACCTTCAGACGACCCTTCTCGTCCACTTTCGCCGGACAGTTTCCCCGCAGCTTCATTTACTCTGCTCGTTTGGACCCGACCGCGGATTTGGCTCACGAAACCCGCCTTTGGATCGCCGAAAAACCAGAATTCGTATCGAATGCCCCGTTGCACCACAAACCTCTAAATCGCTCCACTTCAGCGTAACTTTACTCTACTTCCAACCACTTTGCTCCACTTGCGACCACATATTAAATTGCTTTCCACCCTTGTCAAGAGAAATCCGTATTTTTCTGCAAAAATATTTTCCTAAGGCCGCTTCTGTCGGTGGAAAATTTTACTACCACGAGTTGCGTTCCCAAATTTCTGCGGCATCTACATTTAGTGGCTCCGTTACAGCACAATCCGCGCCGCAGTAACCAGTCGCCAATCTTCACCCGCAGGTAATCATTAAAGCACGCCGCATAATTCCTTCGTCTCGTGTTCGCCTCACGGCCACGCGACCGCGACTATCTTTAGATGTGATCCCGCCTTCCGAGGCGGCGCTCCTGACATCCGCGCCACCTGAAATGCTCCGCATTTGTACTCCACCCGCATAGCAGCCACTTCTCTCTTCAACTTTTCCGTCACATCACAATCCGCTTTTTTCCCGCTTCCCGTGTGTGTTATGCTGCTCAAGTAGCCGAACTATTCTCCAAGGAGCCACAACCATGGAATGGGTCACCCCGCAGCACGAAGAAATCGATCTCAACTGCGAAATCAGCTCGTACGCCAACGCCGAACTCTAATTTCCTGACGCCAGGAAATTCTTCGAGCTCCCGCTTTCGAGTGGTCCAGCCTCGCATCCTCCACTCCCGAGAGCGGGCGCTTTTGTTTCCAGAACAGGTGACGAAGATATCGGCCTTCGACATACATCTTTCTGCTTATCCCGACCAGGCCTCTCATGCGTTTTAAGATTCTTGGCTCCGCGGCTGGCGGAGGTTTCCCACAATGGAACTGCAACTGCCGCAACTGCGCTGGCCTGCGAAATGGCTCCCTTCGCGCCAAGGCGCGCACGCAAACCCAAATCGCCTTCACAGTTGACTCCAAGGTCTGGTTTCTGATCGGCGCCTCACCCGACCTGCGTACGCAAATCCTTGCGACTCCAGAGTTAGCTCCCACAGGGGATTCCCTCACCGGTTCACCCATCGGCGGCATCTTCCTCCCTTCCGCAGACACTGACTCTCTGATGGGCCTGCTCCACCTCCGCGAATTTCAAAGCTTCTTCGTCTTTGCCACCGCCTCGCTGCAAAAGGTCCTCAAGAAAGAAAACAAGATCTTCAGCGTCCTCGACCGTGCCGACCCGCCAGTCCAATGGCAAACTCTCTCTGCCCGCGGACGCTTAGGCTGTCATCTCTCGGAAAGCCCCGGCGAAGCTCCGGCCTTCATCTGCGCCACATTTCCAATCAGCGACACCTACCCCGACTACGTCAGCGTTGAATTGGCGCGCACGCTTTCCCCTGAGGAAGCCACCATCGGCTTCAACTTCGAGCCTCGCGGCAAAAGCCTCTTCGTCGCGCCGTCGCTGTCCGGCCGCAACCCTGAATGGATTAAGCTCGCCGCGTCCGCCGATCTCATCCTTATCGATGGCACCTTCTGGAGCGACGACGAGCTCCGCCGCACCGGCCGCAGCAACAAAACCGCTCGAGACATCGGCCATCTTCCGCTCTCCGGCACGGCGGGTCTGCTCGAGCAATTCCCGCGCAACGCCCGCGGTCGCCGCATTCTGATCCACATCAATAACACCAACCCCATCCTCGATGAGGACAGCCCCGAACATCGCGCCGCGCTGGATGCCGGCTTCGAAATCGCCTACGATGGCATGGAGTTGGAACTGTGACCGTCGCCGCCGACAAATCCGCCAGGCCGCCGCTCTCTGAAGCCGATTTCATCACCGGCTTTCACGCCATCGGCGAGGAGCGCTACCACCACAAGCATCCATTTCATCTGTTAATGCACGAAGGCAAACTCACCCGCAGCCAACTGCAAGCTTGGGCTCTCAATCGCTATTACTACCAGAGCCGCATCCCCATCAAAGACGCCGCTATCCTCGCCCGCAGCGAAGATCCCGCCTTCCGGCTCGCTTGGCGCAAACGCATCCTCGACCACGACGGCGATGGCACAAAACCCGGCGGCATTGAGAAATGGTTACGACTCGTCGAAGCCACGGGCCTCTCGCGCCAGCAAGCCCTGCAAGGCGACGGCATCCTCCCCGCCACGCGTTTCGCCGTTCAGGCTTACGTCGACTTCGTCTCCACGCGCTCGCACCTCGAAGCTGTAGCTTCTTCCCTCACCGAAATGTTCTCGAAAAAATTGATCACTCTGCGCGTCGATCGCCTGCGCGAGCACTACCCCTGGCTTTCCAGCGGCCTCGACTACTTCACTGGCCGCCTCACGCAGGCTCCCGAAGACGCCGACTTCGCCCTGGCCTACGTAGTGAAGCATTCGACAACGCGCGATCAGCAGGACGCCGCGCACGCCGCTCTGCGCGCAAAATGCGACATCCTCTGGGCCCAACTCGACGCCCTCTATTTCTCGTATGTGAACCCAGGCTGGCCTCCACCCGGCGCCTTTGTTCCCCACGAACAAAGCCAATGAGCATCGATCTACAATCGAAGCCCTGCCTCGCCGCCGGCGTCCGCCTCGGCCAAAACAACAATCAGCAAGTCCTGCTAATGCCCGAACGCGCCCTCCGTCTCAACGGCCCCAGCCTCGAAATCGTCCAGCGCTGCGACGGCAACCACACCGTCCAGCAAATCGTCACCGAACTCCAACAGCACTACTCCAAAGCCGAGCCCACCAAAGTGGAATCTGACATCCTCGGCTACTTGCAACTCCTCCACGACCAGCGCGCCCTCGACTTTCAATCCTAGTTCTTGCCTTGAGTCTTCGCCAGTTGCCAAACCATCGAGTACGTCAATGCTCCCGTTTCTTCCTCTTCGTGGTCCGAGAACGTCAATCGATCATGCCAAAGCATACGGTCGGGGCTGGGTGGTGTGCTCAAAGTTCGGCTTCCACGCTACTTCGGGATAGTGAGTTATCAGGTGGCGCTCTTAGTCAATCTTAAATCGTCCGCAATAGGCACTCAGCCCATCAATCGCAGCGACCTTTTCCGCAGCGGTCGGGTGCGTTGCGTCCTTCCACGCAGGCCGTTCACCGCTAACCCACTGTACGCATATGTGGCCGTCACTTGTGCAAATTGGATAGCCCCTACCGTTCTACCCACATCCGGATAGGGTCTCTTCGAGCCATCTTTCATCATGTATTCGGCTGATACCAATTCCCCTGTGCCAACCAGTCGGTCGCGGGCGGCCGTTTCGTGCCCCCGCCTTGAAGTTCCTCGGTTCACCCTCGAATCTCGGATGATTGCGCTTGCCCCGAGCACACCCAGGGTCACCAGCATCAGGCTCGATTTGTTCATGACTGTTGTTCCCTTCCAGGGACGAGAAAACTGGATTGCTTTCGGCATTCTAGATACCAAGCCCAGAGCTAGCTGAATTCGCTTTTTCCGATCCTCGCTTGCTCTACCCACCCGAAAAGGCGACGATATTCTGGGATCTGACAGGTATATGAGTACACCGAATCCTCTTGCCCTAATCGCCGAACTCACCCACCGCTGCCCTCTCCATTGCGTCTACTGTTCCAATCCCACCGAACTCACCGCGCGAAGCGAAGAACTTCCCACGGAAATCTGGTCCCGCGTGTTTCAGGAGGCTGGAACACTAGGCGTCCTGCAAGCCGACCTCACCGGCGGCGAACCTCTCGCCCGCCCCGACATTCTCGACCTGATCCGCGCCGCCCGCGCCGCTGGACTCTACGTCAACATGATCAGCTCCGGCATGCCTCTTGACGAATCCCGTCTCGCGCAACTCGTCGAAGCCGGCCTCGACCATTTCCAACTCAGCTTCCAGGGCGGCCGCGAGGAGATCGCGCACGAAATTTCCGGAACCAAATCCCACCCGCAAAAACTCGGCGTGCTGGAATGGCTAAAGAAGGTCCGCGTAGCGGTGACCTTAAACTTCGTCATCCATCGCCGCAACATCGAACAAATCGAAGAAATGCTGCGGATCGCCGAGTCTTCCAGCGCCACTCGAGTCGAGTTCGCCAACGTGCAGTATTACGGATGGGCCTTCGCCAACCGCGAGCATCTGCTGCCCACGCGTGCCCAACTCGATTGCTCACTGGAGGTCATCAAAGCCGCGGAAGAACGCCTTCGCGGCAAAATCCGCATCGAATGCGTGGTCCCTGACTATTACGCCAAATACCCGAAGCCCTGCATGGGCGGCTGGGGCCGCAAGCTAATCCTCATTACCCCGAGTGGCGAAGCGCTTCCGTGCCACGCCGCAAAGATTATCCCGGGCTTGCAGTTCGACAATGTCAAATACCACAGCCTCGCTGAGATCTGGGAAACTTCCGCCGCCTTCCAGAGATTTCGCGGAGAAGACTGGATGCAGGCTCCGTGCAAAACCTGCGATCGCCGCAGCATCGACTTCGGCGGCTGCCGCTGCCAAGCTCTGCTGATCGCCGCCGACCCCGCCGCCACTGACCCAGTCTGTTCGCTCTCCCCCGATCGCCCCAAGGTTGATGCGATTCTCGCCAACGTCAACGCCCACGCCAACGTCGCGCCGGTCGCCGCCCTGATCTCCCAACCCGCCGAAATCGCCGGCACACCACTCACACGCCCCGACTGGCTCTACCGCCCCAATCCCGCGTGACCCCGGCCAGCTATGGATCGCACTCTTAGTCCGCGGGGGCCGCGACTTTAGCTGTCTGCTGCAGCCGTGTTACCACTCGAAACACAAAAATCAGGCTCCCCGCCAGAACCAATGATCCGAATATCGCCAGCGTCTTTGGCGCGCCGAGATGTCGCGCCACGCCGCCCGCCAGCAACGACCCGATCGGCTGCACTCCCATGAACATCGTCGCGTACACCGCCATCACCCGGCTTCGCAATTGATCCGGCACCCGATTTTGCACGGTCGTATTGGTCGCTGCCATTTGCGACGTCGCCGCAAATCCAATCACAAACAAAAGCGCCGCCGAAACCCAAAATATCTTCGATTGCGAGAAGGCGATCAGGCAGACCGAACAAATCACCGACATCCCCGCAATCCATCGCGCCAATCCTTTGTAGCTCGTGCGTGCCGCGAATTGCAGCGCCCCCAGCACCGCGCCAACTCCTGCTGCGCTCATCAGTAATCCGAATCCCTTGGCATCGTGGTGCAAAACATCCCGCGCAAACACTGGCAGGAACACTGAGTACTGCAATCCAAACAAGCTCAGCACGCTCAGCAGCAACAAAGCCGAGCGGATCGGCAAGTCCTTCATCGCAAAGCGAAATCCTTCCAGGAAATTCCGCAATGGCGAGCCCTCCGGCACTTTCGGCTCGCTTTTCGGAATTCGCATCGCCAGCAGCGCCAGAATCACCGCGACAAAGCTCACGCCATTCAGGAAAAAGCACCAACCTTCATGGAGCCACGCAATCGCAAACCCCGCTATCGCCGGCCCCACCACCCGCGCACCATTGAACATCGACGAATTCAACGCAATTGCATTCGGCAGATCTTCCTGCCCCACCATCTGAACCAGAAACGCCTGCCGAATCGGTACATCAAACGCATTCACGATGCCTACCAGAAATCCGATCGCGATTACCACCCACGCGCCCCGCGCATCGTGAATCGCCCCGCTGAGTGTCAATCCCGCCAGCAAAAATGCCAAGATCATCGACGCCGTCTGCGTCCAGATCACCCCACGATGCCGGTTATAGCGATCCCCGACATATCCACCCACCGACGCCAGCACCAGAATCGCGATCTGATTTGCGAATCCGAACAATCCCAGCAGCGCCGCCGAATTTGTCAGCTTATACACCAGCCAAAGCTGCGCCGTGGACTGCATCCACGTGCCGATCAACGAAATCAGTTGCCCACCGATGAACAATTGGAAATTGCGATGCTGCAGCGCACGAAACCGCGTGGACACGACGCCCGAGGCCTTTCCGCTACCCAGACTCAACAACTTATTTTACGAGGTTATAGGGCTGACACAATCGACCGAATCGCGCATCCAACGCCAAGTCTCGGGCACATTGGCCCACCCAAAGTATCAACTCCACGTGGCAAGTGTCGGGGCGGACTTCACGTCCGTCCCTGCCACCCCAAACCTTCAGTTCCAATGCCAACTCGTCAAATCAAAAACCGATCCCAAGATCGTAGCGGCGTGAATCAAAACCAGACCCAAGCCCTCCGTTGTCTATAACCAACACCCATGTGCCCTTAAAGCCCGGGCTCCCACCAAAAAAAACGGCGGGACGCAATCAGCATCCCGCCGCAAGACTCCCTCAACCCTAAACTATCGACAACCTACTTCCCACCTCACTCGCCTGGCGGTTCCGGCCCGCCGCCCACATGCAGGTGGCTCAAATCCCGCAACGTCGAGCGATCCTCCTCGCTCATCCCGCGCGTAAAGTTCGGATCATTCAATCGCCGGTTGCGCGCCGACTCCGGCATGTTCTGCAGCACACGCAATCGCTGCTGAATCGCTTGACGCCGATCGGGCGTCATCTCCCGCCACTTTGGCAGCACATCGTTGCGCACGTGATCGCGCTGCTGCGGCGTCATCCGTTGCCACACCTGCGCGCGTTCGCGCAACATCTGTTGTTGCGCCGGAGGCAGCCGCCGCAATCGCTCTTCATTCTGCGAAAGCCGCTGCTTCTCCTGCGGCGTCATGTTCCGCCACCGCTCTTGCACGTTCGGTGGCGGACCAACCGTGCGCGGCGGACGATTCTCGTTGAACCGTTCCGTCGCGTTCCCATTGCCGTTCGGAGGCCGATTGTTTCCACGCTGATTGTTGTCCCGGCTCACCACCGGCGGCCGATCGTTGCCCCGCGGCGCCGGCGGTGGCTGCACCTTGCGTTCCGCCGCGGGAGGCCGGGTCGCACGCTCCTTCGGCTTCTGCTTCGCTTCCATCGCGCCCGGCGACACCAGCAACGTAAGCGTCAGAACCAGCGTCGTGCTGAGCCCCAGGCTGCACCACCACCCACCGAATTGGCACCGCAATTTCATCTCAACGTTTTACCTAATCGACCGGCCGGCTGCTCTCTCCAGCAACCTGGCGGTTACATCTGCTGATTCGTATCCTGCTGGCTGTCGTCATCGTTCTGAATCGGGTCCGGCAAATCCGTCAGCGCCTCGAAGTTCGCCAGCACGTCGTAATTCTCCAGTACCGGCATATCGTTCGCGATCGCTTCCGGAGCCACTACCGCGTTGTTGTTCACTGCATCCAGCGCCGGCTGCTGCCGTGGCCGCGTTCCGACATACACCATCGCCAGCACCAGCATCGCCGCCGCAAATGCCACTCGCGGCGACGGCGCCAGCCACGCCCACCAGTTCCGCTTTACTGGTTCCGCCGCCACTCGCGCTCGCACCCGCGCATCAAACGCCGGCGAAGGCTCAATCATCGGCAGCTCGTCCAGCAAACCAGACACCGCGCGAAACTCATTCACGCGCAGACGGCAGATCGCGCACGCCTCGAGATGCGTCTCCACCTCGCGCGCCTCGCTGGCCTTCAGCCGGCCGTCGACATATCCCAGAATCCTGTTTTCCATCCGTTCACAGCTCATAACAACCTTCCTTCACTCTCAATTTCCGCTCACCGTTCTCCGACCAATCACCGAATCCATCAACAACAATCTCGCTTTTTCTTTACCTCTTTACTTCATCACTTCTTTACTTCGCTCCACCGGCGACCAGCGGCGCCAACTCCACCCGCAACGTCTCATACGCCCGGAACAACAACGATTTCAACGCACTCTCCGAACATTCCAGAATCTTCGCGATCTCGTTGTAGTCCAGCTCTTGATACTTGTGCAGCAGCACCGCGGCCCGCTGCTTCTCCGGCAATTTCTCGATGGCGTGCCGGATCATCTTCTTCCGATCCTCCTCCACCAGGTGCTGCTCGATGTTCGGATGCTTGTCCGGTGCATCGATTGTCTTCTCATCCCCGTCCTCAGCATCTGTCGTAATCGGCGCATCCAGCGAAATCTCCGCCCGCTGATGCCGCGTGTCCCTCACCGAATTCAGCGCCAGGTTCGTCGCGATCCGGAACAACCAGGTCGTGAACTTTGCGCTCGGCACGTAATCCGCCCGCGCCCGGTACACCCGAATGAAAACTTCCTGCGCCAGGTCTTCGGCCTGCTCCCGGTTCCGAACCATCCGATACAGGAAATTGACAAGAGGACTCCTGTAGCGCTGGAGTAGAAGCGCGAACGACTGTTCATCGCCCGCCTTCACGTCCAGCATCAGTTGGACGTCGGACCTGGCCATAGCCGCCACATCATATCGAACACGCGTTGTATCAGAAAGTTGCAACTGCGACGTGTCAGTGGAAGGCGAAACTAGAGCGAAATCAACAGCACCGCTTTTGGATACTTTATCTGCACCGATGCCCTGCCCAGGCCCGTCACGTTGAAACCCTAAATGTGAAACAAATTCTGCAAAATCAGCAGGCTGGCAACCCCGGCAAAGACCAGCAGCGCCATCTTCCAGTTCGGCTCCCGGTTTACCTCAGGCAGCAGATCGGTCGCCGCCACATATACCGTCACTCCGGCAGCCAGCGGCAGCGCGTATTTCAATTGAGCCCGCAACAGGCTCGTCAGCGCCACACCCAGTAAGGTCGCCACGCCCAACGCGCCCGCCGCCCAGATCGCCGCTTTCCTTCCCCGCCCGCTCGCCAAAGCAACCGACGCCACCGTAAATCCCTCCGGCAACTTGTGCAGAAACACCGCCACAAAAATCACCACACCCAGCCACGTCGAAACCAGAAAGCCCGCTGCAATCGCCACGCCGTCAAAAAAAGTGTGGATCCCCAACCCCAGCAAAATCGTCGTGTACGAGCGGTGGTGCATCTCGTCCACATGCGTCTCTTCGCCAAAATGAAAATGCGGCGCCAGCGTATGTTCGAACAAATGCACTAGAAAATATCCAATCAACACAAACAAAAACGCGTCATTCCCGCCAATCCGCACGGACTCCGGAATCACATCGAGAAACGCCACCGCGAGCATGTACCCGGCGCCCAGCGCCACAAAGTAATTCAAAAATTGCCGGGGCCAATCCCGCCGCACCACAAAATAGCCGCCAAGCAAATTCCCCGCCGCGGCCACCAATCCCAGCCCCGCAGCCATCCCCACCCGCGTTGTCTCGTCATGCACCATATTCATCCGCATTCGTCTGCGCTGCGACGGCTCCCGAAATCAGCACCGCGTGTCATCCCCGACCGGAACAGCCGCTTCCCCTTGCGCTCGCCCGTTTCTCTGTTGGAAAACGACGAGCGCAGGCTGCCGAGCGGAGGGACCGTGGCATGAAGCCAGCCCAACAAAAAGCATTCCGTTTCGCCAAATCTCTCCGAATCCTTACCTCTTTACTTCGCTACTTCATTACTTCCCTCTCACCCGCTATGCCGGAACAAAATCACGTCCCCTTCCTGCACGATATACTCCCGCCCCTCCAACCGCACCTGCGCCTTCTCCCGCGCCGCCGCCACACTGCCCGCCACCAGCAAATCATCCCAACGCACCACTTCCGCGCGAATGAATCCCTTCTCAATATCGCTATGAATCGCCCCCGCCGACTTCACCGCGGTCGACCCCTTGTGAATGGTCCAAGCCCGCACCTCGGGTTCGCCCGCTGTAAAAAACTGAATCAAACCCATCAAGTCGTAAGTCGCCCGAATCAATCGATTCAATCCCGGCTCGCTCAATCCATACGACGCCAGCAGCTCCGCTGCTTCCTTCTCTTCCATTTCCGCCAGTTCCGCTTCGAGCCGCCCGCAAACCGCCACCACCGCTGTGTTCGCCCGCCCGTGCAAAGCCCCCAACTTGTGCCGCTCCACCGCCGTCGCCAACTCCCCGGCCTCGTCATCGCCCAGATTCAGCACATACAGCATCGGGCGCTGCGACAAAAACAAAAAACCGCTGATCGACTTCCGCTCCTCCGCCTTCAACTCCAATTCCCGCAGCGGCTTCTCCGCCTCCAGGTGCGCCTTGCACTTCTCCAAAGTGGCCTTCTCAATCTCCAATTGCGGATTCTTCGCCTTCTTCAAGTCCTTCTCGACGCGCTCCAACCGCCGCGTGATCTGATCCAGATCCGATAGCAGCAGTTCCAGCTCAAGATTGACGGCATCGCGCAAAGGATCGATGCTCCCCTCCGAATGCGGCACCGAAGGATCATCAAACACGCGAATCACATGCGCGATCGCATCCACCTCGCGCAACTGCGCCAACGCATCGCGCATGCGGTCCTTCTGCATCCCGCCCAGATCGACGTACTGCACCGTGGCATAGGTGATTTTCTTCGGGTTATAAAGCGTAGCCAACTGCTGCAACCGCGGCTCTGGCACCTTCGCGATGCCGATCTGCGTCGCCTGCCCGCCCTTGCCGTCCGCAGCCGCCTTCGTCAAAATCCGAAACAGCGTGGTCTTTCCTACTTGTGGTAGTCCAATAATTCCCGTTTGCATAAACCCCGAAGTCTAGCACACCGGCTGGGAACCCCGTCTCACAACGCCGAGCTCAGCAACGTCGGCCAATGGTCATCGTGGGCTACCCGATAAGGGCAGCCGAAGAAGCTCAACGCAAACTTCAACCCAACCGTCAGCAAACGATCCACGGCCTGCCACAGACGCCCTTCGCGCTTTCGATTTCTCTCCACCTGTTCTAAATTCCCAATGGACGAGCCCACGGAGCCCCAGCATCACCATGCCCGAGAACACCATTCACGCCATCGAAATCGTCTTCCTGCTGCTCCTCCTCTTCGTCGTCTTCTTCGGAGCCCTGGCGCGCAAACTCAAACTCCCCTACCCGATCGTCCTCGTGATCGCTGGTCTCGTCCTTGGCTTCATCCCCGGCACACCTCACCTCTCGATGAGTCCCGATGTCGTCTTCCTCGTCTTCCTTCCCCCGCTCCTCTATTCCGCCGCGTGGTTCACCTCTTGGCGCGACTTCAAATACAACATCGTCAGCATTCTCTTCCTCGCCTTCGGTCTCGTAGGATTCACCGTCGCCGGCGTCGCCATCTTCGCGCCGCACATCTTCGGGGGCTTCGACTGGCGCCTCGGTTTCGTCCTTGGCGCCGTGGTCGCCACCACCGACGCCATCGCCGCCACCTCCATCGCCAACCGCATCGGTCTCCCCAAGCGCATCGTCGACATCCTCGAAGGTGAAAGCCTGGTCAACGACGCTAGCGGCCTCCTCGCTCTCGAATTTGGCGTCGCCATGATCCTCAGCGGACAGACTCCCAGCGTTGCCGTTGGATTCATCCGCATCTCTTATTTGATCGCCATCGGCATCGCCGTCGGCATCCTTATCGGGCTAATCGTCGAGCGCATCGAGCGCTATCTCGACGATGGCCCCATCGAAGTAACCCTTAGCATCATGGTCCCGTACATCGCCTACCTCGCCGCCGAGCGTATTCACGCATCGGGCGTCTTGTCCGTCGTAGCCTGCGGCCTGTACCTCAGCCGCCGCAGCACGCGCCTGTTCTCCCCCTCGGTGCGCCTGCAAGCCTACGGCTTCTGGAATGCCCTCAACTTTGTCCTGAATGGCCTGGTCTTCGTGATGATCGGCTTGCAGCTTCCTTTCGTGCTGGCAGGCATCCGCGAATATCGAATGTCGCAATTGCTTCTGTACGGCGCGATCTTCAGCGCGTTACTCATCGCCCTGCGCGTGATTTGGCTCTATCCTGGCGCCCTTTTCGCTAACATCGTTCGCCGCCGTGTCTTTCACCAGAACGAGCGCTATCCCTCTCGCAAATCCATTTTTATCGTGGGCTGGACCGGCATGCGCGGCGTCATCGCTCTGGCGGCGGCCCTGTCTCTGCCGGAAATGCTTTCCGACGGCACGCCCTTTCCCCAACGCAACCTCATCATCTTCCTTACCTTCTGCGTGATTCTGGTCACACTCGTCCTCCAGGGCCTCACTCTCGCACCGCTGATTCGCTTTTTAGGCCTGGCTGGTCAGTCCGGACCGGAAGAGGAAGAACGCGAGGCGCGCCGCATCATTCTCGAAGAAGCTTTAAAGCACATCAAGGAACGCCGGGAAGCCAGTGAAAGCCAAAACCACCATCTCGCCGCCGCTTTCGACGACGCCCTCACCAAATACAAGCGCCGCCTTTCCGCTGTCACCGGTCAATCCTACGAGCAGCACGGCATCGACGCCGAAGATCACGCTCACATCGTCGATCTGGGCCGCCAACTCGTTCAGATCGAGCGCGAAACCGCCGTCCGCCTCCGCAACGAAGGCCTCATCAGCGACCAAGTCCTCCGCCAAATCGAATACGAACTCGACCTCAACGAAACCCGCCTCAACCCCATCACCCAAGAATAGGCGCCCCCGCGTCCGTCACCACCGCGCCCTCCGCGCGCTGACCTCAGCGCCCTCTGCGTTGAGCCTTTTTCTTTGCTCGACTCATCGAACGCCAGCACCGCACCGCGTCATCACGTCACGCCGTCTCCACCGAATCCAACGCCTTCCCCATCACCGCCGACCGCCTCAGCAACAACTTAAACAAAGTGGCGTTCGCCAAAATCGTCACCAACGACGCCGCCAGCGTCGCGTGATAAATCTCCGTCGTGATCAACCCCGATCGCTCCGATACCTGCGCCAAAATAAAAGAAAATTCCCCGATCTGCGTCAACCCAATCCCCACGCGCACCGCGGTATCGTTCGGATACCCAAACAACCGCACCACCCCAAACCACACCACAAACTTCCCCACGACAACCAGCCCCACAATCGCCAAAATGATCTCCCACGAACCCAGCCACGTTCGCGGATCGATCAGCATCCCAATCGTTACGAAAAACAACGCCACAAATGCGTCCCGCAGCGGCATCGTCTGGTGCTCCAAGCGCTTCACAAACTCCGAGCTTCCCAGCAGCATCCCGCCAAGAAAAGCCCCAAGCGCCAGCGACAGTCCCGCCGCTTCCGTCACCGCCGCAATCACCAGGCACGTCGTCAACCCCAGCAACAGCGAAATCTCGTCGTTCCCGGTCCTCTCCGCTCGAGCCAAAAGCCGCGGCATCAACTTCCACGCCGCCAGCACGATCGGAATCAACAGCAGCAGGGCCTTCCCGATTCTCCACGCCACTTGCGCGTAATCCGCCCCATCGCTCGTCGACAATCCCGGCAGCAACACCGTGAGGATCACCACCACCAGGTCCTCAACCAGCGTCAGCGTGATCATCACTCGCCCGGATTCCGACCCCAGCTCCCCGCGGTCCATCAGCAACCGCATCAGCACCATCGTGCTCGCCACCGAAATGATGCAGCCCACCGCCAGGCTCTGCATCAGCGGCCAGCCCATCACCGTGCCCAGGCCAATTCCCAATCCTACCGAAAGCAAAATCCCCAACGGCGCCCCAACCAGGGCCACCCACTTCACCTTCAACAAATCCGGAATTGAAAACTCAATCCCCACCGAGAACATCAACAGCACAACGCCAACTTCCGCCATCAGCTCAAACACATGCACGTCGTGTACGCGCGGCCCAGGGGTCAAGGGACTCAAAATCAATCCCGCCACCACATACCCCAGCAAAATCGGCTGCCGGGTTCGCCAGGCCAAGAACCCACACACCAGCGCCGCCGCGAAAACCATGGCAATATCCCGAAAAATCAGCGTGTGCTCCGCCATAACCCGAAGAACCTCGGTCCACCCGCAGGCAGTGTATCGCGAGAAATTACATCAAGCACCAATCGCACCGTCCTCAGCTCAGCCGCGCGACACTCAGCTAAGCCCGCACACTGCCGGCTCCCCTTCTTCCCCATGCCTTCGCCCCTCTGTGCTCCGACCTCCGTGCCCTCTGCGTTAAACCTTATTCCTTCTGTTTCTCTTCCTCTTTCTCTTTTCGTTCGCCCCAACCTGCGCTACCCTACCACAACCATGCCCACGCTCCCCTTCGATCTAGCCGCCGCCACCGCCCAGCTCTCCGCCAAAGACGAAAAACTCGCCGAACTCATCTCCGCCACCGTCCAGTTCGCCCTCGACGAATCCGCTGCCTCATCCCCCTACGAAGCCCTCCTCGAAGCCATCGCCTATCAATCCATCTCCGGCAAAGCCGCCGCCACCATCTACGGTCGCGTCAAAGCCCTCAGCGGCACCGAGCGCCCTCCCACACCCCAACAAATGCTCAACCTCCGCAAGCCTGCCCTACGCAAAGCCGGCCTTTCGGCCGCCAAAATCGCCGCCATGAAAGATCTCGCGCAAAAAACGATCGACGGCATCGTCCCCACGCGCGAGCAAGCCGAATCCATGTCCGACGAAGAGCTCGTCGAACGCCTCGTCTCCGTCCGCGGCATCGGCGCCTGGACCGTCGAAATGTTCCTGATCTTCAATCTGGGCCGCCCAGACGTCCTACCCATCCACGACCTGGGCGTAAAAAAAGGCTGGTCCGTAACCTACGGCAAAAAACACATGCCCACGCCCAAACAACTCCTCGCCTTCGGCGAACAATGGCGTCCCTACCGCACCATCGCCAGCTGGTACATGTGGCGGGCCTTCGAGCGCGCCGGCTCCGCCATCACCCTCAAAATCCGCCCACCCAAGCTGCGCAAACGCCGCCCCTCCCCGCTACCCTCCAAGCCCCTCCGCCGCAAGCGGCAGCCGACAAAGAGCCGATTCCGGGCCATGTAGGCGCCGGCTTCAGCCTGGCCAGCCGCTGCCCTTTCCGCGATAGCCGCTTGAAATCCTGACCTTCGGGAAAAAAAATAAACCACAATTTCTATTATCCAGGTTAACAATCGGGCCGTATGCTGGATCGCTGACGGGAAGATCTGCGTCTAGGCCTATGCAAAAAGGTTGGTATTGCGGAAATCGACGCTAAGTCCAATGGAATGATAACGATCGATCTAAGTACTACGGTAAAGCCAATGGAATCATAACGATCGTAAAAAACATAGGGTGGCATCCCCCCCCGCAAATTCGACTATCTCGACTCCCCTAACTCACTCACCATGAAGTACATACCAAGCAATCCCGCCAATAATACTCCGCTTTCCAGCGAAACCGAAAGGCGATGCAGCCTCGCAAATTCCGCGAGCAATGGATTCGCTTCCGCGGTCGCCTCGATCGAGCCCATCTGCACTCGCAGCGCCGCCATCTTCGGGCTCACGGCATGCTGCGACACCACCGTAAGACCGATCATCAGCGCGACGCACAACACCACCGGGCTCAGTAATGCCGGCAATGAACGCACCCGCCCAATGCGCGCCACCAGCAGCACCACCCCGCACACCACGCCGATCATGTGCATCCACCACAGCCCGTACCCCACCATGGCCCCGGCCTGGTCCCGGCTCGCCAAAATCCGAAACGCCCCCGGCGCCACCACAAAACTCAAAAACACATCGCTCCCCAACCACAAACTCAACGCCAGAAACTCCACCGTCCGCAAGAACGTGCTCATCGCATCCCTCACTAACTCAGCCTCGCGCACAACTTCGAAAAATCTGACGCGGCGCCGCCGTAACCAGGAACGCCAAGCCGTCGTCTCAAATCGAGCAACCCGAAAAGCCTATGCCCCAATTCCGCTGATGGACCGTCTCGATGTGGCTCTTACTGATTTTTCTGATCATCTATTCTTACGCCTTCATCATGGCGACGACAACGGACAGCACCAACCTGGGCGAATGCCAGGCGCTGGTTTCCGCCGTCACGTCGACGCACCGGCTGCCGGAATCGGTTTCGTCGCCCGGCCGCCCCGCGATTTTCTGCGATCTCGGCGTGCACTTCCCATCTTTACGAAGCTACGACAGCGTTTTCATCTGCGGCGTTGTCGATCCGGCCGAACAGGATTCCGTTGTCGCCAATCTGCGCAGCCACCGTGCCGCGGCGCAGACGCACCGCATCCTGGTGCGCTTCATGGCCAAAGAAAATTGGAGGACATGATCGGATCCCGCCACCAGCCGCAGCGGCGGGTCGCGCGGACCGGAAACTCCCCTTCGTCAGGTGTGGATCGAATAAGCAAACACCCATTTGAGCACACGCCACAGCATCGGTGCCCAAGGCGGTCCGTTCAAGTGAGAAAATGTACGCGGAGACTGGTGGGCGACAAAGGACTTGAACCTTTGACCTCTCCCGTGTGAGGGGAGCGCTCTAACCAACTGAGCTAGTCGCCCGCGGCCTTGGCTGCCCGACTCCGGCGCGAAAATCGGCATCTCAGCAGGCAGCGTTGAATCAGTTGTAACAGGAAGGGCCCGGGTTTTCAACCATGACGGCGGTTACCTCTCAGATCGTCACGCAGCTGCAGCGCTCCATTGCCCGCGCCATTTACGGCAAGGAAGAAGCGATCCAACTCGCGCTCATTACACTACTGGCTCGCGGTCACTTGCTGATCGAAGATGTGCCCGGCGTCGGCAAGACCACCCTCGCTCAGGCGCTCGCAAAATCCTTTCATTGCAGCTTCCAGCGCGTGCAGTTCACTTCCGATCTGCTGCCCAGCGATGTGATCGGCGTTAGCGTCTACAATCCGGAAACGCGCGAATTTGAATTCCGCTCCGGCCCGATTTTCGCCAACGTGGTGCTCGCCGATGAAATCAACCGCACCACGCCGCGCACGCAATCGGCCCTTCTGGAAGCGATGAACGAAGCGCAGGTAACGGTCGACGGAAGGACCTTGCCGTTGCCCCAGCCGTTCCTCGTGGTCGCCACCCAGAATCCGGTCGAGCATCACGGTACCTACCCGCTACCGGAGTCGCAACTCGATCGTTTCCTGATGCGCATCCGTATGGGCTATCCATCGCACGAAACGGAGCGCGAGATTCTGCGCAAGCGCACCGGTGGAGATCCCATCCAGTCGCTTGAACCGGTCGCCGACGTGCACGACGTAATCGCCATGCAGACCGCGGTGGCGCAAGTAAAAGTCGATACCAGCCTGCACGACTACGCGCTGGAAATCGTGGCCCGCACACGGCGCAGCGATCAGCTTTCTCTGGGCGTTAGCCCGCGCGGCACTTTGATGCTGCAGCGCGCCGCACAGGCCCGTGCTTTTCTTGACGGCCGCGAATATTGCATTCCCGACGACTTCAAGCATCTCGCCGTTGCCGTCTTCTCGCATCGCGTCGTCGCCAGTTCGCGTCACGCCTCGCTGCAGAAGAAAACGGAAACGACGGAAGCCGTGCTGCGCGACATCGTCGAATCGGTGGCCGTGCCTTTGTGAGTTCACGTCATCTGCCGAAGCTGCTCGATCCGAAATGAGTTCGCTTCACACCACAGTCGCTGCGATCTGGGCTAAAGCCGACAGCCCCGGAGTTCGCGCATTCTTCCTTGCCATGGCCGCGCTCAGCATCGCGCTGTTGCTGGCGCTGTACTCCGGCGCCGCGGGCGAGCTCGGCCATTTTGGGCTTTCGATCGCGTCCGCGTTAACGGCGCTGCTGGTGGCTGCGTGGGTGGGCGTCACGCTGGTTCCGATTCTCGCCAAGCGCACGCCGCTGCGCTGGATCGGCTACCGCATGGAATACAAGGTCACCCGCGAAGGCTGGATCTACAGCGGGGGGATCCTGATCGTGGCGCTGGCGGCGCTGAACACCGGAAACAATCTGCTCTTTCTGATTCTCGCCACCCTGATCGCCATCATCCTGATGTCCGGAATTTTGTCTTCAATCACGCTTACCGGCATCACCATGCGCTTGGACTTGCCCGAACATATTTTCGCCGGACAGCCGGTGCGCGCGGAGGTCGCGCTGGAAAACGAGAAATTGACGCTGCCGTCGTTCTCGCTTCGCGTAGAAGCGGCCAAGGCGAAGAATTCTTCCGCGGCAGCGATGCTGGAGACGCCGGTCTATTTTCCGTATGTGCCGAAGAAGGATCGCGTGCGGCAGGCTGTGCCGATCACGTTCCAGAAGCGCGGTGCTTATCGGCAGGATGCGTTTCGCATCGTCACGAGATTCCCTTTTGGGTTCTTGCAGAAGGCGCGGCGCGTGCACTTGCAGACCGAGGCACTCGTTTACCCCTCTGTCGAGCCGACGCACGGTTTTCTTGAGATTTTGCCCGCGCTGCAAGGAGCGCTGGAGAGCCAGAGCAAAGGCCGCGGGCAGGATCTGTACGCGCTGCGCGGCTACATTCCGACGGATAGCGCGCGCCATGTGCACTGGAAGGCCTCGGCGCGATCGGGGTCGCTGATGGTACGGGAATTCACGCGGGAGGAAGATTGCCGCGTGCTGCTGGTGCTGGACCCGCACATTTCTTCGGCGCCTGCGGCCGGTGGAGCAGCGGCACAGATTCCAGCGAGTGATATCGAACGCTTCGAGCGCGCAGTGACGCTCTGTGCCGCGATCGCCTGGCATTTTTATGAACGCAACGCGGAAATGCAATTCCGCAGCGCAGGGTTTGAGACACCGCTGGCGGCCGCCGATGAAAACATTTTCGCGGTTCTGCGGCATCTCGCGCTGGCGCAGCCTTTGCCGCCCGATCCCCGGCATGCGTTGCTGGCGAATTTAGCGGCCTCGCCCGACCTGTTCAAAGTGATTGTGACCAGCCAGCAGCGCGGATCGATTCCGGCAACACTCTGGCATTCCTCTTATGTTGTTTTTCTCGACGACTTGATGGCTTGATCGATTGGCGGCGTGAGTCGGCCTTCCATGCGAGAATGGCCTCGTTCTCATGCGCAAGGGCCGCGAAATTCCTGAGTTCCGAAAACGACTGCTGACCTGGTTTCGCCAGTTCCAGCGCGACCTGCCTTGGCGGCGCACGAGAGATCCTTATCGCATCTGGCTCTCGGAAATCATGCTGCAGCAGACGCGCGTGGCGGCGGTGATTCCCTACTTCGAGAGATTTCTGGATCGATTTCCCGATGTGCGGGCGCTGGCAGAGGCACCGGAAGAAGATGTGCTGCGACTGTGGTCAGGACTCGGCTACTACAGCCGCGCGCGCAACTTGCAGGCGGCTGCTCGGGAGATCGTGGCGAAGCACGCGGGAATATTTCCTCGCAACGCCGACGAGACCCTCGATTTGCCGGGAATTGGTTCGTACACGGTAGCGGCAATCCTGAGCATCGCGTATGGCGCCAAGCTCGCGGTGCTTGACGGAAATGTGGCGCGAGTGATCGCGCGCATCGAAGCGGTGCGCGGAGATTTGCGCGAGGGACGGCGCTGGCAGACTTTGCAGGCAGGCGCGGACGACCTTCTTGCGCGGCAGTCGGCGGGTGACTGGAACCAGGCAATGATGGAGCTGGGAGCAACGATCTGCACACCAAAGGCGCCGCAGTGCTTGCTCTGCCCGGTAGCAAAATTCTGCAAGGCACGGCAGTTCGGCCTTCAGAAAGTAATTCCGGAGAAGCGGAAGAAACGAGCAACCGAAGAAGTCACGCTGGCTGCAGCGGTACTGCTGGATTCGCAGGGCCGAACGTTGCTCCTGCCCCCTCCGCACGGTAACGGGAAACACGCAACGCATGAGACTGTCGTGCCGCTAATCTCGAAAATGTGGCACTTTCCGACGATCGTGGTGGAGCACGATGCAGCGGAGGAACTTCGTGCGTTCCTGGCGAAGTTATTTCTCTCGTGGGGGTCGGATGGGACCTTGCGTCTGGAACGGATGGCGAAGGCTCGGCATGCGGTGACGCATCGAGCGATTACACTGCTGCCTTATCGTGGCGTGTTGAAGAAGCTGCCTCCGGTAGATGGGGCGAAGCTTATTTCACTTTCTGATCTCATTTCTCCATCAACTGTCGCGGTATCGAATCTAACGCGCAAAATCGCGCGTGCCGCTTTGGCTGAACCTGTAGCCGTTTCCGCCAGCAGATAGCCGACACGCGCGTTATCGTTACGCGGCGGACCAGAATTGGCGCCGGCCGCGAATGCTAACATGAAGATTCCACCATGGCCTCCTCCGTTGTCACCACGAGTGTCGATGCGCTGCCGGCGGAACGGTTTTTCCGCGGATCGCTCCTTTTCCTGATTCTCTCTTCGATCGCGACGCTGATCGCTACCGGGAAACTGGACACACCGACTTGCGTGCTGGCCTCGGCGGCGATGCTGTTCAAGGGTTACCGCTGGTTATTTCACAAGCCGACGGAGATGACCCAACGGGCCGCGACATTGCTCGTATTGGCGTATCTCGCGTTTTTCCCCTTCGACGTTTTCTTTTTCTCGCGCGCGTTGGCGGCTTCCTCCGCGAATCCCGCACTGTATGCGGCGCTGCTCGGTGCAGTGCATTTCCTGCTCTTTGTAATGCTGGTCCGGTTGTACAGCGCGACCACCGATCGCGACGCGTTCTTTCTGGCAATGCTGGCATTTGCCGCGGTGCTGGCCGCGGCAATCCTCACGATTGACACGTCGTTCCTGATTCTTTTCTTCGTTTTTCTGCTGTTTGGCGTTTCCACGTTCGTGGGAATGGAGATGCGCCGGGGCGCCACAGGCACAATCAACCCAAAACCAATGCAGCCGGCGGAGGAACAGAAAATGTCGCGTGCGCTGTCGCTCGCGGCGCTAAGTGTTTCCGCCGGAGCGATCGTGCTGGGCGGGACCTTGTTTTTCTTCTTCCCGCGATTCAGCGCAGGGTACATGGGGCGCACGAACCTGCAGCCCTCGCTGATGACGGGATTCAGCGACGATGTGGAGCTGGGGCAGATCGGGGAAATCAAGAAGAACGCGACAGTGGTGATGCGCGTGAAAACCGGGAAGGCGGTAGGCTACGCGCTGCTGCGATGGCGCGGCATCGCGCTTTCGACGTTCGACGGCAAGCGCTGGACGACGCCGCATCATCATGCGGCGGTGCTGCAGCCTGACCCCAGCGGCTGGATTTACGTGGCGGATCCCGAGCAGCGGCAGGACGGTCCGGCAATCGGGCTGAACTATGAGATTTTTTTGCAACCGATTGCGACGGACACGGTGTTTGCGCCGTCCAATGCGATTTCGGTTCAAGGAAATTTCGCCGGCGAAAACCTGAGCGCCGGATGGATGTCACGGCGCTCGTATCTTTCGCGCGATTCCGGCGGATCGCTCTACAATCCTTTCCGAAATTACTCGCCGGTGCGGTATGTCGGTTTTTCGCGGCTGCCAGCGATCAATGCGGCGAGGCTACGCGGTGCGTCCGATCAATATCCAGAACGGATGCGCGCGCAATATTTGCAGCTCCCGGCACTGGATCCGCGGATCGCGGAACTCGCGAAGTCGCTGACGGCAAAGGCGCAGACCCCTTACGACAAAGCGGTGGTGATCGAAAATCATCTGCGGAGTCGTTACACCTACACTTTGAATTTGACCGGCAAGCCGGGGGACGATCCGCTAGCGCATTTCCTGTTCGAAACGCGCGCGGGCCATTGCGAGTATTTCGCCTCGGCAATGACGGTAATGATGCGAACGCTGGGAATCCCGTCGCGCGAGGTGAACGGATTCTTGCCGGGCGAATTCAACGATCTCGGCGGCGACTATATCGTGCGGGCCAGCGACGCGCACAGTTGGGTGGAGGTCTATTTTCCGGGCGAGGGGTGGGTGACGTTCGATCCAACGCCCGCCGTGGCGCCAAGTACGGCGTTCTTTTCGCGTTTGGGACATTACATTGATTGGTTAGAGCTTTCGTGGAACGAGTGGGTGATCAATTACGATTTCGCGCACCAGGTGCAGATGGCGCAGATTTTGCAGCGCAATTCGCGGAACTGGAACGATTCGCTACGGGTGTGGTTCAAACAGAAACAGCGCGGCAGCAAGGCGTGGTTGCGCTCGTGGCTGGGGCGGCGTGGGACGATCACCTTTGCGCTACCAATGGCGTTGATTTTGTTGTTGGTGTTGACGCGATATGGAGTTTTGGCCGCGGCGACCCGGCGATTGCGACTGTATCTGCATCTGCGAGCACCGGAGGCGACGCGCACAAATCCACAACTGGCATCGCGGATGTATGCGGAGCTGCTACGGATTCTGGAGCGGCGCGGTTTCACGCGGAGAAGTTCGCAGACTGCGCTGGAATTTGCGGCAGCGGTCAGCGAGCCGGCGCTGGCAGGCGTGGTGCGGGATTTTACTCGTATTTATGGCGATGCGCGATTTGGCGGCGCACCGTGCGATGCAGGACGGTTGAGAGGGTTGTTGGAACAGGCGCGGACTGCTATTCGGGAGCGCTGATGCGATCGATTCTGATGCTGGTCACTGTGCTCGTCGTTTGCAGTGGCTACGCAGTTTCGGCGGACAAGCACAGATCAATTTCTGATGCAGAGCTCGCGGCAACGACCGCCAGAGGGCGAGAGCTTGCAGACTACGACCTCGCGTCGTGGCATGCTACGGATGCGGTTTTGGCCCTTAGGCCCGCCGCGGGAACAGTAGGCAGATACATCGCGCGAAAGACGGATTCAGGTTGGGTGGTGTCATTCGGCAGGTTCAATGAAGCCAAGGACGCGTTCCTGATCGTATACGAAGCAACTCAAGGAAACAGCCTCTCGCATTTCACGGTAAAGACTTACGAACCGCCGCGCAGGGACACAGATTTCTTTTTCTTCGCTGCAAGAGCAATTGAAATTTCGTTAGTGAGTTCCCGCCTGGAAAAACGACCCTACAATACCTACGTGCTGCCTGCAGACTCCGGCCAGCTGTACGTGTACGTTCTGCCTGCACAGATGGTCGCGGATGTCTACCCGCTTGGCGGAGATGTGCGTTATCTCGTGTCCGCCGATGGCGCCACCATCACCGAAACACGTCAGTTGCATAATTCGATTCTGGAGATCCGAAACTCATCAGGGCCAAAACCCGCCGGCGGGTTTCACACCACGTATTGACCGACGCTCTAGAGGACACGGATGTTTTCCACGTTTTGCGTCAAAATCATCCGGTGCCCGGAACTCGTAGGAACCAAAAGCGGTGTTTACACGGTTCAAACGGATGGAATAATTAAGCGCAAATAGGTGTCGTCAGACCCGGCTAGGCACTCTAAGGCGCGACAGGCCGGACAATCGGCAACCAAGCAATTTGCCGCCGGAACCCAGGAGAAGGTGGTCAGGTTCGCGCGTGTTACACTAGAGAATTGCGGAAGGCCGCAATTTCCCTGCATATGACCAAAGTCGGATTCATCAGCCTGGGTTGCCCGAAGAACCTTGTGGATAGCGAGGTAATGATGGGCATTCTGGCACGCGAGGGGTATGAATTGACGCCGCGCGCGGACGAGGCCGAAGTGTTGGTGGTGAATACATGCAGCTTCATCGAGCCGGCGCAAAAAGAATCGGTGGACGCGATTCTGGAGATGGCCGAACACAAGAAATTCGGCGCGGCGAAGAAGCTGATTGTGGCGGGATGCTTGGTGGAACGTTATCGGGATCAAATTCTGGAGCAGGTGCCGGAAGTGGATGCGGTGGTAGGGACAGGTGAGGTCGAGCGGATCCTGGAAGCGGTGGAAGGCGATTTGCGCGTGCTGCCCGCGGAACCGCCGGCATTTCTGTATCACGACCTGACACCACGGGTGATCACTACGCCGCGGCACGCGGCGTACATCAAGATCGCAGAGGGCTGCGATCATCCGTGCACGTTCTGCATCATTCCGCAATTGCGGGGAAAGTTTCGCAGCAGGCGATTCGAATCGGTGGTGCGCGAGGCGGAAAATCTGGCGGCGAACGGCGCCAGAGAGATCACGCTGATCGGGCAAGACACGACTTCGTATGGCGAAGATCTGGGGTTGCGCGACGGCCTGGCGCGGCTTTTGGAGAAGCTGGCAGGCGTCGAGGATTTGCTGTGGGTGCGATTTTTGTATGCGTACCCTAATCGCGTAACGCAGAAACTGCTGGACACGCTGGCGGCGCATCCGCGACTGACGAAATATGTGGATATGCCGTTACAGCATGCCAGCCGGAATGTCTTGGCGCGGATGAAGCGCGGCTCGCATGGCGATGCGTTTTTGAAGTTGCTGGAGCGGATGCGGGTGACGATCCCTGGCGTTTCGCTGCGGACCTCGTTCATCGTGGGATTCCCCGGCGAAACGGAGGCGGATTTCGCCGAACTGTGCGATTTCGTGCGCGCGGCGAGGCTGGACTGGATGGGTGTGTTCGAATACTCCGATGTCGATAACGCGGGGAGCTTTGGATTGGACGCCAAGGTGGAAGCAGAGACGATTCGCGAACGACGCGATCAGCTGATGGCCATCCAAAAGAAAATATCGCGTGAGCGGCTGCGAGCGTTTCGCGGGCAGGTTGTGACCGCGCTGATCGAGGGAGCATCGAAGGACAATCCGCTGGTATGGGAAGCGCGAATCGAGGGCATGGCGCCGGATATCGACGGCAAACTGTATTTGACGGATATCGAACTGCCTAGCGGTGACACGGCCGGCATCGGCGACGTGGCGCGCGTGGAAATCGACAAGACCGACGCCTATGACTTGATTGGGCGCGTGGTGGAGATTTTGCCGCGGCAGCCGGCGCAGCATTCCACCACCGCTATGACCGCGATGCCACCGGCGCAGACCCTGACGCGAATTTCGACGGGAGCGCCTCTTCGCGTGTTGGGGTAGGCTTGCTGGGGTAGGATGGATTCCCATGCAACACCGCTGTCCGATTTGTAAGACGCCAACAGATTCCGAGAAGAATGCCGAATTTCCCTTTTGCAGCGAGCGGTGCCGGGAGCGAGACTTGGGAAATTGGGCGTCGGAAAAATATGTCGTGTCCGAGCCGATTTTCGACGAAGATGACGAAGAGCTGAGCGAGCTGCCAAATCCCGATGACGCCAACCACTGAAGTCGCGCCGAACGCGACCGGCGCGAAACCCAAGATTGCGTATGCTCTTGCGACGGCATTTGGCGTGGGGCACTGGCCGAAAGCGCCGGGGACGTACGGTTCACTGGTGGGCGTGATTACGATCGTGCTGAGCGCGATTTTTTTCCTGCGGCCGACTTCGCTGGCGGGATTGTCGCCCCTCAACGTGCTCTCCGAGGCGCGATTCATGGACAAGCATTTTCTGGTGCCGGGCAGCGACATCCACGACACGGTGTTATGGCTGCCGATTTTCAGCGCGATCGTGCTGATGGTGATCCTGGGGGGCATCGGAGTCTGGAGCGCGGGCAGAACCGCGCAATATGCGGGCATCAAAGATCCGCAATTTGTGGTGATCGATGAGGTGGCGGGACAACATTTGACGCTGCTGCTGCCGCTGATCCCGATTGCACTGCCGAACCTGCGGTCGCACATGGATTTGTCGATGTTTGCGATTTTTTCCGCGCTGAGCCTGGTCAACTGGAAATATTTGCTGCTGGGCTTCGTGTTTTTTCGCATTTTCGACGTGTGGAAGCCCTTCCCGGTACGCTGGCTGGAGCGATTGCCGGGCGGCTGGGGCATTATGTGCGACGATTGGGCGGCGAGCGTGTACGCTGCCATCCTGCTGCGCCTGGCGTTACACTTTAAGCTGATATGAAATTTGGATTTGGAACTGGGTCAGAGAAGAACGGCGGGCCGCGCATCGATCGCATCGCGCCGGCGGCGGCGATTCCCGGAGGGGAAATCGCGATTTATGGGAGCGGGTTCGCTTCGCGCACGGGGGCGCGGCCAGTGGTACATTTCGGCGACGCGGAAGCCAGCCTGATGCTGGCCACCGATAATCGCGTGATCGCGCGTGTGCCGGACAACGCCAGCGGCGGCGGCGTGCGCGTGGCCAACGCGCAGAGTGAGAGCCAGCCGCATCCGGTGTCGATCGGATTACAGATCGCGGACAACCTGCATCCGGTGGCAAACCCGGCGGTGGACGCCGAGGGAAACATTTATGTGACGTTCAGCGGGCCGCGCGGGCAGCGCGTACCGGTTTCGTTGTACAAGATCACCTCCAACTACAGCGTGAAACCGTTCGTGACCTCGCTGATCAATCCTTCGGGGTTGGCGCTGGATCACAACGGCAATCTGTATGTTTCATGCCGGAACGACGGAACCGTTCACCGCATCACGCCGGACGGGCGTTCCGAGCAGTGGGTGGAGGGGATGGGCATCGCGACGGGCATTGCATTCGACCGCGATGAGAATTTGTATGTGGGAGATCGCAGCGGGACGATTTTCAAAATCAGCCCGAGTCGCGAGATTTTTGTGTTCGCGACGCTGGAGCCTTCGCTGGCGGCGTACCACCTGGCGTTTCATCCTTCGGGCGATTTGTATGTTACCGGACCGACCACCTCGAGCTACGATCGGGTCTATTGCATCTCGCGGGGCGGCGAAGTGAGCGCGTTTTATCGCGGGCTGGGACGCCCGCAGGGATTGGCTTTCGACCGCGACGCAAATCTTTATGTGGCCGCTTCGCACAGCGGCCGGCGTGGGATCGTGCGCGTGACGCCGCAGGGTCAGGCAGACGTCGTACTGAGCGGATCGGGCCTGGTGGGTCTGGCGCTGCAGCCTTCCGGACGCGCAATTCTCACCACCAATGGCGCCCTGTTCACGCTGGACTGGGATGTACGCGGCCTGCCGCTGTTTGGATAGTTCAAAACAATGAAAGCTGAAATTATCGCGGTTGGTTCGGAACTGCTGACTCCGGACCGGCTTGATACCAATTCGCTCTTTCTGACTGAGGAGCTGAATGGCATCGGCATTGAGGTGGTGCGTAAGACGGTGGTCGGCGACAATCGCGATCTGTTGGCGGAGGCGTTTCGCGATGCTTTGCAGCGCGTGCCTCTGATTATTGCGTCGGGAGGGCTAGGTCCGACGGACGACGATTTGACGCGCGAGACGGTTGCCGACTTGCTGGGGCGGAAGTTGCGTCATAACGAGGAGATCTTGCGGGATATTGAAGGGCGATTCCGCAGCATGGGGCGCGACATGCCGGCGGTGAATGCGCGGCAGGCGATGGTGCCGGAGGGCGCGGAGATTCTGCGCAATTCCCGCGGGACTGCGCCGGGACTATGGCTGGAAGATTCGGGACACTTCATTGCGCTGCTGCCGGGCCCGCCGCGGGAGTTGAAGCCGCTATTTCGCGAGGAGGTCTTGCCGCGGCTGGAGCGGCGTGTTTCCGGCGCGCGTCTGCATCATCGCGAAATCCGCGTTACCGGGCTGGGTGAATCGCACGTCGAGCAGCGCATTCTGCCGATCTACAGCCGGTATCCCGATGTGCAGACCACAATTCTTGCGGCTCCGGGCGAAACGCAAATTCATTTGCGCGTGTGGACCCAAGACGGCGCGCAGGCAAAGAAAACTCTAGACGAGATTGTGCAGAGTTTTCACATCGCACTGGGAGATCGCATCTTCAGCGAAGACGGGCGCGGGCTGGAGCAAGTGGTTGCGGATCTACTGGCAATAAATCAGGCGACCATCGCGGCAGCGGAGAGCTGCACGGGCGGATTGCTGGCGCAGCGGTTGACGAGCATTGCGGGCAGCTCGTCTTATTTTCTTGGCGGCGTGGTTTGCTACAGCAATGAGTTGAAGACCGCTTGGGCGGACGTACCGCCGGAAATGATTTTGGCGCGGGGCGCGGTGAGCACGGAAGTTGCGGTGGCGCTGGCGGAAGGAATTCGCCGGCACGTGTGCAGTACATTCGGTGTGGGAATTACGGGGGTTGCCGGGCCCGGCGGCGGATCGGAAGAGAAGCCGGTGGGCACGGTGCACGTTGCGCTAGCCCATGCCAGCGGAACAAAAGAACGAGGAGTTCGATTTCCTGGCGATCGCGAAATGATTCGCTGGCAGGCTTCGCAGCTGGCACTGGATATGGTGCGCGTGCATTTTCTGTACAACGGGCAAAATGCCGCGGCGCCGTCACCGAAGCGAGTGTGACGCGTGCGCCTGTTTGTGGCACTGGAGATTCCCGTGTCGGTGCGGGAAGCGCTTGCCGAGTTGATCAAAGAAATGAGGGATATCGCTCCGAAGGTCAAATGGGTGCGAGCGCAGAATCTGCACGTCACGTTGAAGTTTCTCGGAGAGACGGCTGCCGAGAAGCTGGATGCGATTAGCACTTCGCTGGAGAGTGTGCGATCGGAAGCGACTGTGGAGATGGAGTTTCGAGGGCTGGGCTTTTTCCCGAATCAGAAGCGTGCGCGGGTTTTGTGGGCGGGCGTTAAGGCCTCTGCGAATTTGTCGGGCCTTGCCGGCGATGTCGATCGGGCGCTGACGACCATGGGTTTCCCGGCGGAAACCCGCGAGTTCACGCCGCATTTAACGTTAGCGCGCTTCGATCCCCCGGGACTGTCTCCGGCGCTGATCAAGGCGGTGGAATCCAAAGACATGCGCTCATGGGGCGTGTTGCGCACGGGAAAGTTTCACGTGATCCAGAGCAAGCTGAGAGCTACGGGCGCGGAGTACACTACGCTGCGATCCTTCCAATTTGCAGCGGAGGCGTAGCAGCGGATGCGCGAAATTTCTCTCAACCTGCTGTGGATACCTGTGGCGGCGTATCTGCTGGGTTCGATTCCGTTCGGGCTGCTGGTCGCCAAAGTGTTTGGCGGCGGGGACGTGCGTAAGGCCGGGAGCGGCAATGTGGGAGCGACGAACGTCACACGCGTTGCGGGCCCGTTCGCCGGGGTACTCACGCTGATCCTGGATGCCGCGAAAGGCAGTGTGGCGGTGTGGCTGGCGGCGCACTTCTCGGGTGAGGCCGCGGGTTGGATGATCGCCGCGGGTCTGGCGGCGCTGATCGGCCACTGTTTTCCAGTGTGGCTGCGATTTCGCGGCGGCAAAGGCGTGGCGACGGCGGCGGGAATGTTTTTGATGCTTTCACCGTTGGCGCTGCTGGGTTCCGTACTCCTCTTCCTCATCGTCGTGGCGTCCACGCGTTACGTTTCTCTCGGCTCTATTGCCGCTGCGGCGGCAATGCCGCTGCTGATTTATTTTTTATGGGCGCCGCATCATGCGCCGCCGCTGATCGTTACGTGCGGAGCGTTCGCCGCGGCGACGCTGGTGGTCTACAAGCACGATGCGAACATTCAGCGGCTGGTGGAGGGACGCGAGTCGCGGTTTTCGTTCGGCAAAGGTAAAGGCAACGAATGAAGCGGATCGCTATCCTCGGAGGCGGGAGCTGGGGGACGGCGCTGGCGCTGGTGTTGTCACGAAGCCGTGAAAATCACCAGATTTCGTTGTGGGTTCGCGACGCGGAGCTTGCTGCTGAAATCGCGCGTACGCGCGAGAACACGAGGCATCTCGCGGGCTTCCAACTTCCGGAACAAGTTCGTGTTACCCCCGAAATTGGAATCGCGATGAAGGACGCGTCAGTCGTTGTTGGGGCAATGCCTTCGGCAAACGCACGTGACGTTTACAGAGCGGCGGTCCGCCACGCTGCCACCGGCGCGATTCTGGTGAGCGCGACCAAAGGCCTGGAACCTTCGACGCATCTGCGAGTCAGCGAAGTAATCAACCAGACGGCGCCTTCTGCCCTTTCGCCGCAGCTTGCCGTCTTGTCGGGGCCCTCGTTTGCTCAGGAGGTGGCGAAGGGTGAACCGACAGCGGTCGTGATTGCCTCACGCGAGGCGGATCTGGCCGCTGAGCTGCAGGAGGAGCTCGCGGCGCCGAATTTTCGGCTGTATACGAATGACGATGTGCTGGGAGTGGAACTTGCCGGCGCGATGAAAAATGTGATCGCGATCGCGGCCGGCGCGAGCCAAGGGCTGGGGCTAGGGTCCAACGCGTTGGCGGCACTGATCACCCGCGGACTGGCGGAGATGTCACGGTTGGCGGCGGCGCTGGGAGCGCGGCCGGAGACGTTGAGCGGACTGGCTGGCCTTGGCGATCTGGTATTGACGTGCACCGGTTCACTGAGCCGCAATCGGAGAGTGGGGATCGAACTGGGAAAAGGGCGCGCGCTGGACGAAATTTTGTCGGGCATGCATGGGGTGGCCGAGGGCGTGGGCACCGCCGCCGCGCTGCTGAAATTAGCACGTGAGAAGAAGATGGATCTACCCATCACCGAGCAGGTGGATGGTATTTTGCGGGGAAACAAAAAGCCCGCGCACGCGATTCGCGAGATTATGGAGCGCCCGCTCCGACGCGAGTAGCGGCAGCGAAAAGCTGCGGCCAGCAGAAACGAGCCGCTTCTCGGACGCAGTGAACTCTGTTCCATTGTAGTGTAGCGCCAGCATCCAGGCGCGCAACTGAAGGACAGAGGGTTAATCAGGCCCTCTGTTTTCAGCTACTTACAGCGCTAGTACCAATGGTCCAGTTGTAACTCCGCGTCGCCTGTACCTCCCGCTTGTGCGACCCAGGAAAACTTTCCCCTAGACTTGTCTCAGGACGATGTCTGCCGACTTCGCATCTTTGTGGGCCCGCATCCGCACCGGCCGCGTGCGCATCCTGTGGCTTGTGCTGGGAGCGCTGCTGCTGGTCAGCGCGGCGCCAATCGGGTTGTATCACATGCAAGTGCTTTCGCTCAGCGAAGGCAAGCTCGTGGACACAGAGTTGGTGCAGCAAACCGAGCTGACGCGCTCGCTGGCGCGGGAAATTCAACTGTTTGAGGGCAATCTGACCGAGCAGTTGCTGAGTGAACGACAGATTCTGGCGTTGATGAACTTGAGCGATAACGTGGAAGACGCCTCGGCGGAACCCAAAGTCGCGCACCTGCTGGAAAATTTTGCCGACAGCAACCGTGACACCTTCCTATATCTGACGGCGGTGGGTAAATCCGGGAAAGGCACGGTAGCGTCTCAGGGCAATTATCGCGCCGATCAGGATCCGTTCGTGGCTAAGGCATTGCAGCGAGCGTTTGCGGCAACCATGCAATCGGTGAAATTTCGCAGCGATCCTCTGGCGCTGGCCCCGGACAACCGGCCGGCGTTCGTAATCGCCGTGCCGCTGAAAGACATTAACGACAACTTCACGGGAATGCTGGCCGCGGTGGTTTCGCTGGAGCCGATTTTGCGGCGTCTGCAGGATGCCAGCGTGCGCAATCGAACGGTGTTCGTGGCCGATCACTATGGCCACATCGTGGCGCATCCGGACTCGAAGAATTTCGTGCCGGGGACGGACGCGGCGGCGGGCTCGTCGAAACTCGTCGAACAGGTGCGCGCTTTGCCGCCGGACCTGCGCAGCACCGCAACCATTCGCTACATGCAGCGGGATAGCAAACGCTCGGTGGAGATGATCGGCACATACAGCACGTTGCCGGAGCTGAATTGGGCAGTGATAGCGGAGCGCAGCGTGAAACAGGCACGCGCGGATGCGGGCGTCAATGAACTAAACCGCCAGGCACTGGCCTTCGTCACCGTGGTGGTGGTGGCGGCGATACTGCTTGGGTATTTCTTTGCCGTGGGGATCAGCACGCCGATCCGCGGACTGGCCGCGTCCACGCGCGCCATCAGCCGCGGAGAATTCCATCAGCGCTCGCAGGTGCGAGGCGCTTCGGAAATCAGCGAGCTGGCCGAAAATTTCAACAAAATGGCCGGCGACATCGAAGAATACATCGAGCGGCTGAAGGAAGCCGCGGAAGAAAATCGCGAGCTATTCGTCGGATCCATCCGCATGCTGGCGGCAGCTATCGACGAAAAGGATCCGTATACCCGAGGTCATTCCGGCCGAGTGGCAAAATATTCGACGCTGATCGCCCAGGAATTGCAGCTGTCGGCCGCGGACCTGGACACGCTGAGGATTTCCGCGTTGCTGCATGACGTTGGAAAAATTGGCGTCGAGGATCGCGTTCTGAAAAAGCCGGGCGCGCTGACGCCGGAAGAATTTGGGCTGATGAAGCAGCACACCATCAAGGGCGCGAATATCATGCGGCCGGTTTCGCAATTGAAAGACATGCTGCCGGGCATCGAGTTGCACCACGAGCACATGGACGGGCGTGGATATCCGTACGGACTGACGGGGCCGCAAATCCCCCTGATGGCGCGCATTATTGCCGTGGCCGACACGCTGGACGCCATGACCACCAACCGCCCCTATCAGTCGGCGATGGATCTGGACTACGCGCTGGACAAGATCAAGAATCTGGCCGGCGCGAAATTCGACGCGGTGGTTGTGAATGCGCTTGAAAGCGCGGTGACGTCCGGAAAGCTGCGACTCAGCGCCGTCGAAGTGCAGGTTTGATGTTGGCCCAAGGCGCTACGAACTCTTCCCTACCCCGGTAATTCGCGTCCCGTCGAATTTCGTAAAGGAAAACCCCGCGAACGGCTCATTCCAGCAGCTGCCCATATCCCGCAACACAGAAATGGCCACCGCTTCGCCGAGGGGAAGCGAATCAGCGTAGTCATAGCGCCAATGAACGGCCGCATGATTACGGCCAAGTCCGATGTTCGCGGCCAGCTTGTTCATTTCACCGCCGATGGTAAGTTTGTCGCGGTCCGCTCCGCTGTATGGGAGCAGCGAAAAACCGTCTTCGCTCGGCTGCGAGATGTTGATACCGGCGATCGCACTGAGCGGAGCATTGTCGTCGAACCAGGCTTTGACGATGGTGGCGCAGGCTCCAGCCACAGTGGAATGACCTTGCCCATAAGAAGGATGTTGCGGGCAGCCTTCGGGAAAACCGTGGGGCATGAGATAGGTGCCCTGCGTTTGGAAAGTGCGATCGACGGCTTGGGAGTTGAGCACGTCGGTGTGGATCGGATAGCTAGCTTGCTTTGTTTTTGTCATGTGCACCAGTCCGCCGTAGGCTTCGGGACGCAGGTGACGGTGAACGAACCACTTCATGTACCACACTGCTTTCAGTGCGCGCTGGGAGACTTCCGCGACGAGAGCCTTCAGATGCGGCGCCCCGAAGGTGCCAAACCCGGTTTGCGTGCGCGAGTTGTTGTACGGATTGTTGGGATTGAGCGGCGCGTTCTGATCGATCAGGATCAAGCACGCATTGAAATAGGCTTCGAACAGCACATCGACGTGGACATATGCTCCAAGCCCGCGGCCATTACGCATGTGCTGCGGATTGGGATCGATTTGATTCTTGCCAAAAGGTCCTTGGCCGTTCTGCACCGCGAGCCAGGAGGCCTGATCGGTCATGTAATCCACGTTCGGAGCGTAGGTGGTCAGCAATTGCGTAACGGGAACCGCGCCATAGTCGAAGGGCTGCAAGAGGAATTGAGAAACGTAGGGGCCCACGACGTCGCCCGCGGTGAAGCCGCGAAATAAATTTTGCGGCGTCACCGGCCTGGGGCCGTGAAACCCCGGCAGTGAATTGAGCTCCGCGATCGCAGCGGTAGTGAGCGGCTCATCGCCGTACTCGGTGAAATTGATGTCCCGGCACAGCGCCATCCAGTAGTTTTCTACCGCCGCGGCGGCGATCTCGCGGCTGGCCACCGATGGGGGCGTGCCAATTGCCATCTGATGCGAGTCCGTGCCTTCGAGATCGAATGCCAGCCCCGCTTGCGGATCGATCAGCGGAGAATTACCGCCCATTTGAATTTGCTCGAAGAGCCGATGATCGCCACCGTTCACAGCTCGGAGAAAGCTAGCGTAAGATGCAGCATCGACTTCGCCCATCGAGTTGTGCACGAGTCCCTTGGAATAATTTCCGATACGATTGGAAAAGCGCTGCTCGTCGCCATTGGTGACTTCGTTGGGAATGCGAACGTTTAATTCCGCCGTCGCTGCGCTGACGCGATTGTTGAAGCATTTCAGCGCTCGCAAGCGACCGTTGCTGCTGGAATCGACGGGGCTGAAATTCTGCCCATTCCCCGCGCTGGCTTGGGAAGCGCCAGCGGTAAGCGCTCCTGCCGCGACGGTTGCAGCCATTCCGCTTGCGTGTCCCAAAAAGGCGCGGCGGCTGGGAACTCTCTTCGGTATTTCTTCAGCGGAGGCCGAAACACTGGCCGGGCGCGATTCTGCCTGTTGAGATCCACTCATTTTGTGCTTTCCCCCAACTCTTGGTGATTCCCTGCTTTAACCCAAGGCAGACTACGAGACAAAGAAAATTAGAGGTCGCATCAGCGGCGCCTCCGCGTGGCGTAAACCAAGAAACTCATTGGCTGCGAACCCTGTGAATGACCACGGGCAGCCTCGAAGCTATTCGAGGCTATGCGCGGCTGGAGAGAGCCGCTACTGTCCGGTCGGGCAAATTTGGGGCTAATGCTGTTCTCCTGCTTACGCTGCAAGCGCAGCGGCCCTTTTGCTCGGTTTCCGCACTTCGTGTCAGGTTTTTGCCCGGCTTGGACGTGGGATCCAATGCCATTCGGCGGGTTCTGCTACAATTTTGTGTTGCGCTGTCTGCGGACTTCGCTTCCACCTTCGTATGATTACACTTTTCGGCAAGCCAGAACCCACGCTCGCGGAGCGCCTGAAGGAATCGGTCAGCAAGACCAAGGCGGCTCTGTCTCAGACCGTTGATGCGATTTTCCTGGGCGGAGCGAAGATCGATCCGGCGCTGCTCAAGCAGTTGGAGACGGCGCTCCTTTCAGCGGACCTCGGCGTGCGGACGACGCGGGAAATTCTGGATGCCGTGCGCGAAAAAGTGGATCGCAACGCGCTCTCGGATTCAGCGCAGCTGAAGCGCGAGATCAAGGCGCACATTGCGCGGATTCTGGACGCATCGGGCGGCACGATGCCGCTGGTGTCGGCCAATGGCAACGGTCCGCGAGTGATTTTCATCGTGGGCGTAAATGGCGCCGGGAAAACAACGAGTATCGGCAAGCTGGCGAACCGTTTGCGCAAGGATGGGCTGCAGGTGATGCTTTGCGCCGCGGATACATTCCGGGCGGCGGCCGTAGAGCAGCTGGAGATTTGGGCTCAACGCAACGGCGTGGAAGTGATCAAGCAGAAGTCCGGCGCCGACCCTGCCGCAGTAGTGTATGACGCCGTGGCCGCAGCCAAGGCGCGCGCCACCGACGCGGTGATTGTGGACACCGCCGGTCGCTTGCACACGAAATCCAACCTCATGGCCGAGCTGGAGAAAATGAAGCGCACCGCGGCGAAGGTTATTCCCGGCGCGCCGCACGACGTCTTGCTGGTGCTCGATGCCACTACCGGACAGAATGGCCTGGCGCAGGCGCGCGAATTCACGTCGGCAGTCGGAGTGACGGGCATCATTCTTACCAAGCTGGACGGCACCGCCAAGGGCGGCATCGTGGTGGCCATTTCGCGGGAGCTGAACCTGCCGATCCGCTTCGTAGGCACCGGCGAACAGATCAACGATCTCGTCCCATTCGATTCCGAAACCTACGTCAATTCGCTGTTCGACTAATTCGTGGACGCACACGACATCCGTTTCATGCAACACGCGCTGGCGCTGGCGCGTAAAGGCATCGGCCTGAGCAGCCCGAATCCGACCGTGGGCTGCGTCGTCGAACGCGACGGCGAAATCGTCGGCGAGGGCTTCCATCAGTACGAGTGGCGCGATCACGCGGAAATCGTGGCTCTGAAAATGGCGGGACAGAAGGCCGCTGGAGCGACTGTGTACGTCAGCCTGGAGCCTTGCAACCACACCGGACGAACCGGACCGTGCACGCAGGCACTGATCGCCGCAAGCGTCAAACGAGTTGTTGCGGCGATGCAGGATCCGAATCCGAAGACGGCCGGGCGTGGATTTGAGCGCCTGCAGATCGCGGGCGTGGAGGTTTTTTCGGGAATCCTCGAGGAGGAAGCGCAGCGACTCAATGAAGGATTCGCGCACTGGATCAGGGTAAAACGACCCTTCGTTACACTGAAATCGGCTTTAACGCTGGACGGCCAGCTGGCGCTGCCGGTGAAAAACAAAGGCGAGCGGTCGGAGTGGATCACCTCGGAAGAATCTCGAGCGGAGGTGCAGCTCATGCGCCACGCCGCCGACGCGTTACTTACCGGCATCGGCACGATCGTGGCCGACAATCCGTTGCTGACCGATCGCAGTGGGAGGTCGCGACGCAGGCGGCTTCTGCGGGTGATCCTCGATTCGCAGCTGCGACTTTCGCCGCAATCTCAAATTGTGAAAACGGCGGACGATGATTTACTGGTGTTCACCGCCGCCTCACTGGATTCACCGAAGGCTCGCAAGCTGCAAAGGGCAGGAGTCGAACTGGTACGTGCGCGGGCCAGGGGCGGCCGAATTGATCTGCAGGCCGTGCTTATCGAACTCGGCCGGCGCGATATCCTCAGCGTTCTGTTGGAAGCAGGGCCCACGCTGAATGGAACGGCATTGGAGGCGCGGCTGATCGACAAGTTTGTGCTGTTCTATTCGCCAAAAATCGCGGGCGACGGCAAAGTGCCCTTTGCTCACGCGCGCAGGCTGAATCGAAATCCGCTGGAAAGAGTGCAGGCCAGGCAGATTGGCCCTGATTTGTGCGTGGAGGCATACCCACTGACGCCGCGCCGTTGATCGCTGGACCGCGTTTTGCCTTGTGCGTCTTCAGGTAAAATTTCTCGTCCGAGCCATTCCAGTTTGCGAATATGCCGGGAACCTGCGCAAAATAATACAGCACTCCAGGCCAAGATCATGTTTACCGGGATCGTCGAACATATCGGCACCATCGAAGCGCTTACAACGGGCAGCGACGGCGGCCACGTGACGGTTCGCGCCTCCAGCATCGCGCCTTCGCTGGCCGTTTCCAACAGTATCGCGGTCAACGGATGCTGCCTGACGGTGGTGGCGCTCGAGAGCGACCGCTTCTCCGCCGATTTATCCGGCGAGACGCTGCGGCGCACTTCGTTCGGAGCCAATGGCGCCGGCTTAAAGCTGGGATCGCGCGTGAATCTGGAGCAACCCCTCACCGCCGGCAAGGAATTCGGTGGGCACTTTGTGCTCGGTCATGTCGATGGCGTCGGCGAGGTCGCAAATTTGGCAGCCGAAGGCGAGAATTGGTCGTTTGGCGTTCGCGTTCCCGACGACTTCGTGCGCTACGTCGTGCCTAAAGGATCGGTCACGATCGATGGCATTAGCCTAACTGTTGCCCGGTGGTTCTTTTTCCCGGTTCCGACGATCGAGGTCGCAGTTATCCCGTATACCTACGAGCATACCAATATCCGCGATCGCAAGCCTGGTGACGCAGTTAATCTGGAAGGCGATATCCTCGGAAAATACATCGAACGCCATTTAGAGTCTCGCAAGGCGGGTGCGCCAGCATCCGCGCTCACGGTCGAAATCCTGAAGAATCAAGGCTTCTGACTTGCCAGGAACGTGGCACAGACTTAGTTGCCCACTTTCTCCATTCTCTTGGCCCGCGCGCCACGCCAATACAAGACCAGGCCGAGAAGAATCGCGCCGATGGTACCGACGAGCAGTTTCACTTCGAATAAAAACTTGTTCGCGGAATCCCCGGGCGGCACCGCCGAAATCAGCATTGCAGCGAATACGACCACCAGACCCACGCCGGCCGCCAGCCATACGCCGCTCTTTCCTCCAGGAATCAATACCGCGTTAGGATTTGTCAGTCGGTCCGGGCGGTTTGCGAGTTTGATGACCGCCGCGAACATATATAAGAACGGAATAAAATAAATAATGATGGTGATGTCCACCAAAGCTTGATACGCGCCGTGCACGGTCTCACTGATCTGGCTGACCAGTAGAATCGCGCCGGAGATCACCGCCTGCACCAGAATGGACACCCACGGAGTTCTCCACTTCGGATGGATTTTGCCGAACGCCGCCGGCAAATATCGGTCGATTCCGACGATGAAAGGAACGCGAGCGATACCCGCAACCGTGCTGCCAACACCTCCAGCATTTCCGACCGAAACCAGCAGCGCCGCTACGATCCCGAGAAACGCCACACCCAAGACCGTCGACCCTAGCGTCACGGCATGAAATACGCCGCTGGTCGGCGAGACGTCCTCGGCAGGCACAAGCATCAGCACCGCAATGGTGCCAACGATGTACATTCCGGCAATGAGTAAACTGGAGCCCAGCAATGCGCGCGGAAGGGTCCGTTGCGGATCGCGAATCTCCTCGCTCATGGCCGACACCAGTTCCAGTCCGGTAAACGCAAAGGCTATCTGTGACCAGAAATTTACGGTGTCCCAATTCCACGCCGGCTTTATCGTCGCCCAGCTGAAGTGCGTGACCGATCCTTGGCGCAGGCAAACCATCACGGCGATCGCCACCAGCATCAGCAACGGCGTGTATGTGGATATTCCTCCCACATTCTGCAGCCACTTCCCGATATTCAGGCCGATGATATTCAGCGCCACGGCGACAATCAGCAGCGCGAACGACACGAGCAGTAGAAATGTCCGATTGTGCGCAAGCTCTGCTCCGCCAGAGCCGATGATATAGGCGCTCATGGAGGCGCTGGCCAGCAGCAATCCGGGGAAATAAAAAAATGTATAAATCCAGTAGTTCCATCCGGCGACGAATCCGTGGAAATCTCCGAAGGCTTCCTTGGCCCAAACGTACAAACCGCCCTCAACGGGAAAGCGCGAGGAAAGCTCATTGATGACCAGGCCGTATGGGATAAAAAAGAGAATCGCCGTCAGTACCCACAGGCTGATTGAGGAAGGCCCGTTGTGCGCGGCCGCGGCAACCCATCGCGGCCCTAAAACCGTAACGATGTTAAAAAGCAGAACGTCCCAAAAACCCATTTCACGGCGCAATTGCTTTTTTGGATCGCCGGCTGTGCTTCCGGCGGCCGGTTGGCTCACAGAGTCACGTCCAGCGCCGGAATCAGTTCGTCCTGCTGAAGGAAATTATGAAGAAACGGGTCTTTCGAGTTTTCGAATTCCGCCCAGGATTCGAATACGCTGGACGTTCCGTCCTGGAGAAACACCACTTTGTCGGCGAGTTTCCGGGCCAAATGCGTGTCGTGTGTGACCACGATCGCGGTTTTGTGATACGCCTCTTTGAGTCGCGCGATCAAGTCCCCCATGTGTTGCGCCATAATCGGATCGACCATGGTGGTGGGCTCGTCAAACAAAATGGCTTCGGGATTCTGCGCCAGCGCGCGAGCAATCGCCACGGCGCGCCTCATGCCCGTCGAAAGTTCGCCGGGCAATTTCTCCAACACGCCATCGACTTCCAATACATTCGCCAGCTTGTTGACGTAGGCGCCGACGTCTTCGGTGGTGAGTCCAGGCTCATCTTCCAGCGGGAATGCGATGTTGCCCGCCACGGTAAGGGAGTCGAAAAGCGCGCCTGACTGGAACACCATCGTCACCTTGCGCCGAATCTCCGCAAATTGCTCTTCGCTGAAGTGCGTCACGTCCTGACCGTCAATCAGCACGCTCCCGGAATCCGGCTTCAGAAATCCCATGATGTGCTTCAGTGACACCGACTTTCCCACGCCGCTGCGCCCCATGATCACGCAGGTCTGTCCCTTCATCACGCTAAAGTTGACGCGATTCAGCACCACGCGCTCGTCGAACGACTTGCAGACGTCGCGAAATTCAAAATAGATTTCCGAAGTGGCGGGTGCGGCAGCCGTGGGACGCCGGCCCTCGTCCGGGAGCAGGCTCTCCGACTCGCGCAGGTCGCTCATGATCGCTCCGCCTCCACCAATCGCCGGGCTTCTTCGTAATCCGCAGGCGTATTCATGTTCCAGAACAGCCTTCCCGCGCTATCAAATCGTTTCCAATGCGTCTCGTCAAGGACTTCCAGGCGCAGATGTTTCATGGCTTCGCTGACCTTGCGCGTTCCTCGATCAAAGGCCTGGCGCAGCGTGGTGTTTGCCGCGGTTCGCCAGCAGGCGCACAGAGGCTCCAGTCCATGGCTGGATTTCGGTACCACCACGTCAACCGAACTCACGACCGCACACTGAATGAGATAGGTAAGCCACTCGCATCTCAAGAATGGCATGTCGCAGCCGATGATCAGGTTCCATACGGGTGGTGGAGGTTCAGTCGTGAGATTTTGCGCCCTGGCACCCAGCGCGGTGACGATTCCGCCCAGCGGTCCCTCGCCGGGCCAGCGATCCGCGATGCATTTCACGCCTAACGCGCCATATTTCTGCGCGTCGCCAACGATGGCGATCGTGGACGCTGATTCGCCCAGCATCGCACACAAGCGTGCCAGCACGGGCTGACCGCCAAGATGTGCCTGCGCCTTATCGCGCCCAAATCGCGAGCTGGCCCCGCCCGCAAGCACGAATCCAGCGCACTCCGCGGCACTCGTCACCAATCACCGGTCACGATTCAGTCTCTTCCACCGGCTCGCGCCCCGGCCGCCGAATTCCCAACTCGCGCAATTTTTCCTGCAGGCTTTGACGGTGCAAACCAATCGTCGCAGCGGTGCGCGAAACATTCCATCGATGGCTCACCAGCTGCTTGGTCAGATAGGCAACTTCGAACTTGTGCTTGGCCTCGCGAAAATCCTTCTCGCTCAATCCCGCGTCCGTACCGTTCCGCGACGCTTTGTGCGCCATGGGCTCGCCACTGGCCACTTCCAGAGGCAAATCGGCGACTCCGATCTCCTGTCCCGCACACAACACCAGGCTGCGCTCCAGTGCATTTTTCAGCTCGCGAACGTTCCCCGGCCAATCGTAGCGCTCAATCGCCGCCATGGCCTCGCGGCTCAATCGCGCCGTGCGGCCCAACCGCGATCCGTGCATCTGCAGGAAGGCCTCCGCCAGCACCGAAATGTCCTCTTTGTGCGCGCGCAGCGGCGGCAAGTCGATCGCCACGACTCTCAGCCGGTAAAATAAGTCCTCGCGAAACTTCCCGGCGCGAATTTCCGCGGGCAAGTCGCGATGGGTCGCACTGATTACTCGCACGTCCACGGGAATCGACTGCGTGCCGCCCAGCCGCTCGATAGTCCGGCCTTCCAGTGCCCGCAGCACTTTAGCTTGCGTCACCGGGTTCATGTCGCCGATCTCATCCAGAAACAGCGTGCCACCCGAAGCCAGCTCGAATTTCCCCTTTTTCTGCTGCGTGGCACCCGTAAAGGCTCCGCGTTCGTAACCGAACAGTTCGGATTCAATCAAAGTCTCCGGCAGCGCTGCGCAATTGACGGCCACAAACGGCTTCCCCATTCGCGGAGAGCGAGCATGAATCTCCTGCGCCAGCAAATCCTTGCCCGTACCGCTCTCGCCCAGAATCAGTACTGTGGAATCCGTCGGTGCCACGCGGTCGGCGATCTCGAACGCCCGCCGCATCTCCGCGCCGCGTCCCAGCATCTGCCCAAACTGTCCTTCGGTCGTCAGCCGCCGCCGAAGCGAATCGTTTTCCTGCTCAAGGGTCGCCAGCTTCAACAGGTTCGCAACGCGCTGGCGCAGCTCTTCCAGCTCAAATCCTTTCACCAGATAATCCGCGGCTCCCAACTGCAATGCCTCCACGGCGGTCTTGGCGGTATCGAGTGCCGACACCATCAGCACCGGCACTTCGCTTCCCTGCTCGCGCATCCAGCGCAGCAAGGAGATGCCGTCGTGTCCCGGCATGATCACGTCCAGCAGCACCAGGTCCGGCTTTTCCCGCGGCAAAGCTTCGCGCGCCGCCTCTGCCGACTCCGCCTCGGCAACGCGATATTTCGATTCCAACGCACGACGCAGTCCGTATCGCGCCGCGGGCTCGTCATCGACAATCAATATGGTTCGCATAGAGCGGCCTGTCCTCTCTCGCTCGAGCTTTCCTTACGTTTCAGACGCAACATGCATCGCGTTCCGCGCCCATTCGCGCGCGGGCTGAAAAACTCCAACTGCCCCCCAGCTTCCGCAACTCGCCTTGCCACGATGCTCAATCCCAACCCGGTGCCCTGAGTCTTGGTGGTAAAAAACGGCTCCAGGATTTTCTGCTGCAGTTCGCTGGGAATCCCGCAGCCGTCGTCGTCAATCGAAATTCCGCACATTCCGTCCGCGGCGGTCATCTGTACGAGCACGCTGCCGCCGCGCGGAGTTGCCTCCAGCGCATTCAGGATCAGGTTCGACAAAACGTCGTGTACCGCCTCGGTGCCCATCCTCACATCGATCGCCTCAACGCGTGCTTGAACATCAAATCGAACCTGTCGACGATCGGCTTCGTGCTGCAACACCTGTGTCACTTCTCGCAACACCGCTCGCGCGTCGCAGCTCGCACCGCTTTGACCGCTCAGGATGGTGGGCCGGCTGAATTGCAATAACTGGTTGAGCTTGGCCGACAACCGCCTGACTTCGCTCAATACGATCTTCGTTTCGCCGCGAAGCGACTCTGGCAATTCCGGATTTTCCAGCTGCACTTGCAAAATCGTCTTGATCGACCCCAGCGGGTTTTTCAAATTGTGCGAAATGCTGGCGGCCATTTGACCGACCAGCGCCAGCCGCTCGCGCTCCGCCAGTTCCCTTTCCAAGCGCAGCTTTTCTTCGATCAGCACGCACAACTCCAGCGCGTTCGGCAGCTGCTCGCAGAGACTTTCCAACGCCGCGGTGGTTTCTCCCGACAGGAATGCGCCGTGCGGCTCCACCATGAGCCGGCCGGTGGCATGCGGCCCTAGTCCGATGCGAAATCGATTCGGCGATTCCGCCTCATCCCCGCCGCCACGAGCTGCAGCAGTCGCCGGCAGGCCATCCACCGCCGCTGTTCGCTCCGCAATGTGTCCCCCAAGGACCACACGCGCTGATGCCAGCTCGAAGGCTTCCTTCAAGCGCCGCTCGACGAAGCGCACCAGCTCGTCCATCTCGCCCTGCTTCGCTTCCTGCTGGATCTCCGCCATCAGCCGCTGCACGCGTTCCATTTCGCGATGCGCGGTCTCGTGTAACGTGCGTCCCAGCACGCGCTGCAGCGGCTCGATAAAAATCACCAGGACAAACAGCAATATCGACGCGGAAGCTTCCGGAGGCAGCGCCGGCTCCAGCCAGCCGCTTACCCGCCGCACCAGGCTCAGGTACAACAGCGCCAGAAAGGTCGCCGAAACCGCGTACACGAGGTTCTTCTGCCGCCCGATTTGCAGGAAATTGTGGCGCCACACCAGATAGATCAGCGCGGCCAGGGGAACCACCGGCAAGAACGCCAGCGAAACACCTAAGACCTCGCGCGTAGATCTGCTGAAAGGCAGATCCACCAGATGCAGCGATGCCATCGTCAGAAAAGCGAGCCCGAATACCAACGACAGAAAGCCGTAGTAACGACGTTCCACTTTGTTCGGGGCGTTTCGCCAGAAGCGAAACTCCCAGGTGATGCACCAGATCAGACTGTACGAATAGATGTGCGCGAATCCCTCTTTCAGCGAGTCGCCTGCCAACACGAAGTCGAAGTTTCCGGCCGAAATCTGCAAAGGGATGTGCTGAATCATCAGGTGCAGCGCAGCCGCGTAGAAGAACAGCGCCACCATCCACTTCCAGCGCCGGTTCTTCAGCAGGCCGCGGGTCTCCGCGAACTCCATATGCATGTGCAGCAGCAGCGCCGGGAACAGGCACAGGCCCGCAATAATGATGGCCATCGCAAATCCTCGGAGACCGACTGGCGGCTGGCCGTAATAAATCTGGGCGTTCAGAATCAAAAGCGATCCGCTGTAGAAAAAAAACAGCGCGAGACACAGGAAGAAGAAAACACGTTCGAAGTTGCGCTGCCTGCGGTAGCCGGCAATGACGACCATCCAGAACAGCGGAAGCAACGTGCCCGCGGTCAGCCCGATCAGCCGAATGTAGAGAAGGGAAGCCATAAGCCCGCAGTTAGCACAAATCGTATGCTCAAGGAGAAGGCACCGCAATGGCCAAGTGTCATCTTTTCCTTGCACCACTTCAAGCCATTATAAACAATGGACTTATATGAAAACTACGGGACCGGAGGCCCCAAGCTTGCTGTCGGCTATTTCCTTGACATGCTAATTCTTTCTGGCTATATTAGCACTCGGCTTCGAGGAGTGCTAATCCCTCTCCCACTCGGGCCAACTCAGTAGTTCACTCACCTATGGAGGATTTTAGACGATGGCAGTGAATCTCACGCCGCTCCACGACCGCGTGGTCATCCGGCGCATTGAAGAGAAGGAAAGCATCAAGGGCGGAATCATTATCCCTGACTCGGCCAAGGAGAAGCAGCAAGAGGGCGAAGTGATCGCCGTCGGCTCCGGCAAGCGCGAGAAGGGCGAAACGATTCCTCTGGATGTGAAACCCGGCGACCGCGTGCTGTTCGGCAAGTACAGCGGCACGGAAATCAAGGTTGACGACGAAGAGCTGTTGATCCTGCGCGAGGAAGAAATCCTGGCCAAGCTCAGCGGCGCCGCAAAGGCCGCGGGCAGCAAGAAGTAATCGTAGTGGCGGGTCTTTAGACCCGCGTGTCGCAGCAATCGGCTCCCAAGCCGAAGGTCCCCAAGGTCGGCAGCAAGAAATTAGCAGTAGCAACAATCTCAGGAGGAAATACCAGTATGGCGAAGCAGATCATTACAGGTGAGAATTCCCGCCAGGCGATTCTTCGCGGCGTGAACGCTCTCGCCGACGCAGTGAAGATCACCCTCGGCCCCAAGGGCCGCAACGCGGTGATCGAAAAGAAGTTCGGCGCACCGATCATCACCAAGGACGGCGTGACCGTTGCCAAGGAAATCGAACTCCGCGATCCCCTAGAGAACATGGGCGCGCAGATGGTTCGTGAAGTTGCTTCCAAGACCAGCGACGTCGCCGGCGATGGCACCACCACCGCCACCGTGCTCGCTCAGGCTATCTTCCGTGAAGGCGTCAAGACTGTCGCCGCAGGCGCCAGCCCCACCGCCCTCAAGCGCGGCATTGAGCGCGCCGTCGAAGTGGCCGTCGAAGAGATCAAGAAGCTCTCTCGCGACGTCAAGGGCGACATGATCGCGCAGGTCGGCACCATCTCCGCCAACAACGACAAGCAGATCGGCGGCATCATCGCCGAAGCCATGAAGAAGGTCGGCAAGGATGGCGTCATCACCGTCGAGGAATCCAAGACGATGGAGACCACCCTCGAAGTCGTGGAAGGCATGCAGTTCGACCGCGGCTACCTCTCGCCCTACTTCATCACCGATCCGGATCGTATGGAATGCATCCTCGAGGACGTGCGCATCCTGATCCACGAGAAGAAAATCAGCTCCATGAAGGATCTGCTTCCGCTGCTCGAGCAGACCGCCAAGATGGGCAAGCCTCTCTTGATCATCGCCGAAGAAGTCGAGGGCGAAGCGCTCGCGACCCTGGTGGTGAACAAGCTCCGCGGCACGTTGCAGTGCGCTGCCGTCAAGGCCCCTGGCTTTGGCGATCGCCGAAAGGCCATGCTGGAGGACATCGCGGTGCTGACCGGCGGTAAGGCCATCACCGAAGACCTCGGCATCAAGCTCGAGAACGTGAAGCTCGAGGACCTTGGCCGCGCCAAAAAGATCACCATCGACAAGGACAACACCACCATCGTCGAGGGCGCCGGCAAGTCGGTTGAGATCGAAGGCCGCGTCAAGCAGATCCGCGCCCAGGTCGAGAACACCACCAGCGATTACGACAAGGAAAAGCTCCAGGAGCGCCTTGCCAAGCTCGTCGGCGGCGTTGCGGTCATCAAGGTGGGTGCAGCAACCGAAACCGAGCTGAAGGAAAAGAAGGCTCGCGTTGAGGATGCGATGCACGCCACTCGCGCGGCAGTCGAAGAGGGCATCGTTGCCGGCGGCGGCACGGCCCTGATTCGCACCCTCGCGGCGGTCGAGAAGCTCAAGCTGCACGATGATGAGGCGGTTGGCGCCGGCATCGTGAAGCGCGCTCTCGAAGAGCCCGCTCGCCAGATCGCGCACAACGCCGGCTTTGAAGGCGCTGTGGTCATCGGCAAGATCCGCGATTCCAAGGACGATAACTTCGGCTTCAACGCGGATACAGGCGACTACGGCGACATGGTCAAGATGGGCGTTATCGACCCCGCTAAAGTCACTCGCCTCGCGCTGCAGAACGCTGCTTCCATAGCCGGCCTGATGCTCACCACCGAAGCTCTGGTGGCCGAAATCAAGGAAGACGAGAAGAAGGGCGCAGCTGCCGGCGGTCCTGGTGGACCCGGCGGCATGGGCGGCATGTACTAAGCTTCCCCAGCTTGCCCGAATCCTCAATCCAAAGGCGGTCCGATTTTCGGGCCGCCTTTTTTCTTGCCCGCAATGCATTCAAAGCCCTTTACACTAGCGGTTCGATGGCTGAACTGACGGCTGATACCTTTCGATGAATATCCGAAAACAATGCTACGACCTGATTCTTAACGACTTTGAGACCTACCCGGTGTGGGAATTTGCCTTAGACGAGGAGGGCGTAGATGGTCAGGATGAAGCCACCGTCCGCCCCTGTTTGACAGGCGGACTAGCAGACCCCACGCGCGGAATTATCGTGAGAGCGCGTTTCACATTAGCCGACGGCTCTACAATGCATGGATGCCTCGCGCCTCGCTCTCCTCCTTCCACCGATATAGGCATGATCCAACCGATAATTCTTACTGCAGCCGGGCAAGTGCTTGTTTGGAATGGCGTCATCAAGCCAACTCCGCAACAGCTCGCGCAGGACTACGCGAAACTCAGCCGTGAAGCCCGCGATGTATTCCCGCTGCGCTTCACAAGTGAGGTGGAACTCGCGAGCGGTCCAGTAATGGGAACTCTGAATGGTTTCATGTACCTCGAACTTGCGACCGAAACGGCGCACGAAGTTCGATAGATTGGACCGCCCATTCGGCGCCTTGCCTCAGGTCCATCCCTCCGTTACACTGCCCCCCGCCTACGAGACTCTTCAGGGGAGAGTCATCCAACATGCCGGGACTTTTGCAGCGGTTCCTGCCGCAAGAACGGGGTTTCTTCGACCTGTTCGACAAGCAGGCCGAAAACATTCACGCGGGCGCCAAAGCGCTCCTCCAGATGCTCGATCACTACACCGGCGTGCCGGAACAGGTGCAAAGCATCAAAGCCATCGAGCACCAGGGCGACGAAATCGCCCACACGGTGTTGACCAAGTTGAATCAGACCTTTATCACACCGTTCGATCGCGAGGACCTTCACGAGCTTTGCAGCCGTCTGGACGACGTCATCGACCTCATTGACGCCGCGGCCAGCCGGTTCGTTCTTTACCGCGTGAGCGCGGTCCGGCCGGGCACCGCGGAGCTGGTCAAGGTGCTCGTCTCCGCCACTGCCGAGGTCGTCTCCTGCGTGAAATCGCTCTCCACTACGGACCGGGCGCTGAAGTTCGTCATCGAAATCAACCGCTGCGAAAACGAAAGCGATCGCCTCTGCCGCACCCTGATCGCCCAGCTATTCGACGAAGAAAAGGATCCTGTTCAGATCATCAAGTGGAAGGAAATTTTCGAGGTGATCGAAACTGCCGTTGACAAGTGCGAAGACGTTGCCAACGTAATCGAGGGCGTCATCCTCAAGAACGCCTAAAGCTCACGCATGCTTTCGATCACCCACTTCGCCGACCTGTTCGCAGTATCCTGCCCGCTAGCTGGCAATTGCCTCTTACTATTTGCGGGCGCCGTGGGTGCGATTCTCGCTCGCCTTTCATTTAGCCTAAGTGCTCTACGCGAAGGGCCACCCGTTCAGCCCGAGCCCTTTACGCGAAGCGCAGTTCGCCACTTCCTCTATGTCTAGCTTCTCTCTGCTCCTCATCGTCGTCTTTCTGACGTTGGCCTTCGAGTTCTCGAACGGCTGGCACGATGCCGCCAATTCGATCGCCACCGTCGTTTCCACGCGCGTTCTCACGCCCTTCCGCGCCGTCCTGTGGGCCGCCTTCTGGAATTTCGTCGCCGCTTTCGTCTTCGGCACCAAGGTCGCCTCCACTCTCAGCAAAGGCCTGGTGCGCATCGACTTGGTCGACGAGCGCGTGCTGCTCGCCGGCCTGCTTGGCGCCATCAGTTGGAACCTCATTACCCTGATTCTCGGTTTACCCACCAGTTCGTCGCACGCCCTCATGGGCTCGTACGGAGGAGCCGCTGTGGCGCATGCGGGCTATCGCGCCCTAATTCTGGGTGGCTGGGCTAAGCCGATCCTCTTCATTTTTCTTTCGCCGATCCTCGGCATGCTTGTCGCCATGATCGTGACCATTGCCACCAGCTGGCTGGTCCGCAAAAGCCGTCCGCGCAAGGTCGATCGCTGGTTCCGCCGCTTGCAACTGCTCTCCGCCGCGCTCTATAGTCTCGGCCACGGCACAAACGATGCGCAAAAAGGAATGGGCATCATCACCGCCGCTCTGCTGGTCGGCGGCTTCGTAGGTTCACACGATGTTCCCTACTGGGTGATCATCTGCTGCCACCTGGCGATGGGCGGCGGCACTATGGCTGGCGGCTGGCGCATTATCAAGACCATGGGCCAGCGCATCACCAAGCTCACCCCCTTTGGAGGCTTTGCCGCGGAAACCGCCGGCGCGCTGACGCTCTTCACCACCGCCAGGTTTGGCATCCCGGTGAGCACCACGCACACGATCACCGGCGCGATCGTCGGAGTAGGCGCCTCGCGACGCCTCACTGCCGTACGCTGGGGTGTCACTCGCCGCATTGTTTGGGCTTGGGTTCTTACGATTCCCGGCGGCGCTCTGATTGGCGCCGGGGTCTACCACCTGATCGCCCGTTTTCTCTTGTCCTAGCCTTCCATAGCACGTCGGCGCGCCTCCGCTTTCCCGCCTCGACAACAACGCAACGTCCGCCTACGCGATCTTCCCTTCCAGTTCCGCCCACCGCGCATACAACTCATCAATCGCTCTCTGCGCCGCTTCCATTTCCATTGACACCGCATGTAGCCGTGGCCCGTCGCTCATGATCGCTGGGTCGCTTAGCGCATCGTGCTTCACCTGCAATTCCTTCTCGGCATCCGCAATCCGTTGCTCGATGGTGTCAAACTCGCGCTGCTCCATGTACGACAACTTCTTCCTTACCCCAAACGTTGCCTCCGACGCCGGCGGATTCCCGGCGCCGTTTCCCATCGCGGGTCTCTGCGCATTTCCGGATGTCGTCCCCTTCGCGCCAGGCCTCTCTCGCCGCCACTCCTCCCACTGCGCGTAATCTGCAAATCGCTCCGCTCCGCCCATTCCGTCCAATCCCAACACCACCGTCGACACGCGATCGAGCATGTACCGGTCATGGGTCACCAGCACCAGCGCCCCGCGGTACTCCAGCAGACTCTCCTCCAGAATCTCCAGCGTAGGTATATCCAGATCATTCGTTGGCTCGTCGAGCAGCAACACATCCGCCGGCTGCAACATCAGCTGCGCAATCAGCACGCGCGCCCGCTCGCCACCCGACAACCTCCCCACCGGCTGATTCAACTGCTCCCCCGTAAACAAAAATCGCGCCGCCCAACCCGCCACATGGATCACGCGATCCTGATAGATCACCGAATCGCTGTCTGGCGCCAACGCCCGGCGCAAGGTCACATCCGGATCCAGTTCGCGATTCTGATTGAAGTAAACGATCCGCAAAGCATCCGCCTGCTTCATCTTTCCAGCTGCGGGTTTGATCTCGCCCTTTAGCAATCGCAGCAGAGTTGTCTTGCCACTCCCATTCGGCCCTACCAGCCCCACGCGCATTCCAGCGGTCACAATGAAATGAATATTCTCGAACAGCACGCGCTCCGCGATCCTATAGCTCACGCCGTCCAAAGTGATCAGCTGCTTCGTCTGCCGCTCCGACGACGAAAAATCGATCTTCGCGCTGGTCGACCGAGTCCGCGCGCTCATCTCCCCCAGTTCCCCGATCATCTCGTGCGCTTTGTCGATCCGCGCCTTTGACTTCGTCGTCCGCGCCTTTGGCCCTCGCCTCAACCACTCAATCTCCGTGTGCACGCGATTTTCCAGCGCCTCCTGCCGGTTCCGCTGTGCATGCAGATATTCCTCCTTCTTCTCCAAAAAGGTGCTGTAGTTCCCCGATACCCGCAGCGCGCCATCGTCATATGCCGCGTTCAGCTCCATCACTTCATTCGCCACATTCTCCAGAAAATATCGATCGTGACTCACCACCACGCAAGCAAACGTCGCGTTCCGTAACACGCCCTCCAGCCACTCAATTCCCGCCAGGTCCAGATGATTCGTCGGCTCATCCAACAGCAGCACGTCCGGCCGCTGCATCAACGCCTCCACAATTGCCAATCGCTTGCGCCATCCGCCGGAAAGCGTCGCCGCCTCTGCCTCCAGATCCGCAAATCCGGCCCGCCCCAAAATTTCCGCCGTGCGCCCCAGACGCTCGCTTTCCGCCACTCCCCCGCGATCCAGACCGCGATCCACAATCGCCCGCACCGTCTCGTCCGCCGCGAACTCCGACACCTGCTGCACCAGCGCCATCCGCATCCCTTTGCGGATCGCCACATCCCCGCTGTCCGGCGTCACCCGTCCCTGCAAAATCTCCAGCAGCGTCGATTTCCCCGATCCGTTCGGCCCGATCACACCTACGCGCTCTCCTTCGGACACCGTGAACGAAATATCTCGAAAAACGGGCGCTACTCCGTAACGTTTGGATAGTCCCTGTACACTGATAATCGGCGGCAAAGTCCTCACGCACCTCCTCATTCAGCATAACAGCCACCGTCTTGAACCGTCGCTCCCCTATTGGGCACATGCAAAGTAAAAAGCGGGTACGCTGCAAAGCGCACCCGCCAAAAATCTCACTCAGTTCCAAAAAGCCTTCCTTGCCTCGCTATCTCCTCACATCTTTCGTTTTTCCTTACGCCTTCTGTGCCTTCGCCCCCGCTCCGGGCACCTTCGCCGCCAACAGCTCCAGCTTGTGCACCGTTGGCTCCTTCGCGAACAATTCCTGCGATCTCTCGAACAAAGCCTTCGCAATTTCTCCGGTCAAATGCGCCTCGCGACCTTTCTCATCGGCAAACGTGTCGAAAATCCCGAATCCCGATCCACCCAACCTTATCGCGTACCAGGTAATCGTTCCTGCTTCTTTCTCCGCCAGCGCTTGCGCCGATTTCAAAAATTCCGCCACTTCCTGCTCTTTCCCTGCCTTCGCTTCCATCTGCGCCCAAATCGCAAGTTTTGGCATCGCTCAATCCTCCCCCGGATAAGATGCTTCTCCTCGCATCGCGGTTCCGTCCATTGCAAAGTTCTCGCTTTTCCAGGCTGCTTGGTCTATTTGCCTTATTCTTAAGCTGCCGCAATTTCTCTACGGCTGCCGCACCACTGACCCTGCCACCACGCGATTCGTATCAATTCCCACCACAAAAAAAGTATTCGTATTCACCACATAAGCCGTAAACGCCAGCGCCCGTGGCGGCGCCGTTCCCACGTTCGCCGTAAATGTATTGGCTCCCGCTCCATTTCCATCGAGGGCCAGGTTTCCACTCACCGACGCGTCAAATGTCTGCACACCCGTCGTGAACTCGTTCAGGTCGAGCAAGCCAGTGAAATTTCCCGCACCGCTGGTCAATGTGAATTGCCCGATGTAGTCCTCTTCGTCCGTGCTGGTCCCGCTCCAGTCCAACGCATAATCTCCCGCCAGCGAGGCGGTCGTGATCGGGCTGGTCGTCTGCGCAAAAAAGCTCCCATCGCTGGTGATCGTGTTATCCGTCTCCTGAAACACCGCCTGCGTCGGCGATATCAGATAAAAGATGAACGTGAACGTCCCGGACGTCGTGTCTGTCCACGTCAGTGTCCCGCCTCCAAACGTATTCGTATCCACCGTGTAGGTCCCCGTGACCGTGCCATTCGGCAGTTGCGTGATCCCTCCCGCATCGTTTTCATCAATGATCACATCCGTCAGATTTCCCCCGCCGTCCGCCGTGAACCTTCCTGCGGTGGCGATCGATCCAGTCGTGCTCGTCCCGCCCAGCAAAAACGCAAATCCTCCGCTTAACGATCCTACGTTAAACGCCACATTCTGCTGCGCAAACGCATCGCCCACCAGCAACGACGGAAAATCCGTAACAATCATCTTGAGCCTCGTCGCATCCACGACATAAAACGCATAGTTGCGGCCGCCGATGTTCGCCGTCCCTCGCCCAAAGTTAGTCCCATCGCTGTTCGCATCCACTGCATAAAATGCTCCCGCCGGAAATACCTGCTGCCCGGAGAGCACTCCCGCGATATTCGAATCGAACAATCCGTTCGTAATCCCTCCACCGTTCGCATCAAATCGCCCGATAATCGACGCTGCGCTGGCTGTCGTCGCCGTCGCATCCACGTCCACGCCCTTGAAATCAAACACGTATCCGCCGGCGATCGCCGCCGTGGAAAACGCCGAGGCCGTCTGCCGCTGAAAATTCCCGCTCGCCGTAGCCGCAGCATCGGTCTGCACGATGTTGCCCTGTGACGCCGTCGACAAAACGATGCTGTACGTTGTGGTCCCGCTGCTGTTAATCAAGCTCATGCTGCCACGACCATCGGCATCAATCGAATAACTCCCGCCGGTAAAGTCGATAATCTCCGCGCCACTGCAGCTGTTGATGTCCTCCAGCCCGGTCGTAATTCGCCCGTTCCCGTCCGCCGTGAAACTCCCGATCCGCGCGAACGAGCTCGCGCTGACGGTTCCGCCGGTGCCGCAGTCTTCCGTACCGCTCATCGAAAACGCATACTTCCCGCTGAGTGTCGCATTCGAAAATTTAGCCGGAGGCGGGGGCGGGTTCCCTCCGCCTCCCCCGGACGACGACCCACCTCCACATCCCTCCGTAACTAATCCCAACGCCGCGAGAACGGCCAAGACCAATCCAAATCGCCGCCGCGAGCGAAGGTTTCGTGCAGGAGCGGACTTCAGGTCCGACCCATCCCGCTGTCCGCGCGAGCGCGGACAAGGGATGTCCATCCGTTCACCGACCATCGATGGCGCGGCGATGCTCATCGTGCACCGCCGTGCTGCAAACTCTTCGCCCCATCCCGCGCCGCCTGCGCCCGCGCTCCACCGTTCGCCGCCAAAGATCCCCGCGGCGATCGCAATGCCAACTTCTCTCCGCCTCGCTCCACGGTCCGCGCCAGAAACACGCTGCCCGTCTTGCCAGTCGCCGTTGCTCCCACAAACCGCACCTCGTCCCCGGCCGCCAGTGAAAATCGACGCGCCTTCAAATACGACGCCGGCCCCAGATGCACGACCACAATTCCGCTCGCCGTCTGCACTTTCGCATGCGCCCCGAGCGGCGCCGCAGACGCAGCTTCCTCATACTGAATAACCGTTCCTTGCACCGCCGACTCGCGCGAAGCTGCATAGGCCATTGCCCGAGACGTCCCACTCGCAGCCACGCCCGTCCGCGCCGCGGCAACCGCCTGCGCCGTCCTCTCCTGCGCCCCAGCTCCGCCAACAAACAAGAACCCGACTGCCACGAGCGCCCATGTAGCGGCCGCCTTCCGAGGCGGGCGCCTTTCGCCCACCGCCCAGCCGCAGCGCACACCCCGCAAACACACCATCACGCCCGTAGCCAGCAGGAAAATTCCTGCCCCTCCGCCATTCTTCTTGTTCACGTGTCCTGGATTCCGAGCTACCCGCCGGGCGTCATGCGCATGACGTACGCAAAGATCGCAGCGCTTCATCGAAGCGCCCGATCAGGCCAAACAGGTCACTCCATCATTTGCCGCTCAATCCTTGGATGCATCAATCGTGCGAAGGGTCGGTCCTCAGCGGCCCCCGCAACTATTGCAACTTCGCGTACTCCGCTTTCGTCTGCATGAGCACCGGAAGGTCCGCGTCCGCATCCTTCCACATCGCCAGAAAATCCTGATACGCCGTCCGCGCCTTCCCGGCATCTCCCTTGATCACGTACGCCCGCGCCACTCCCAGTTGGGAAAGCGGCGCAAAAGGGCTAAGGGTACCGCGCCCGCGAAAATCCAAGATCTTCCGAAACTCCCCGATCGCTTTGTCTCCATCCTTCATGCTCAAGAACGCCAACCCTCGCACGTAGGGAACCGCGCCCATGGGACGCCCAAGCGTTATTCCCGATTCGTACCGCCGGCTCACTTCCAATCCAGATACCGCTGCCGCTGGATTTCCTCGATGAATCCGGCTGAGCCCTTCCACCACGGGCATATCTTCATCTCGGATCAGCGAGTCCGACGGTTGGTCCTTGGCCGTCGCTTCCGCCAATCTCTGTGCCTCGGCATCATCACCACACAGCGCCAACGCGTACGCACCGAACAGGCGATTCTGTCCTTTCGGCAATTGCCGGAGTGACTCCCGCACGGCATCTCGCGCATTCGCGCAATTGCCGAAGCTCGCCTCTCGCACTCCCCACGCGGCCGTTAGGCCTGCAGCGAATCCCTTCATTTGGAGTCGCTTCGCGGAAGCCTGTAGGTCGCGAAGGCTTGCGCTCCCCAGCTTGCGTTTTCCAAGCGCAGCTTGGGCATTTGTTCGCATCGCCAGGATGAATGGCTCATCTTCAGTTCCCTTGGCTCGTTCCACTTCCTTTGCCATCGTCGATTCGTCTCGTCGCAGAAACGCCAACTGGAACAACACTTGGTGCGTGGCGAGTGAATCCAGTTTATTGGCCGAAGCCTCCTCCACGACAGCCTTAGCTTCCTCGAATCGGTTTTGTGCCAGATAAGCACCTGCCATCCGATCGTACGCGTACCTGTCCGTAGGATCGATTTGCATCGCCGTCCGTGACGCGGTCAAGGCCTTTTCATACTCCCCCACCGAAAAATAGTGCAGGCATATATTGTCCAGCGGCGTCGTGTCGCGGGGATACGTGCGTATCCATTGCTCATAGCTCGCAATCGTCTTCTCAATGTCGCCTTTCATTTCGCCGTAGTAGTGAGCCTCGATGTAGAACCGCTCGCGCTCCGACGCACGATCTCTTAGTGCGAATGCCTTCTCCAGGCTGTCATTCGCCTCGTCATCCTCGGCGTTATTGCTGTACGCGACTCCCAGCGTTGCATGCGCAAGTGAAAAATTCGGATCCAGCTCGGTAGCCTTCTTCAGATGCGGTATCGCCTCCGTGTCCTCCAGCTTCAGGTGCAACTGTTGGCCGATGCTGAATTCCTTGAGCGCCTCCAGCGACGACGTCGTGGCGTGCTCCAGCGGCTTGGCAAATTGCTCCACGGATGCCAGCGACTCTCCCAGTTTCTGCCGCAGCTCCGATGCCGCTCGGTCCAGCGACTTCAGCACTTTCTCTTTGCTTTCCGCCTGTGCCTGCTTGCTCGCCAGCGTGTCGCCGCTCTGCGCGTTCACCGCATTCAGCGAAATCACGTAGTTGCTGCCTAATCCCGCGATCGATCCCGTCAGCATCGCTTTGATTCCCGTCCGCTGGCAGATCTCTCGCCCCACGTCCGCCGTAATCCGGTCTCCCGCCGGCCGGCCCATATATTTCAGCGCCTCGTCGATCTTCGACTGCGGCACGATGTTCAAATAAGGCGACTGCTCTAGTTGCAGCGCCAACGCCTGCTTCAGCGTCCCGTCAAAAACCGCATCGCCCGTGGTGTTCACAAACTCCGTCAGCAGGATCGAATCCTTCTCCGTCAGCGCCGTCGCTCGCCGCGTGATTAGGAATCCACCGATCACCGCGACGGAGATCATCACCGCGGCGGCACCAAGCCACAAGGATTTCCGCGCGGCCCTGGGCTGCGCTTCCGCGGCAGTGCCAGAGCTGGCGGCGGGTGCGACTGCAGCGCCCGAGGGCCCCGTGGCCGCGAGCGCTTGTCCCGCCGACGGGCTGGACCCCGGGGCACCGGCCGCGACGCCACCGCTCGCAATACCATCGCCGCTCCCCTCGCCCGAATGTCCTGCCACCGAAGTCTTCCCTGAATCAATCGCCCTCTTCAGCCGCTTCAAATCCCCGCGCATCTCGGCCGCGACTTGGTATCGCAACTCGCGATCCTTCTCCAGCGCCTTCTGGATGATTGCTTCCAGCTCGGCGGGCAGGTTCGGATTCAGCCGCACCGGCGCCGTCGGCGCCCGGTTTAAGATCGCATCAAAAATCAGCGCCGTCGTATTCCCCAGAAACGGCTGCTTCCCCGTGGCCATCTCATAGATGACCGCGCCGAACGAAAACAAATCCGTGCGTGCATCCAGGTCTTCCCCGCGCGCCTGCTCCGGCGACATGTACGCCGTCGTCCCCACCGTGCTCCCCGGACTGGTCAAATGCGCCGGGTCAATCGACAACGTCGGCGCCGAGGTGACATTTGTTTGCCCCGGCTCCGGCAGCCCCTCCGCCGTTTTCGCAAGGCCAAAATCCAGAATCTTCACTTGTCCGCGTTTGGTGACAAATAGGTTCGCGGGCTTGATGTCCCGGTGCACGATCCCCGCCGTATGCGCCATATCTAGCGCATCCGCGATCTGCACCGAATATTCCAGCACTTGCTCCACCGAAATCGGCTTCCCTTCGATCCGGTGCTTCAACGTCACACCGTCCAGGAACTCCATCACGATGAATGGAAATCCCTGATCGTCGCCGATGTCGTAAATCGTGCAGATATTCGGATGATTCAGCGCCGAAGCCGCCCGCGCCTCCCGCCGGAATCGTTCCAGCGCCTGCGGATCCTTGGTCAATTCCTGCGGCAGAAATTTCAGCGCCACCCGTCGGCCAAGCCGCTGATCCTCGGCCTCATACACCACACCCATGCCGCCGCCGCCCAGCTTCTGCACAATCTTGTAGTGAGAGATCGTTTGCCCGAGCAAAGGATTGAGGCCCGCTCCGCCGTGCCGCCATGGTAGACCAGCCCCAACTCAGCGCACAACCGCAATCCCAACCCGCTCCCCTGTACAGGAGGGGCTCGCCCTCAACCGCCTCGGCTGGTCTTATTTGCTCGCTCTTTGCCTCCTTGCCTTCCTGTTTCCCTCGTTTCTCTTGAAGCCTGGCCTTTCATTCGAATGCTCGCCATTCAGTTACCAGTAACTATTTGGTTTACTTTTGGCCGGTTCCGTGCTATCATTTCCTATGTTTGTCTTCGTCCCCAGCCCCGCCGCCGATTCGCCCTTTCTCCCACTTCCCCTGAGGGGCCTCCGCGTTCCTCGCTCTTTTGCATTTTGCTTTCATCAAGACGTCCGGAATCAATGATTTACGTACTCTTTGCCCTAAAACACCCGGGTGGGGGGGTATCTGCACCCGCCACGCACGCCGAAGTTCGCGAATGCACACTTATTCGCGCAACCCATTTCCCTTCATACATTTACTGCTTACTTCGCTGTACACCGCGGGGGTGGGGGCCTAGTCACTCGCGTCACCCATCGACGGCGCAACCCATGCGTCGTAAAATCATCCTATCCGCTGGTATCGACTCCCAAGCAGCGAACAGGGGCACGCATGACTGACTCGCCGAAATTTGCCACCGTCGAAGAAGCCGTCGAAGAAATCCGCCAGGGTCGCATGATCGTCCTGGTCGATGACGAGGATCGCGAGAACGAAGGCGACCTCGCCATGGCCGCCGAGAAAATCACTCCCGAGGCCATCAACTTCATGGCCAAGTACGGGCGCGGCCTGATTTGCATGCCCCTCACCGAAGATCGCTGCGACGAACTGCACCTCCCGCTGATGTCACCGATCAACACCTCGGTCCACGGCACCGCCTTCTGCGAGGCCATCGACGGCCGCCTCGGCGTCACCACTGGCATCAGCGCCTCCGATCGCGCCATCACCATCCTCACCGCCATCGATCCCAAGACGCGCCCGCAAGATCTCGCCCGCCCCGGCCACATCTTCCCGCTGCGCGCTCGTAACGGCGGCGTGCTCGTACGCGCTGGCCAGACCGAAGCCAGCGTCGATCTCGCCCGCATTGCCGGCCTGAATCCCAGCGGCGTGATCTGCGAAATCATGGGCGACGACGGCACCATGTCCCGCGTGCCGCAGCTCCACGAATTCTGCAAGCAACACAATCTGAACATGCTCACGGTCGCCGATCTGATCCGCTACCGCATGCAGCACGAACGGTACGTGCGCCGCGTGGCTGAAGCCGTTCTCCCCACGCGCTATGGTGATTTCCGCATGATTGCCTATTCCAGCGACGTCGATCACGATCAGCATGTCGCGCTGGTTCGTGGGAATCCGGAAGGCCCGACGCCGGCGCTGGTTCGCGTGCATTCGCACTGCCTCACCGGCGATGTTTTCGGCTCGGTCACCTGTGACTGCTCTGAGCTGGTCTCCCGTTCGCTCAGCGCCATCGCCAAGGAGGATCGCGGCGTCTTCCTTTATCTCCATCACACCGGACGCGGCTTCGGCATCGAGACCTCCGACGAGCCGGGCGCGCTCCCGCAAATCCATTTCCATCAGCGCGGCCAGCTCGACCGCGAGCCCGCCCGCCAGCGCATGGTCCAGCACGAATCCGGCATCGGCGCCCAGATCCTGATCGACCTCGGCTTGAAAGACATTCGGGTCCTGACCAATCACCCGAAAAAAGTCATCGCCCTCGAAGGCTACGGCATCCGCATCGCCGACCAGGTCCCGCTGCGCATCGCAGCCCAACGCCCCACAACACACCAGAGCCTCTAACATGCCCACCAACACAAAGACCCAGCTACTGCCAGGCGGTAAACCCCGGGTGTCGCTGAACGATTTTGATAAGCGTCGCTACCGCAAATTTGTTGCGTAAAACTGCCGGAATAGGGAGAACCGCGATCGCGCATACCGGCCGTTAGTTCTTGACGAAGGTCACCGGTGGATGCCCTACGCGCCGCGAGATCATCCTGGGTGGCCCATCCTTTGCGCACTTTGCAAAGGGTCGGTCGCTCTGTAGCCACAACTCACGCCACCAGCGCCTTCACTCTGGCTCGTCGTCTTCGCTTGCAGTTTGGGCTTCGCCCTCCGCGTTTTTTTCGGTAGGGCTTCAATGGCGCCGGCAGCGTCGCGGGCTTGGACCACGGCGCAGCCTTCGTAACATCCAGGACACTTCGTGGGCACGGCGGAATTGGCTGCTGGCGCTTTTTGGACTGCGCTTGGCGACTTTCCTGCGACCAGATATTTGCGCATTTTTTCCAACCGCCTCGGGCCGATGCCGCGAATCGCCAGCAAATCATCGACGCTCTTGGATGGCCCATACGACTTGCGCATCTGCAGGATTTTTCCGGCGGTCGCCGGCCCGATTCCCGGAACCTACGGCAGCTGTTCGGAATTGGCGGAATTGATGCTGATCGGATGGGCCGGCGGTTTCTTCGATGTGGCGTGCAGGGTGGCGACGAACAGAAACGTTCGCCATCATCAATAGGACGCAACGTTTGCCCATGGTATCGCCGGCTGCGAGTGGGCTCATAGCCCACCGATATTATCAGCGTTATATAATCACTCTAGTAACATCGCAAGCGTTCTCGAAATCACGACAAGTGCTTGCCCTGGGCGTCGAAGATTTCGGTGTCGCCGAAGAGGTGGGCTTGCTCTTCGATCTGGGTGCGATCGCCGACCACGACGATTTGCATGTTGGCGGAGTCGAAATATTTGCGTGCCGTCGCCAGCAGGTCGGCGGGCGTCAGTGCGCGCACTTTGTCCCGGTAGGTTTCCAGATAGTCGTCGGGAAGTTCGTTGAGCGCCACGGTGGCCAGTTGCGACAACAAGCCGTCCTGCGTCGCGAGCCCCATCGAAAAAATACCGCTGAGATAATTTCGCGCGTCGGCCAGCTCCGGCTCGGGAACGGGAACGGACCGCAGCTTGTCGAGCTCATAGAAAATTTCGGTCAGCGAGGCGGCGACGACGTCGTTGCGCACCGCGGCGGAAATCGAGAAGTAGCCATACTGGCGCAGCGGATTCACGCCGCTGCGAGGACTGTAGGTATAGCCCTTGTCTTCGCGGATGTTCATCACCAGGCGCGAATTGAATGCGCCGCCGTAGAGGCTGTTGCTGAGCCCAAGGCGAATCCAGTCGGGATGCTTGCGAATGATAGCGTGGCATCCGGCGAGAATCTGCGTTTGCACCGCGCCGGGAACGTGCACCAGGTGCACCTTGCGCCCGTGAGGGTGCGCCGGCGTTGCGCTCGCGGGAACGACGGGCTTCTTCCCTGCCCAGTTGCCGAAAACTTTCTCAATCGTTTTCAGCATGGCGGCGGCGTCGAAATCGCCGACCAGCAGGAGCAAGGCATTTTCCGGCGTGTAGAAATCGCGATAAATCTGCAGGAGATCGTCGCGCTTGTAGGCGGCCACTTGTTCTTCGCTTGGCGAAACTTGCGCGTACGGATGCGCCCCGAACAAAACTTTGCGGAGGCGTTCGCTGGCGAGAAAGCCCGGCTGGGTGCGCTCGAGTTTAACTTCTTCGAGCTTCTGACGGCGCTCGCGTTCGAATTCAGGTTCGGGGAAGGAGGCTTCGCGAGCGAGTTCGTTGACCAAGGCGAGCAAGGGTTCGGCGAGCTCGGACAGGCCGGCGAAGGAGATCGCGCTGGTATCGGAGCCGGCGCTGGAGGAAAGATCGGCGCCCAGGCGCCGCAAATCTTCTTCGATTTGACGGCTGGCGCGCTTCGCAGTTCCGGTGCGCAAGACGGTGGCGGTCATTTCGGCAAGGCCGAGGCCGCGATGGATGGCGGCGGCATTGCCGGATTTGAACGAGAGCTGGCCGTGGAATTTCGGAATGGAGTGTGCCTCGGCGAGAACAATTTCCAGCCCGTTTGCAAGACGCGATTTGGTTACTTTCGGCCAGGTCACCGGGCGTTCGGCGGAGAGGGCGGGAACGGTCGTGGGTACCTCAGCGGCTCGCGTGGCCATTACGCGGCCTCCTTTTTCGCAACGGGTTTGCGGAAAACGATGGCGCGATTTTCGGGACGCAGGACTCTTTTGGCGACACCCTGGATTTCTTCGCGCTTCACCGCGAGGAAGCCGTCAAGGATGCTGTTGACCAGTTGCGGCTCGTTGTCGAAAAGCGTGAAGCACGCCAAGAGATGCATCAAGCCATAGCGAGGCATGCCGCTGCGGCCCCCGTCCAGCGTGGAGAAATAATCGGAGCGCCACTTTACCTTGAGCTGGTTGAGTTCGTCTTCGCTGATGCCGGTATTCTGGATCTCGCGGACGACTTCATCAAACGCGGCGAGCGTCGTTTCGCTCGAGTATTCCGGCTTGTGAAGGAGGCGCGTGACCATCTGTGTCGGCCCGTTGTAGCCGAAGATATCCTCGATGCCGCCGTCGGCTTCCACGGCGATTTGCTTTTCCAGGACGAGGTCGCGGTACATGCGACCCGCGCGGCCGCCATGCAGCGCCTGGTCGAGCAGCGCCATGGCGTACCATTCGTTGGTGCGCCGTTTGGGAACGGTGTAGCCGATGGCCATAGCCGGCAGCGTGCCGAACTTTTCCTCCACGTCGCCGCGGCGCTCTTCCTTTTGCTCTGGTTCGCCAGGATCGGCAAATGGCGGCGGCGGCCCGGCGGGAATGTCGCCGAAATATTTCTGGGCCAGAGCCGCGCCTTCGCCGGGTTTCACATCGCCAAGCACCAGCAGCACAGCGTTGTTGGGCACATAGTAGGTCTTGAAGAAGGATTGCACGTCCCTGAGGTCGGCGGCGTCGAGATCGGCGAAATCGCCGTAGAAATTGTGAGCGTTGGCCCAATTGCGGAACGCAACGGGCGGCAGGTCGAGCCACGGGAAACCGCCATAGGGCTGGTTCATCACGTTGACGCGGACTTCCTCTTTGACGACATCACGCTGGTTGCGGAGATTTTCGTCGTCAACTTTCAACGCGCGCATGCGATCGGCCTCCAGCCACAGCACGCGCTCGAGGGCATTGGAGGGCACGGATTCGAAGTAGTTGGTGACGTCGTAGTGCGTGGAGCCGTTGAGCAGGCCGCCACTGGAATTGATGAGCTTGATGTGCTGCATCTTAGGAGCGTTGGCGGAACCTTGAAACATCATGTGCTCGAAGAGATGGGCGAAGCCGCTCCGGCCTTTGGGCTCGAGGCGAAAACCGATCTTGTAGTAGACACCGAGCGTGACGACCGGCGCCGACGAATCGGGTGCAATGACCACTTTTAAGCCGTTCGCCAGCGTGGTGTTTTCGATTGGAATTTGCAGTCGGTTCAAGCTTTGCCCCCTGTGGCTTGCGCCTTCAATTTTCCGCTTTGTTTGGCATTCCCGGCAGAGTCACGCTCAAAAACGCGTTCCGCCAGATGATTCAAGGCTTGGTACGCTTCCTTGTACTGCGGCGAATAGTCCTGCAAAACATTCAGATGCTTGGCGACAACGTCATAGTCGCCGCGCGCAAGCGGCCCAGTCCAGGCCGCGCGCGGACCCAGGCGTTCATAGTTCTGGAGCATCTGCTGGGTCATGGGCAGCAGAGCACGCACTGCCTCGGTGCGTTTAATCCCGATGGACATAAGCAGCTGAACCGCCGATTCCACGACCACGAGGGCATGGCCGGCAGCGAGAGCGCCGGCGGCGTGATACAGCGGCTTTTTCGCGGGCGCGATCGAAGTGGGCGCGGCACCCAGATCTCTGGCGATCTTTCTTGCGGTTCGCACGGCCATGGCATCACCCTCGATGGCGAATAATTTGCCTTCCAATGGAGGAACCGCAACCCCGGAGAACGTTTGCAGCGGATGCATCGACGCCACGGAAGCGCCAAACTCACGAACGGGCTGGAGCACACCGGCATCCAGCGCACCGCTGGTGTGCAGGACGACGCGCCCTTGCAGCTCTTCTGCTCCGATGCGCGCCAACTCGGCGGCGACACCGGAGATCTCCGCATCCGGCGTGGCAATCAAAATCAGCGAGGACCCGAGCACGCGGCGAGACAAGCTCGCTTGCGGCGTGCCGCCGCCGATGTAGCGCACCGCACTTCTGGCCGAGGGCATACTTTGCGTGGCCACCGGGCCGATTTTCCAGCCCAGCTCGCGGAGTCTTCGACCCAAAGCGCGTCCAACACGTCCTGCACCGACGATCGCCACGGACGTATGCATCACTCATGCTAGGATAACCCGAGGTTCGCTTCCGACACCAATCGCTATGCGCTGGTTTCTTCTCATCCTATTAGGTTTTGCGGCCTTTTTCTGGATTGTTCAAGGGCTTCGTGTGGCCTGGGGATTGTTCCAGCTGCCCTGGCTGAAGAATTTCGCGCCGGCGAAGGATGAGGATTGTCCGCGGATTTCGCTGTTATTCGCAGCGCGAGATGAGGAGGAAAAGCTGCCGCGAGCACTTGCGACGCTGGCGAAGATCGACTATCCCAATTTGGAAATTGTCGCGGTGGATGACCGCTCGCAGGATGCGACCGGCCGGATTTTGAACGAGTTCGCTCGGACACATGAACGCATTCGCGTCGTACATGTGGCGGAGCTACCTGCGGGATGGCTGGGGAAGCCGCACGCTTTGCAGAGAGGCTACGAAATTTCCAGCGGCGAGTGGCTTCTCTTTACGGACGCGGATGTGCGGTTTGCACCGGATTCGTTGCGGCGAGCGGTGGCCATTGCGAATGCCCGTAAAGCGGACCATCTGACGTTGTTCGGCGACGTGGATATGGAGGGATTTTGGGAGACGGTGCTGCTGACGTTTTTTGGAATGGCGATGCATGTGGGAAATGAATCGCACCGCGTAGCGAACCCGAAATCGAAGGCCTACGTAGGCGTGGGAGCGTTTCAACTTGTCCGGCGCACCGCCTATGAGGCTTGCGGAACACACCGGCGGCTAGCGATGGAAGTGGTGGACGACATGAAGCTGGCGAAGATATTGAAGCTCGGCGGATTTCGGAGTTGCATCGGCGTGGCGCAGGAGTATGTCTCGCTACGCTGGCATTCGGGGGTGGGAAATCTGATTCGTGGGGTGACGAAGAATTTCTTTGCGGCGATGGGGTACAGCTTGCCAATGGCGCTGGCGGCGCTACTCGGATTGCTGGTGATCCAAGTCGTGCCGGTTGCGGCCGTGGTTTTCGGGCATGGATGGATTCGGTGGCTGGCGGCGCCGTCGGTGCTGATTGCGCTGGGATTGCATTTAGGAGTGGACGTGGTGATGCGGGTTTCGCCGCTGTATGGGCTCACCTATCCGATTGGGGCGATGTTTTTTTGTTACATGCTGGCGAGATCGATGGTGGTGACGTTGTGGCGGGGCGGGGTGGAGTGGCGGGGAACGTTTTATCGGTTGGAGGAGTTGCGGAAGGGCGTGGTGTAGGATCAAGCTGTAAAGCGAGCTTGCAACAGCTCTAATAGCTCTGGTGATCCGAATGGCTCTTGCTCGCCGGTGAGATCGAGCAGGAATCTGGCAGCTTCAACGGCCCTAGGACAATCGTCCTTTGTTTCCAAAGAATTCACCACTATCGGAAGGACCCGAGGGTCGTGCCTCTACGCAAGGCCTGCCATGGCTTCTTCGCGCACGTCAGCGTTGCGATCGGTTAGCTTGCGAAACAATGCGTCTCGAATCTCCGCGGAATCGGCGCCACCCTGAACGCCAAGACCAAAAGTAGCCCAGTCGCGGACGTCATCGTCCGTATCTTCCGTAAGGCGCAAGAGCGCGAGCACGCTCGCCGGCTCATCCGGGAAACACCCCAAGGCAAACGTCGCGCCGAAACGCAGTCGGGCGTCAGGATGCGTCGTGAAAGGTGTAATCAAAGGAATCGCGCACGGATCACCTAAATGGCCCAGGGCACTGATCGCTGAGCTCAGCGGAAGGAAGTCTCGCTCCTTCTGTAGCACTTCAGTTACGACGACATAAGCTTCGTGGGCAAAGTTGGTGTCGCGGCTTGTATCAAGCCACGGTCCCTCCAGTCCGCGACCCGGCACGCAAAAACCGCGTGCAGGAAAAAGCCGGGTCGCTCCGGTCGGGATGACAGAATCTTGCTTGACGCTAAGAGCTCGCGGGACCGTGAGTTACGTCTGGAAAATCGGAAGTCACTGCTGCACTCCAAAGCTAGTTGGTCGCAGCGGTGGTTTCGGGTGGTGGGTCGGCCGGGCATGGCGTGCTGGAGAAGAGGCCGGCGACGTCGCGTTGTTTTAGGGTGCGGATGCGGTCGCGGAGCTGGGCGGCCTTTTCGAATTCGAATTTTTTGGCGGCTTCGCGCATCTGGGTTTCGAGCTGCTTGAGGAGCTCGGCGAGCTGGGCTTCGGTTTTGACGCCGGAGGCGGCGGAGTCCAGAGCGGCTTCGTCGATGGGGATGGTGACGTAATCGGCTTCGACGATGCGGGCGAGTTCCATGTCCACGGATTTGACGATGGATTCGGGGATGATGTTGTTTTCCTTGTTGTAGGCGATCTGCTTTTCGCGGCGGCGATTGGTTTCGCTGATGGCCTGGTTCATGGATCCGGTGCGGACATCGGCGTAGAGGATGGCGCGGCCGGAGAGGTGGCGCGCGCAGCGGCCGATGGTCTGGATCAGCGACGTAGCGCTGCGGAGGTAGCCTTCCTTGTCGGCGTCGAGAATGGCGACGAGTGAGACTTCGGGCAAGTCGAGACCTTCACGGAGGAGGTTGATGCCGATGAGAACATCGAATTCGCCACGGCGCAGATCGCGGAGGATTTTGATGCGATCGAGGGTTTCGACTTCAGAGTGCAGGTAGCGGCAGCGAACCCCGACTTCGGTGAAATATTCGGAGAGGTCTTCGGCCATGCGCTTGGTGAGGGTGGTGACGAGGACACGCTCGTTTTTCTCGGCGCGGATGCGGATTTGTTCCAGCAAATCATCGACCTGGCCCTTGACCGAGCGAATCTCAACCTCGGGATCGACGAGACCCGTCGGACGAATGACCTGCTCGACGAACTGGCCGCCAGATTTGGTTAGCTCGTAGGGACCGGGCGTGGCGGAAACATAGATCACCTGATTCATGCGGTGTTCGAATTCCTCGAAGTTGAGCGGGCGATTGTCGAGCGCGGAGGGCATGCGGAAGCCGTAGTCGACGAGGATTTGCTTGCGCGAGCGATCGCCGCCCCACATGCCGCGGGTTTGCGGAACGGTCTGGTGAGACTCATCGATGAACAGCAGATAGTCCTGCGGGACATAGTCGAGCAGTGTCGGCGGGGCTTCGCCGGGAAGGCGGCCGCTGAGGTGACGCGAATAATTTTCGACGCCGTGGCAGTAGCCGACGGTGCGCATCATCTCTATGTCGAATAGCGTGCGCTGGGTGACGCGCTGGGCTTCCACAAATTTCCCCTGGCGCTCCAATTCTTTTTTCCACCATTCGAGTTCGGCGTAGATGCCCTGGATGGCGCGCTCGCGTTGTTCGGCGGGCATGACGTAGTGAGTGCGCGGATAAATCGGCACGCGCGCGATATCGTTTTGGCCAGTGCGGACTTCGCCGGTGAGCGGATCGATCTGGCGGATGGCGTCGATCTGCTGGCCCCACATTTCGAGGCGGTAGCCGTTGTCTTCGTAGGTCGGGTAAATCTCGATCATGTCGCCGCGGACGCGGAAGGTGCCGCGGCGGAGATCTTCAGAACGCTCGTATTGGATATCGACGAGGCGGCGGAGCAGCGCTTCGCGCGAGGTCTGCATGCCCTTTTCAAGCATGACGAGCATGCCGTAGTAAGCCTCGGGCGAGCCGATGCCGTAGATGCAGGAAACGCTGGAGACGATGATGACGTCGCGGCGCTCGAACAGCGAGCGCGTGGCGCTCATGCGCAGCTTGTCAAGCTCGTCATTGATGGTGGATTCCTTGTCGATGTAGAGGTCGGCGGCGGGGACGTAGGCTTCGGGCTGGTAGTAGTCGTAGTAGCTGACGAAATATTCGACGGCGTTTTCGGGGAAGAAGGATTTGAATTCGTGGTAGAGCTGTGCCGCGAGCGTTTTGTTGTGCGCGAGGACCAAAGCGGGACGATCGACGGCCTCGATAACCTTGGCCATGGTGAAGGTTTTGCCGGAGCCGGTGACGCCGAGGAGGACCTGGTGTTTGTCGCCCCCTCCGAGGCCACGGACGAGCTGATCGATGGCGGCGGGCTGGTCGCCGCGGGGCTGGTAGTTGCTGCGAAGCTTGAAATTCATCGAGTGCGCCTCCTGCGGGTTCAGCGGGGCGTGCGGAAACTTACATTATACGCTGGGTTGCAAGTAGGTGCTCGATGGGACGAGGCATGCGGCGGTACGCACGCTCGACCCATCAAATGGCAGCACAAACGGTCGCACCGGCGGGTGTAATCCAGCGACCATCGGGTCGTACACGTCGTGTATTCGTCAGGGATGCTTGCCTAGCGGCGAACTGGGGCTGACCAGGAGGACTTCGGCGGCGCTTTTTGCGTCCACGTCGTAGTGAAGATGGTTGGAGGCGTCGGCTTTGGCGATGGTCACGGACATAGATTGGTCGGCTTCGTCGGAGGCACGGACGAGCAGGCCGGTAGTGAGCGAGATATAGAGGATGGTCTTATTGTTGCCACGGGCAGTTCCGGAGGTGCGGAGCAGGCGCACGGCGTAATCGTCAGGCGTCGCGTCCTTGGGCTTGGATTGCTGCTTGAGAGCTGCGGTGGTGAGAATGACGGCGCAGGTTTGCGGCGGATGATCGGAGTTGACGAAGTCGCCCTGGTCGTTCATGCGTAGTGGCCGACAGGGCTCGTTTCGGACGTAGGTAGACTCACGGAACCAGGTGAGGCCGGCAAGCGGGGAGGGAGTGCGCTCGGGCTCTTGCGATTTCCATTTCTGCGCGGACTTGATGCCTTCGGGCGGGTAGGCGGCGGATGCAGCGAAGCGGGCAACCCATTGCTGCCAGGCGTGTTGCAGCGCGGGAGTGAGGGCATCGAGGCCAGCGATTTTGTCGAGGCGGCCGTCTGCGAGAATGGTGAAGTCCACGGGTGGAAGTGTCGCGGTGGTACCGGCTGTGGAATCGGCGGGATTCGAGTCCAGCGACTGAAGCTTGGCGCGGGCGTGGATCGCAGCGCGGATGCCGGGTTTCGACTTGCCCGGAAGCGCGGTGACGTCAAGGATGTCGAGAAAAAGAAGCGCGCGGACGTTCAAGAGGGTTTGTCCCGGCGAAGCGGACAGCGCGACCGGGCTCTTGGTCTTGGTCTGCGTGTCGCTGCGATACGTGATGACGTAAGTGAGGGTTTGACCGGCGTGGAGTTTGGGAAATAGATCGACGCGCGTGGAGCCGGTTGCTGAGGTGGCGGGCAGGAGAAGGAGGAACGCAACGGCCAAGAGCGCTTTCACCCGGCGGCTTGCCGACGAATAGAGTTGTTGGGGTGCGGGTGCGTCGGTCATTGCGAGTGTCGCTAGTTTGGTTGCGGGTTTTTCGCGGCGGGTTGCTGCTTGAGCTTGCGATCGAAGAAATCAGCTGTGGCTTTGTAGCCGGCGAGCCAGTCGCGATGGAGCAGGAAGTCGTGGATTTCGTCGGGGAAAATGAGTTGCGCAATCTCGACGTTGCCCTTGGCTCGGAGACGGGCGACGAGGTCGACGGTTTGAGTGAAGTAGACGTTGCGATCGTCGTCGCCGTGAATGAAGAGGACCGGTGACTTCCAGGTGTCGACAGCCGTGACTGGCGAGGACTCGTGCGCGAGCTTTGTAAGCTCGGGCGAGATGTTCTTGCCGTCCCAGTTGTCGGTGGGCCAGTCGTGCACGCCGTGGAAATCGACCCCAGCTGCGAAGATGTCGGAGTTGCGGCCGAGGCCGAGAGCCGTGAGATAGCCGCCGTAGCTGCCGCCCCACAGACCGACACGTGTTGGGTCGACTTCCGCGCGTGATTGCAGGAATTTTCCGGCGGCGACGACGTCCTGATATTCGCTGGCGCCGCGGCCGGCGCGACCCGGAGCTTCGCGGAAGGCCCGGCCGTAGCCGATGCCGCTGCGATAGTTGACCGAGAGCACGACATATCCACGGCTAGCGAGGTACTGATTCATCGCGTAGGAATTCGAGTAGTAGTACATGTAGTGCCAGCCCAGCAGCATCTGGCGCATGGAACCGCCATGCATGAAGACCAGCGCCGGGCGCTTGTCGCCGGATTTGGCGCCGTGGGGGAGAAAGAGCTGGCCGTGGATTTCGAGGCCATCGGCGGCGCGGAACAATACTTGCTGCGGAGCGACAAGTTGAGCGGAGGGAAAGTCGCGCGGCTGTTGATCGGGCGCGATGATCTGCGGCTCTGCCCCGTGTCCGATGGCGGCGTGATAGATGCGCGGTGGATGCGTGCCGTCCGAGCGGATGTACGCGATATTTGCACTGTCGCTAAGCGCCACCGGACTCCACTCGATAGTTTCACCTCGCGTCAGCGGCCTTGGGTTGGCGGCGTTGACGTCAACGATCCAGAGATGGCGGCGATCGATGTCGCCACAATTCGAATTGAAGAGTACGACGCTGCGCTGCGCGGCAAAGGACCACTGCTCGACTTCGCAATTACCGGGTGTGAGGAGTTGCGCCTGACCGGTGCCGTCAGCGGCGAGCGAATACAGATGCTGCCAGCCGTCCTGTTCGCTGGCGATCACCAGACGATTGTTGGCAGCCCAGTTGAGAACCCCGCCGCCGGTATCGCCGGCCATGTAGGGAAACGAGTTCTGCGGAGATGAGCCGCTGTGCCAGATCTCGCGAGCATTGCCGGTCGTTGCGTCGGCAACCCAGATGGCCCAGGGATGCGGGCGGTCGGGCTCGATGAAGTAGCCTTGCGGAGTGTCTCTCGTTTGCGCGGGTCGCCGAACGAACGCGACGCGGGCGCCATCGGGCGACCATTGTGGATTGGAATCGCTATCCACGCTGGGCGCCAGGAAGGTGACGGTTTTCCCGGTCACGTCGTATACGCCGATGAACGCGTGATCGCCGCGACCGGAGACGAAGGCTAGCCGCGAACCGTCAGGTGACCAGGCGGGCGAGTGGTTTTGCCCGCGAGCAACGATTTGTGCAGGCTTGGCGCTACCGTCCGCGGGCGTGAGCCAGATCTGGGCGTCGCGGAGATAAGCGATGATTCCTTTTGCTGAAATTTGCGGCGAGTGACCTGCATCGATTTTTTTGGGCTCGCCGCCGTACCAGGCAACACTACAGACGGACTGCTCGACTCCAGCAGGATTGCTGGTCGGATTGGGATACTGCCCGGCGGGATTTTTTTCGCCGCCACGCGTGTACAGCACGATGTTGCCGTCGTCAGAGAGGCTGAGGTCGCCGAGTTCCTGGCCGTCGTCGGTGTTGTAAGCGGTGAGTTGCCGCGCAGCGAACTCCGGACCCTCGGCCACCCAAATGTTGCGCTTTCCCTGCTGATTCAGCGTCCAGGCGATGCGATTTGTCTTCTTCGCCGCGGTGAGATCGGCCGGAAAGGGCGCGCTCAGAATCTGTTCGAGCGTGAAGGTGCCCGGCGTTTGAGCAAAGCCGCTCACGGCCAGCAGCAGCACACCGCACACAACCATCCCTACGTGTCCTACGTGTCGAATCATGCTTCTTCTCCGACCGGAATAAACTAGTCCGCAGGCTGTCGACTTAGCGCCGGTTCGACGGACACACGCGGCACATCCAACGGACCGGAAATTTTCAGCACACGGTTTGCTTCCGAGGCGCGGATCTCGCGGCGGCCATCCGAAATTTGCACCGTAAGGTCGGCGTTGCGCCCGAAGCTCACGGTGCCCTTGACGAAAGTGGACTCGCGGCCGGAATCCAGGCGCAGGCCAGCCAGCACGATAGCGCGGTCGCGCAGGGAGAATGTGCCTTCTCCCGCAGCCCAATGCGATTGGCCGATGTGCGGCTGGCCATCGGCGACGCTGGCGCTCACATCCCAGCCACGAAAATCCACGTTGCGCACCCGGACATCTCCGCGACCAGCCAGGTGTTGCAGCAATTCATCGCGCCCGACTCCCTGGGTGGTCATATGTAAGCTCCCGGAGGCGAATCCGGCGAAGCGCTCAGTGATGCGCGGGACCCCGGGTAATTTCGCCAGGTCCACACGATCGAGATCCGCGGTTATGTCGTACGATGGCCGCGGCAGAAATCTCGCATTCATCCTGGCATGCACGTTTCCGCCAGCCCACTGCGCGGAGGCGTCGCGGATTTCCAGCCGCAAATCGTGAAGCGCGCCGGCCACGGTCACCTTTTGCAGTGTGAGACTTTCCATGGTGAACTCATCGATGCGCAGTTCGCCTTCGGCGTTGACGCGGCGGACCAGTTCGCTGGCGACCGACGCGGGTGAAGGGACCAGCGTCCCGCCGAGCAGAGAAGGCAGCAAACGCCGCAGCCAGCTTGGCCGCGCGCGCGGTCCGATCCAGCGATCCAATTCGGCGGCGTTCAAATGGTCGGTGCGCAGCTGAAAATTCCATTTGACAGGGGTCTCCGAATCGACGGAAATGGGTCGCGACGCAGAGCCCATCCATGTGGCCCCGAATCCCTCGATGATCCCGAAATCCGCGAATCGTGCTCCATCCCTCCACTCAATCCGGGTCCTGGTAAGCTGCAGCGGCTGATTCAAACCAGCCGCCTGAAGTTCGCCTTTCGC
>Ga0157378_10000054_pt1 | contig 99226 bp, 64 predicted proteins | sample M65metaG_FD_115309 | JGI IMG/M metagenome (GOLD analysis project Ga0157378, IMG submission 115309) | Miscanthus rhizosphere microbial communities from Kellogg Biological Station, Michigan, USA - M6-5 metaG | ecosystem: Host-associated > Plants > Roots > Rhizosphere > Soil | place: USA: Michigan...
GATCGACTCCCAGAACATCCCCTCGGCGCAGCTGGCGTTGCCGATGGTGCCCCAGGCGATCTCGTCGCCGTTGCGCGAGAACTGCGTCATCGACTTCAGCTCGTCGAGCTCGCGATAGAGCCGCGAGGCGTAGGCCAGGCCGACCAGCCGCGGCATCTGCGAACCGGTCGGCGAAACGTCGGCCGAGGTGTTGTACGTGTCGGTCTGATTGCGGAAAGAGCCGTCGGGATTGAGCAGGCGCGAGCCGAAGTGGCAGTTCATCGAACGGCCCGCGGACCACGGATCATGCTCGACGTCGGCATTGGCGTAGAGCTGGCCGAAGTACTCATCGAGCGTGCCGATGCCGGCGGCGAGGATGAAGGTCTGGTCGCGGTAATAGCCGCTGCGCCAGTCGCCTTTGCGGAAGGCGCGGGCCATGGCCAGCTGCGCCACTTCCTTGCCGTCGCCAAAAATGCCGAACTTGGCCTTGCCGGTCAGGACTTCACGACGGCCGATGATGCTGGCCTGACGCGAGCGCCAGGCGATGCGGTAGTCGTCGATGATGCTTTCGCGCGTGAACTGCGTGCGGATCGTTTCGGTCTGTTCAGGTGTAGCCACGATTCCGAAGTTTACCTTCTAACCACCCGTCCCGTCCTCGGGTCGAGCATCAGCGGCGCATCGGGGAAATCGCCGATGTCGATACCGCGCCGCGGATCGTGCAGCGGCTTGTTGATGTAATCGATCCGGACCGGCTTCGGCTCGTGCTGCGCGTACCGATAGAGATCGCGATAGTTGCGCTGGAAACGCTGGTAGCGGCTGTAAGCGCCGGCCGCGCCAATCAACAGCGGGATGGCCAGAACGGCCACCGCCCACCATCGCCGGTCGGCAGAAAAAACGAAGAGCGTGAGCGTGACCGGAACGAAGTAGAGCCGCGGCACGAACGTCAGATGCGGAACGGCCATCAGGTAATGGGCCATCTCCTGCCCCTGATAAACGGTGAACATCGAAAGATAGATGCCGATGGCACAACCGACATAGATGGCGAAGGCCACGCGCGCGCGCCAGCCGCGCATGGCCGCAAGCGAGAAGGCGAAGAAGGCGTAGCCGATGATGGCCGGCCAGACCCACAACGTTTCCCGCCAGTAGCTCTCGAGGAGGCCGGTCGTCGTGGGGACGATCATCTCCAGTTTGAATTGATGTGTGTCGGCCGCGGAGCCGAGGGGGACGACGAGCCCTCGCAACACGAAGTAGAGAATGCCGATGGCAAGCGTCGGAACCGCCACGCGCAGCGCATCGCGAACCTTCAGCCTGCCGATGGCGACGAGGAGCAGCAGCAGCGGCAACGTCATCGCCGCGCTTTCCTTAAAGAAAAAGGCAACGCCGAAGACGAAGCCGGCTTCCATGAACCAGCCGCGCGTGATGAGCACGAGACCGCAAGCGGCCAGCAGGAGCACCGAGGCATCGAAGATGTTGGCGAACCAGCCGCCGACGATGATCGCGCCCGCCGAGAAGAGCGTGGCGAAGACTAGAAAAAAATCGCGGCGTGCGTCGCGTCCCGCCCAGTTGTTGAGCGCGCGAAGCAACAATGCCACCGCGCCGAGGATCATCAATATGTTGACGATGCGCAGCAATGGCCAGGCGACGTCAAACGGAAGCACGTGAATCGTCAGCGCAACAAAGATGGTCGGGATCGGGCGCCAGAACGGCATCGGCGTCCGGAGAATCATCAACACGATCTGCCCGGCGCTCTGATGCGCATCACCAAAAATCACCAGCGCGGTGGTCTCATCCCAGACGTCGGCGATGAAGAGTCGCGACATCGCCGCAATCCAGATGAGGACAACGGCGCAGGTCGCCCATCGCCATTTTTTCTCTGTGCCCTCTGTGCCTCCGTGGTGATCAGCCGTTTCCATCCAACTCCCGCACTGCCACGTCGAGCATCGCCCCAACCCGCGAAGCATCAGGACTCTCGCAATAGATCCGAATCATCGGCTCCGTCCCCGACTTGCGGAAAAGGATCCACGACCCGTCGTCAAAGTTCAGCTTCACGCCGTCCTTCTCCTCACGATTGGCGAAGCCCGCACCGAAAGCCGTATCAAGCTCGCCGGCCAATACCCTATCGATCAGCCGTGCGCAGACATCCATCGGACGATTGAGATCGCGCCGGTCGTAGTGCAGCGCGCCAAACTCCGCCTCCATCGCCTCGACGATCTTCGACAGCGGCTTGCCGTAATGCGCCACGGCCTCGGCCACCAGCGATCCGGACAGGATGCCGTCGCGCTCCGGCAGAAAATGCCCGAAGCCGATCCCGCCGCTCTCTTCACCGCCGATGAGGATGTCGCGCGTCAGCATCAGATCGGCCACGTACTTGAAGCCGATGGCCGTCTCGTGAAATCCGGAGCCGAGCGCGCGCGCGACCTTCTCCACCAGACGTGAAGTGGAGAATGTCTTCACGATCTCGCCGGTCATCTTCTTTTCGCGAACGAGGTAGAGCGCGAGCAACGCGATGATCTTCTGCGGCGAGACGAAGCTCCCCTTCTCGTCGACGATGCCGAGGCGATCGGCGTCGCCGTCGTTGCAGATGGCCAGGTCGTAATCGCCACGCATCGCCGCCATCGCCGCGCCGAGGTTGTCGGGGATCGGCTCCGGGTTCACGCCGCCGAAGGAGGGATGGATCTCGCCGCGGATCGTGGCCACATCGACGCCGAGGATGCGCGACGGCAGACCGGAGGAAACGCCGTGGATCGGATCGTGGAGGATGCGAACCGCGGCGGTTTTCTTCACGTCGAGCTGCGATCGAAGCGCGGCGACGTAGTCATCGAGCAGATCCGTCTCTTCGATCGAGCCGCCATCCCTCGGCGACGATGATCCGAGAGCGGCGGCGATCGCCGCGTACATCTCCGGCAACCCCGACCCGCCGTACCAGGCCTTGAATTTCAATCCGTTGTACTTCGCCGGATTGTGGCTGGCGGTGACGACGACCCCGCCGAGGAGCTTGCGGCGCCAGGCGGTGAAGGAGATTGTTTGCGACGGAGTTGGCGCGTTCGAAAGCACGACGCGGAATCCGGCGGCCTTCAGCGTCTCGGCGACGAGCAACGCGAATTCGCGCGACAGAAACCGGCGATCGAATCCGACGACGAGCGTGTTCCGATCGATCTCCGCCGGCGGCTGCAACCCCCGCGCGGCGACGGCGATCGCTTCGCTCACGCGGCGCACGTTGTCGAACGTGAAGCCATCGGCGATGACGGCCCGCCACCCGTCGGTGCCGAACGTGATTGGCTGCGACATGCGGCGCATTCTGCCATGCCCCTCGGAGCACAGACAGGAGTGTCTGTGCCACATCGGCACTGGTGATGTGGCACAGACACTCTTGTCTGTGCGAGCATCGATCAACCATGGACCCTACCACCCGCGCGCTCCTCCGCCATTTTCTGGCGGCCCTCGCCTATCGCACGCAGAAGGCGCTTCGCGATGCGCCCGCGTCGTTCGGCGGGTTCCAGGCCGGCGAAGGCGTGCGCACGCCGCAGGATCTGCTTCGCCATATGACCAGCGTCCTCGGGTATTCGCGCACGTTCATCGTCGGCGGTTCCTACACCGCCGATCCGCTGCCGGACATGCAGAGCGAGATCGCCCGCTTCCACGAGATGCTCGAAGACCTCGGTACGCGCCTGCGCGACGGCGCGGACTTCACCGGCACGACGCCGGAGTCGATCCTGCAGGGTCCGTTCTCCGACGCCATGACCCACGCCGGCCAGCTGGCGCTGCTACGCCGTCTCTCCGGCTCACCCGTCCCGCCCGAGAATTTCGTGAAGGCCAACATCGACGCGAACAACCTCGGATCCGATCAACCGCCGCCGGTGAGTTTCGGCCAGCGCGACGGCAAATGGGATCCTTGCGGCGGCGTGGCGGGCAAGGATTGAGACGAGCGCCATTGCGATGACGTCAGCCGCGGAGCGGCGTTATCTATGTAGCCCACAGCGTGAGCTGTGGGTTCCCAGTTCAGCCCTATCGAACCGCGGAGCGGTGATATCTCGAATGAGGGGTCAAGGCAACGTTCGATATGCCGCCGCTCCGCGGCTGAAGACAGGCCGATCACAAACCCACAGCTCACGCTGTGGGCTACGTAGATGACGCCGTTCCGCGGCTAGAACCTCACTGCTTCTTGAAGATCCCACCCGATAGCACCGGCTGCGGCGCGGTGGTGGTGCTCGGCGCCTTGACGATCTTCACGCCGTCGGCATCGCCGACGATCATCGTGCCGCGCCCTGCGGTTGATGCCAGAACCTGCGGCGGCGGCGCTGCCACCGGCGCGATGGTGGTCGTCGTCGCCTGCGCCGGCGTATTGGTATTCGCCACCAGCAGCTGTTCGCGCGCCGCGGGAGCGACGAGCATCGGATCGGGAGCGCCCTGATCGGCCACCGGGCCTTCCGTCACCACATCCGTCTTCCGCGAAACGTCGCTGTTCGCCGGTACCTGAGTTCCGAAGAGCCGCCCGTATCCGCCGTCCGCCGCGCGCCGTTGGTTGTAGATGGAGACCGACGCGAAGACCACCGCAATGGACAGCATCGAGATCGCGCAATTCCTGATCGTCAGAATGCGACGACCCTGCCGCCGGTCCCGGATCGGCACAATCAACAGCGGAGCGCGGGATGGAAGCATGCCCATGGGTATCGCAAGGGACCTGCCAATACTGCGGCTGTGGTCCGCAAGCTGGCTGAGCATTGACGACCACGCGCCGCGCGCAGACAACCGACAACGCGGCGAAGCCGCAGACAACGCGCGAAGCGCAGTATCCTTACCCCCCATGTCCGGCGTGACCTTCAATGAAGTCGCCAAGCGCTACGGTGACGTCTCCGTCATCGAGCATCTGAACCTCGACGTCAAAGACCACGAGCTGATGGTCCTGGTCGGTCCCTCGGGATGCGGCAAGTCGACGGCGCTGCGCATGATCGCCGGGCTCGAAGACGTCAGCGCGGGGACGATCTCCATCGGCGGCCGCGTGGTCAACAACCTGGCGCCGAAGGATCGCGACATCGCCATGGTCTTTCAGAGCTACGCGCTCTATCCGCACATGACCGTGCGCGAGAATCTCGAGTTCGGGCTGCGCATGCGCAAGGTCTCCGCCGATGAGCGCGCGCGGCGCGTGGCCTCGGCCGCGGAGATCCTGGGGATGTCGCATCTCCTCGATCGCAAACCGAAGGATCTCTCCGGCGGACAACGGCAGCGCGTCGCCGTCGGCCGCGCCATCGTCCGGCAGCCGGCGGTATTCCTCTTCGACGAGCCGCTCTCGAATCTCGACGCCAAGCTGCGCGTGCAAACCCGCGCGGAGATCACCAAGCTCCAGGCCACGCTCGGCACGACCTCGGTCTACGTCACGCACGATCAGGTCGAGGCCATGACGATGGGACATCGCATCACGGTCATGCGCGACGGCAAGATCCAGCAGGTCGGCACGCCGCGCGAAGTCTACGAATCGCCGGCAAACGCCTTCGTGGCGCAGTTCATCGGTACGCCGCCGATGAATCTCGTCCCTGCGACGGTTTCCGGCGATAGCTTGCAAACGTCGTCATTCGCACTCCCCCTCGCGGCGAAGTTTCGTGGTCGTGTGTCCGAGGGTCAGCGCGTTCTCGCGGGCATCCGTCCCGAGCACTTGCATCACGCGGCGTCCGGTCCCATCAACGCGAATGTCGACGTGGTCGAACCGATCGGCCACGAGACCATCGTCTACGCCAGCGCCGGCGACGCGCGCCTCGTGGCCATCTTCGAACCAACCGTCACGCCACGCGCGGGCGAGACGATCGCCATGAATGTCGACGCCGAGGCCATGCACCTGTTCGACGCGGGAACGAGCGAGAGCCTGCAATGAAGCAGTTCTGTCTCGTCCTGGTAAAGCCATCCCACTACGACGACGACGGCTACGTCATCCAGTGGTTCCGTTCCGCCATCCCGTCGAATTCGCTGGCCGCACTCTACGGTCTGGCTCGCGACTGCGCCGCGCGCAAAGTGCTCGGCGACGACGTGGAACTGGCCATCCACACCTTCGATGAGACCAACACGCGTATCCGCCCGGAAAAACTGGCGGCGATGATCGAACGCGCCGGCGCCGGCGTGGTGATGCTCGTCGGCGTGCAGTCGAATCAATTTCCCCGTGCGCTCGACATCGCCAAGCCTCTACGCGCGCGCGGCATCTCCGTGATCCTCGGCGGGTTCCACGTCTCCGGCACGATCAGCATGCTCAACGGCGTCGACGACGGCATCTCCCGCGCGCGGGAGATGGGCGTCACGCTCTTCGCCGGCGAGGCCGAGGGACGGCTGGATGAAGTGCTGAAAGATGCGGCGGCGGGGACTCTCAGGCCGCTGTACAACTACATGGCTGACCTGCCGTCGATCGAAGGGGCGCCGGTTCCGCTGATCACCGCGCTGCGCGCCTGGCGCACCGCCGGCGGCGTGACCAGCTTCGACGCCGGACGCGGCTGCCCGTTCCAGTGCTCGTTCTGCACGATCATCAACGTGCAGGGCCGCAAGTCGCGCCGCCGGTCTGCTGATGATGTGGAAGAGATCGTCCGCGTCAACGTCGCACAGGGTCTGCACAGCTTCTTCATCACCGACGACAACTTCGCCCGCAACCAGCATTGGGAGGCCATCCTCGATCGCCTCATCAAGCTGCGCGAAGAAGACGGCATCGCCATCCACTTCATCATCCAGGTGGACACGCTCTGCCACCGCATCCCCAACTTCATCGAAAAATGCCGCCGCGCCGGCGTGCGCCGCGTTTTCATCGGACTGGAGAACATCAATCCGGACAGCCTGGTGGGCGCGAAGAAGCGGCAGAACAAGATCACCGAGTACCGCAAGATGCTGCTGGCCTGGAAGTCCGCCCGCGTCATCACCTACGCCGGCTACATCCTCGGCTTTCCCACCGACACGCCCGAGTCGATCGCCCGCGACATCGAGATCATCAAAAAAGAGCTGCCGATCGACGTGCTGGAGTTCTTCTTCCTCACTCCCCTGCCGGGATCCGAGGATCACCAGGTGCTGATGCGCAAAGGCATCGCCGTCGACCCCGATCTCAACAAATACGACCTGAACCATGTGACGACGGCGCACCCGAGGATGTCCGCCGCGGAGTGGGAGCAGATTTACCAATCGGCGTGGAACCTCTACTACACCAAGGAGCACGTCGAGACCGTCCTCCGCCGCCTCGTAGCCATGCGCGGACGAGCAACGAACGCCATCCTGCTGATGACGTGGTTCAAAGGCTCGATCCAGATCGAAGGCGTCCACCCGCTCGAAGCCGGACTCCTGCGATACAAGTTCCGCAACGACCGCCGCCCCGGCCTGCCGCGCGTCTCCGCCTGGCGCTTCTACCCGACCTACATCGCCGAAACGTTCGGGAAACTGCGCCGCTGGCTATCGACCTACCTGCAGCTGAGGCGAATCTACGTCCGCATCAAACGCGATCCGAATCGCCTCGCCTACGCCGATCTCGCGTTGACACCGGTGACCGATGACGAGCTCGATACGCTGGAGCTGTTCCATCACAGCGAAGCGGCGGAGACGTTCGTGGCGATGGAACGGCGGCCGGAGCGAGAGCGCGCAGCGGTTGGATAGAGCGCACGGCGCATCGGATCGAGATCAAGATCGCTTTCCCTGGTACACCCGTTGCTCGGAAGACGACAATGGGAAAGAACATGAGAACACTCCTGCTGGTCTTGATGTGCCTGGTGCTCGCTGTGTCCATTCAGGCCCAGACGATCACCGAGCCTCGATCGGCGGAAGCTTACGGCGGTGTCAATGTAACGCTCCGCGGCAGCGGCTTTCTCCGAACTTGTGACCTGGTACCGTGTTCGCCCGATTCGTTTCAGGCGTCTTTCGGGGACACCCCCGCCAGGATCGTGTCGATTCGCGACGATGAAATCGTCCTGCTGGCTCCGCCGCATCGCCCCGGACGGACCACGATCCTCGTTTCAAGGCCCGGGTTCCTCATCGCTCAAGATCCTCTTTTTCAATATGAAGCCGATCGGAATAGCTTTCCCAGTGGAACGGTCCTTCTCCCCCTGATATGGAGTGGCGAAACGCCCGGCGCCTTTGGCTCACGTTGGGTGTCGTCCTTCATCGTCTACGACCGCCAGAGAGGGAAGTTGGCATTCGACTCCCCCTACCTGCCGCGGGCAGGAGATCCCAACCCATCCCGTTTCTTCGGGGTCAGCTCGGAGTTTTCGGAACGCGTCACCATGCAGCTGCACATTCAAGACATCTCGCGGCAAGCGGAAACGTTTGGAGTGGAAATCCCAATCGTCCGGGACACCGACCTTCACGTAGAGCGGGTGACCCTGGCGGACGTTCCAACCGATCCGCGCTCTCGTGTCGCCTTGCGCGTCTACATGGTCAACGGGATGCGAGAGACCGGATCGATCTCGATGCTTTTCCGCCTGCGGATCTTTTCCGCTGAAGGCGCGACGCCGATCGTAGAAGACGTCATTCATGTGGCAACCCCTTACGCCACGGACCTGAAGTTTCCGCCCGAGCCGCTCTATCCGGCCATCTATCAGAATCATGACCTTGTACTGAGCTACCCGGCGCTGGCCGGTTCCCCACGTGTGCGGATCGAAGTCGAGCCCGCCGGGCTGCTTTCTCAAAATCGAGTGCCGCTATTCTGGGCCTTTGCCAGCGTGGCTCACAAAGAAAGCCAGCACGTCACCGTGATTTCGCCGCAATGAGTTGATGAGAAAGTACATATTGCCAGCAAAGCGTAGCGCTGGCGGCCTCGGCGGCTGGGCCGCCAGCGGCTCGCGATCAGTCAGGGCCGCCGCCGAGCCGGCGGCGGTCCAGCCGTCGGGCCGACGGCGCTACGCTTGCTACGCTTTGCTTCGCTTACATCTACTGCGCGGGCACGAACGTCGGATCCTGGGTCTTCTGATCGATCACGGATCCGTAGGCGGTTACCTTTCCTTGTCCATCGATGACTCGCACGCTGATTCTTGCGTTGTAGGTGTTCCCCAATCCGAGGCTGCTGATGATGGCGAATTGGCGGTATTCGAAGGCGGCTAGCGGGATGCTGACCTTCGGGGCTACCTTCGAATCCGGGAGGATGACGGTCACCTCGGCGGTGGCCGGTTTGCCGGTGACTTCGGCGAGGCCGAGGTTGGTGCGATAGCGCGGGGAGTCTTCCATCTGCAGCAACTGCAGCGAGCGCTCGCCGTTGCCTATGGCGTCCGTCGGCGTTACGGCCTGGAGGAATTGGCCGAGGGTGCCGGAGGAGGTGTCGTCGTAGGTTCTGGCGGTGACGACCAGCGGGACCGGGACGGCGGTCGTTACGTGCAGAGCGCCGCCGGCGTTGGTCAGGTTGAACGTCGAGTGGACGATGTCGTCGAGCGCTTTGACTTCGCCGGGCTGGATGGTGACCGATTGCGACACACTGGCCGAGGGGTTGCCGGTTGGGTAGAGAGTGAGCGTGGTGGTCTGCGGGCTGGTGCTGCTATTGAAGATGCGCACGTCGCTGCGCCAGGTGGCGCCGCTGTCGAGGCTGGCCACGCCGGGGATGACGAACCTAGACGAACCAGTTCCGCCTATTGGGACACCCGAGACGAGCAGCGGGTCGGTCGTGCGGCTGTCGATCACCGAGGCGTAGGCGGTGACCTTGCCGTCGCCGCTGGTGGCGGCCACTTCGATGTGGCCGTTGGTCAGGGTGATGCCTTTGTCGGCCAGGAAGGAGTTGAGCTGGCGCTGTTCGGCAGCGGCCAGTGCGACGGGCAGCTCGAGGATCTTGCTGCCACCGCCGTTGAAGACGCTGACGAGGAGGTTGACCGGCTTGCCGATCGCTTCGACGAGGCCGAGGTTCGTGCGGAAGGTGTCGGACTGCGCGATCTGCTGCAGCGCCAGGATCGAGGTCACGCCGGGAGCGGCTTTGCTGATGAAGTTCGCCAGCGGCACCGCCGGGATGAATTGGCCGAGCGTCCCGACGGCGGAGGAGTTGAAGGTGCGGCTGGAGGCGACGGTCGAACGGGTCACGCTGACGTCCGGCTTGCCGGCGACGTCGAGCGGTTGCACGGTGAGGACGCCGTTGGAGGAATCCCCCATCGCGCCCGGTCCGAACCAGTTGCGGACGACGTCATCGAGGGCGATGGTGGCGCCGGGATCGATGCTGAGGGTGGTGGTCTTGACCGCGCTCGACGTCGCGCCGCCGGTGTTGAACATCAGCGAGACTTTCTTCGACAGCGCGGTGATGTTGGCGATGCGGATGTCGCTCTGCCACTGCGATCCCAGTCCGGCCAGATGACCGACGGAGGGGATGACCACCGCGGTCGAGGCGGGGCTGGAGAAGGGGCCGCCCGTGACCGGCGTGGTGAGGCTGATCGAGACCGGGATGGAGGTCGGAGGCGTGGTGCCAAGCATTGTCAGTTTCCCGCCGACGACTCCCGTTCCGAAGACGATGAGGACGGTGCCGGTCCAGGTTCCATCCGTCAGCGAGCTCGGGTCTGCCGAGATCGTGAAGTTCAACCCCTCGGGCGGCATGATTCCGCTGTTGGGGGTAACCGCGAGCCACGGTTTGTCGACCGAGGCCACGAATGAGGTGCTCTGGCCGGGGATTCCGTTGACGTGGAGCGGGAAGGTGACCGGCTGCGTGCTGCCGGACGGCACCGGGATGTTGGGGTTGATCGATCCAAGCGCGGGCAGCGGAATGACGATGATCGACGCGGTGCTGGAGAAGGGTCCGGTGCCCGGGTTGCATCCGCCGACGGCGCGGACGCGGTAGAAGAAAGCGGTCGGATTCGGCACGGCCTTGGTGAACGTCTGGACGGTGCCGGGAAGCGTGGTGGAGGTGACGGCCGAGAAGTCGGCGGTGGCTGACTCCTGCAATTCGTAGGAGGTCACCCCTTCGCCAACGGTCCACTGCACGGCGTAGGTCTGGCCGGTCGTGGTCACGGAGACGACGCTGAGGATCGGCACCTCGGGGAGGTTGCAGACCGAGAAGTTGGAGAAGCTGGATGACGACGGCGGGCATCCGCCGACGCCGTTGGCCTGGACGCTCCATGAGTAGGCGCCATTCGGCAGCGATGTGGTCAACGAAGCCGAATTGGTATTGAGCGTCTGGCTGGACGCGCCGGTGATGGTGACGGTGTAGCCGGTAGCTCCGGAGACCGCCTTCCACGAGAAGGTGACCGGTGAGGCCACGATGGCGCCTGAAGCGGGCGCGGTGAGCGCGGGCGGCTGCGGGCAGGTGATGCCGGGGGTGACGATCATCGACGCCGAGGCGCTGTTGTTGGCCGGAGCGGGATCGGAGGCGGAGCTGCCGGCGGTGGCGGTGTTGGTGACCGTTCCGCCGCTGGCGGAGACGCGGTAGTGGCTGGTGATCGCGCGGATGTTGCCGGGGAGCAGCGTCCCGAGGAGACAGGGATACGCGGTGGTGCAGGCGCCGCTGTTGCCGAGGAAAGTGAGGCCGGCCGGGGTCGGATCGTTGACCACCGTGTTCGCGGCACTGCCCGGACCGTTGTTGGTGACGATGACGGTGAAGTCGACCAGGTTGTTGGGGTTGGCCTCGCCGAGTCCGGTCTTGGTCACGCTGAGATCGGCCACGGCGCTGGTGGAGATCGGCGTGACGGCGGTGGAGCTGTTGTTCGAGGTGTTGGTCTCGGGAGACGACGTGCTCACCGTCGCGGTGTTGGTGATGGTCGTGCCGGCGAAGTTGGCCGGCACGGTGTACGTGGCGGTAATGACCACCGACTGCCCGGCAGTCAGCGTGCCGAGCGCGCACGGGAACGGACCGCTGCAGGCGCCGGCGTTGCCGGCGAAGACGAGGCCGGAGGGAGTGGGATCGTCGACGAAAGTATTTGCCGCCGAGGCCGGGCCGGAGTTGGTCACGGTGATGGTGTAGGAGAAGGTCTGGCCGAGGGAGACGGACGGCGGTCCGGTCTTGGTGACGGAAACGTCGGCATTGCCCGCGCCGGCGACGACGGTGGTGGTGGCTGTGGAGCTGTTGTCGGTCAGGTTCGGATCGTTGACCGCGGAGGTGACCGACGCGGTGTTGACCACCGAGCCGCCCGAGAACGTAGTCGGCACGTTGTAGGTCGATGTGATCACCACCGACTGACCGGCGTTGATCGTGCCGATGTTGCACGGGTACGGGTTGGTGCAGCCGCCGGTGTTGGAGATGAAGGCCACGCCGACCGGAGTGCTGTCGCTGACGACCGTTCCGGTTGCGGCGGTGGGGCCGTTGTTGGTGACGGTGATCGTGTAGACGATGTTCTGGCCGGCGTTGACGGAGGTGGGACCGATCTTGGTGATGGCCAGGTTGGCCTGCGGGCCGACGTTGGTGGTGACGCTGGCGGTGTTGTTCGAACTGTCCGGATCGGCCAGGGAGTTGGAGACGGTGGCGCTGTTGGTGATGTTGCCGGTGGTGACCGGCGCGGTCATGGAGATCGTCAGCGCCGGCAAGGTGCCGCTGCTGGCCAGAGGTCCGGGTTGCGTGCAGGTGATGACACCGCCCGAGGGCGCGCCGCAGGTCCAGCCACTTCCCGATCCGCTGGCGCCGGTGACGCCGGCGGGCAGCGTGTGGGCGACGCTGATGGTGCCGCTGGTGGGATCGGGTCCGAGGTTGGAGACATTGATGGTGTAGCTGATCGGCGTGCCGGCATCCGCGGAGGCCGGGCCGTTCATCAGTAGTTTCAGATCGGCATTGGGGACGGTGACGGCGGTGAGGACGTATGCCGTGGGGTCGTAGGCCGACGTAAACCCACCGTGCGGGTACGTGGGAAGGTTCTCGGTGGCGAAGCTGCCGGTGTGGCTGGCGTAGTTGATCACCGGGAAATTGGTGGTGCCGGTGGGCGGGATGAAGCCGCCGAAGAGCGTGGCGTTGAAGGTGCCATCGAAGTTCGCCGTGCCGCTGACATTGAGCTGATCGAACTGCCCTGGCGCGGCGCCGGCGAGCTTGAGGCTGACGGTGCTGGTGGAGGCTCCCGAGTCGTAGTTGCCGGTGATGGTGATGGCGCCGATGCTCGACGTCGTTCCCGGTTTGATCTCGCCGTAGTTGTCGATGTCGGCGGTGAGAGTTCCGGTTCCGTCGAGGATGCCGCCCTCCATGTCGAAGTTCTTCGGCGAGTCGACGCTGATGGAGCCCGGCCCGAGGGTGGTCGAGCCGGCATCCTGTTCGTAGCCGTCCTGGAAGTGCAGGGTTCCGGAGAGCGCCTTCACTTGGCCCCCGTCGTTGAGGAACTGCGGGCCGAAGTCGGTGGTGCCGGTGTCGACGGTTCTCTGAAGCGTGCCGAAGTTCTCGATGTCGTTCGGGCATCCACACAACGCGATCGGATGCTTGCTCAGCGTACGTCCTCGGTGCGTTGAGATGCGGTTCGGTTTGACGGCGAGTTTTCTGCCGCTGGCGGTGGTGTGCGCATCGACCGGCGGCGTGAAGGTGCCGCTGGTGATCGGGGCATCGCCCTGGATGTCGAAGGTGCCGTCGTTGAAGATGACCGAGCTGTTGCTCAGCTCGAGATTGCCGCCCGAGGACAAGAGCTTGCGGATGCGCTTACGTGCTTCGGAGAGGATGCTCGCGCTGGCGGTGTAGAGAATGGTCCCTTCGTTGTCCAGCACCGCGGTGTCGAGCCGGGTCATGTCGAGCGCCGAGTCAATGGTCAGCGTGGCGCCGAAATCGACGATGAACGCGCCGTCGTCCTGGGCCATGGTGCCGCCGGACCAGGTGCCGGTTCCGGACATGTCGAAGGTGTCGATCAGGTCCATCTCGCCGGAGTCGAACTGGAAATCGGTGGTCGACATCGATCGATCGACGGTGAGGATCGCGCCGGTGATGGAGGTCTTGCCGCCGATCGAATAGAAGAAGCCGTTGTAGTCGGTGTCTCCCGAGGGGAAGCTGACGTTGCCGGCGCCGAACACGCCGCCATTGATGGTGGTGGATGAGTTGCTGAAGGCGATGGTTCCGACCGTGGAGCCGTTGCTGTCGGGGACGAAACTCCCCGAGTGGGTGCCGCCGCCGGCGAACTCGATCGTTCCGCTGGTGACGAAGACGGTGGCGTCGTTCTGCGCCAGCGGCTCGATCACGGAGACGCCGGTGCCGTTGTGTTTCTGCATCAGGCCATTGGGGAAGATGCCGACCTTCGACGGACCGTCGGCGATGATGTCGGCGTCACCGTCAAAATTGAACGTGCCGTAGGTGTCGAGCTCGGCGTTGTTGTTGAGGTGCAGCACGTTGGTGGCGGCGTCGTAGGTGATGGTGCCGTAGTTGTCGAACGTCCTGGTGTCGAGCAGCATCGGGCCGATGGCGCCGGAGATCGTTCCCTGGCCGGTGCCCGCCAGCTCGGCGCCGCCGGTGCCGGTGATGGTGCCGCCATCCCAGAAGAACGCGTTCTTGATGGAGAGGAAGCCGGGACCGGTGAGAGTGCCGGCGCTGAGAGAAAGGGTTCCCGGCTCGGTGACGCCGCCGATGCTGAGCGTGCCGCCGCTGATGGAGAGCGTGCCCGCGCCCGAGAGGACGCCGCCTGTGGTCATGGTGTAGGAGCCCGAGGGGAAGTCGAGCACGCTGAAGGAATCGATGACGAACGGCGCGTCGCCGGTGCCGCCGCCGGTGAGATTGAGCGTTCCGGCGAGGATATGAGCTCCGGCGGATCCCGCCAGCGTGTTGAGCTGCGTGCTGACCGTAGTGGTGCCGGTCGAAGTGATCGCGCCGCCGCTGTTGATCGGTGCGATGCCATCGATCGTGCCGCCGGTGAGCGACAAGGTGGCTGCACTTTGCAACACCAGGGTCGCCGAAACGGTCAGCGTGCCGCCGCTCAGCTGGAGCGTCCCGCCGCTCAACGTGTTGAAGCTGTTGAGGGTGACGTGGCCGCCGGTCTGGATGTCGACCATGCCGCTGGTGATCTGAAGGTTCGAGCCGGGCTGCAGGGTCAGGGTGCCGCCGTTTGCGATCGTCAGCGTGCCGCCGCTCACCTTCATGGTCGCGCCGCTGGCGATGGAAGCGGGGCCGGCCAGCGTCAGCGAGCCGCCGGACTGGACGTCGATCACGCAGCCGTTGCAGCCGAGGTTGAGACTGATGAGGGGATTGGGGATGGCGCTGTTGATGATGAGCGTCGTGGGTGAGGCATTCAGGTCGTTTGCGGAGTCGCCTGGGGCACATCCGGGAAAGCCGCCGGAAGGAGTCCAGACCGCTCCCGAGGTGTCGGTCCAGTTTCCGACGGGCGGAGGCGCGCTCGAGGTGACGTTGTACACAGTCGGGATGCAGATGGAGAAGGCGATCCCGGCGATCCCGACAGCAATGGTCGCGCAAAAAGCGACAAGGAACGGACGTAGTTTGAAGCGATTGACCTCGGACATTCAGCGCTCCTGCAAGGCAAAGTGCCGCCTACGACTTGATGTTTATTTGGGGATCCGAGATTAGCACGGACGAGCTAAGTACTAGTCCGGCCAGCCTTCTGGATTTAGCTCATCCCTTAACGCTGCCGACCATCAGTCCGGCGATGGGATCAGCGGGGTGGGGGTCAAGTCTAAAGTCTAAAGTGAGATGTCGCCGAACTCACGTGAGACTGCACTCTCGACTTTAGACTTTAGACCTGACCCCGATCGTGTTGCCCCTCGCGCCGGAGGCGCATCGGAGATTAGCCGGTGGCAAGCGCGATTAGCGCGCAGCCACCGGAACAGATGCGTGATCATTTCGGAGCCCCGGAGGGGCGTCGGAGAATGCCATCGACACATCGGACGTCCAAAAACACGGCATCGAGTTCAAGAAGGAGTACTTGTGTAATTCTCCGCCGCCCCTCCGGGGCTGGAGAGGGGGGTGAATCGGGATCCGGTGGCTGCGCGCTACGCGCTTGCCACCGGCTAATCTCCGCCGCGCCTCCGGCGCTGGGCGATCCGTTGGGCAAACGTGGCTCCGTCAGGTGCTCGAAGAGGACGCGCTGGCCGAGAGTGCCGGAGGCGATGTCGTCGTAGGTGCGGGCTTCTGGATTCAGCTCATCCCTTAACGCTGCCGACCATCAATCCGGCGATGTAGTAACGCTGCAGAATCAGGAAGAGGATCAGCACCGGCAGCACCGTCACGACGGAGCCGGACATCATCAACTCGACGTCCAGTACGTGCTCGCCGAGAAGGTTCGCCAGCGCCACCGGAAGGGTGTGGTGCGACTGGTTGGAGAGGATGATCAGCGGCCACATGAAGTCGTTCCAGGTGGACATGAACATGAAGGTGGCCAGCGTGGCCAGAATCGGCCGCGCCAGCGGCATGACCACTGACCAGTAGATGCGGAACTCGCCGGCGCCGTCGATGCGGGCCGCTTCGAGCAGTTCCTGCGGCACCGAGAGCATGAACTGGCGGATCAGGAAGATGCCGAACACGGTGGCCATCGAGGGGATGATCACGCCCCAGTAGGTGTTGACCAGGTGCAGGGTCTTCATCAGCAGAAAGAGCGGCAGCATCCCCACCTGCGGCGGGACGATGATCGCGATGATCAGGATGCCGAAGATCCGTTCCCGTCCCCCGAAGCGCAGCTTGGCGAAGGCGTAGCCGGCCATCGATCCGAAGAGGACCGAGGAGATGGTCACCATGGTGGCGACGATGGCGCTGCTCAGAAAGGCGCGGCCGAGGTTGAGGCGGAGGAAAAGCGACTTGTATTGGGCCAGCGTGGCGGCGTGCGGCACCAGATGCGGAGGGAAGGTCGTCGACTCACCATTCGACATGAACGATGCGGAGAGCATCCACAGCAGCGGGAAAAGCGTGAGCAATCCGCCGGCGATGAGTACGGCGTGCAGGACGATCGATTTCCATCCCCTGCTCATCGCTTCTCTCCGAGCCGCATCTGCAGCAGCGTGGCCGCGCCGATCACGAGGAAGAGGATGAAAGCCACCGCCGCGGCGTATCCCATCCGCCAGAATCGGAAGCCCTGCTGGTACATCATCATGACGATGGTGAGGGTTTTGTTCAGCGGCCCGCCGGCGGTCATGACATACGGCTCGGCGAAGATCTGCAGCTGTCCGATAGCGACGACGACGCCGACGAAGAGAAACGTCGGCCCGAGCATCGGGAGCGTGACGTGCCGGAACTGTCCCCACGCCCCCGCCCCATCCAACCTTGCCGCCTCATACAGCTCCTCGGGGATGGTCTGCAGGCCGGCGATGAAGATGATCATGGTGTAGCCGAAGCCTTTCCAGACCGAGAGCAGGATGAGGGCCGGCATGGCGAAATGGGGATCGCCAAGCCAGTCGGGCTGCGGCAGATGGAGCGCGCCGAGGGTCAGGTTGATGATGCCGAAGCGCGGGTGGTAGAGGTACTTGAAGACCACCGAGACGGCCACGAGCGTGGTCACCACCGGCGCGAAGTAAATCGTGCGGAAGAGCGCCTTCCAGCGTGTCAGCTTGTTGTTGACCAGCAGCGCGGCGAAGAGGGACACCGCCACGGTGAGCGGCCCGCCGACGAGGGCGAAGTACAGGGTGTTGAAGAAGGCGGTCCAGAAGATGGGATTGGCAATGAGCTCGCGGTAGTTGCGCAGCGCCACGAAGCGAAGGTTGTGGACGTCGCCGAGCGTGTAGAGATCGAAGTCGGTGACGCTGAGGGCGAACCCGGCGATGACGGGGGCGAAGAAAAAAATCGAGAGCAGGACGATGGCGGGCGCCAGGAAGAGGAGGGCGGCGCGGGATTCGTTGTTCTTCATCGTGCGCCAGGGACGAGGGATGAGGGATGAGGGATCGCAGCAACGTCCCTCGTCCCTCGTCCCTCGTCCCTGCCTCTCATCAACATCCACCGCCTCTTCTCCAGCAACTCGTCCGCGCGAACATCGAGCTGGCGCAGCGCCACCGCCGGCGTGACCTGCCCTCTTGCCGCAGCCTCCCCTCGGTCGTAAATCGCGGCCGCGATCTGCTCCCACTCCGGCACCCGCGGGAGCGGCTCGACGTGCTCGAGCTGGATGCGGAAGGCCGGGAAGCGCGAGTCGTTGGCCAGCATCGGCGAGAGCCAGGCGGTGCGACGGCCCGGCAGATCGCCGGTGAGCTGGTAGAAACGGACCTGCTGTGCGGGCTCGGAAAGAAACTCGATCAGCTTCCGTGCTGCCGCTTTATGTTTCGAGGCGCGGAAGACGACGAAGCTGCCTCCGCCGGCCATCGAGATCCCGGTCGCTTCGGATGCGTCGCGCGCCGGCAGCGGCGTGGTGGCCCACTTGTCCTGCATCTCCGGCGGCAGCCGGCGGCGGAACTCACCGACGTTCCACGGCCCGGTGATGTACATGGCAAAGTCGCCCTGCGCGAACTGTTGATAGAGATTGGCGATCTGGCTGTTGCTCACCGCCGGCGCGAAACCGTCGCGAAAGAAACTGACGTAGAAGTTGAAGGCGTCGGCGAACTGCGGCTGCGAGAACGCGCCGCGCGTGCCGTCGGGCGTCAGCAGCGTCGAGTGCGCGGAGAGCGCCAGCATCGTCAGCGGATCCCATTCGTTCGTCGGAATGAGGATGGCCCACTTGCAAAGCTGCCGCTGGTGAATCCTCGACATCGCCTCACGCCACTCCGCCCACGTGCGCGGCCCGTGCGGAAATCCAACCGCCGCCAGGATGTCGCTGCGGTAGAAGACCACGCGCGTGTCGACGTACCAGGGGATGCCGTACAGCGTCGTGCCGACGACGTTGGTGGCCCAGATGCCGGGAAAGTAGTCGCCCTGCTTGACCACTTGCGACGACGACGCGAACGGCCCGAGGTCGTCGAGCGCATGGATGGCGGCAAACTCGGGGACCCAGGTGTTCCCCATGTGCGCCATGTCCGGTGTCGACTCACCGACGAACGCGGTGAGCAGTTTCTCGTGCGCCGCCGTCCACGGAATCTGCTGGACGACGACGTGAATGTTGGGATTGCGGCGCTCGAATTCAGGGATGAGGTTCTGGACGATCTCCCGTTCGCTGCCGAGAGCCCAGAATTCTACGCGTTCTCTTTTATCGCTTGTATGTGAGGAACAGCCGGCGAGCAGGAGGAGGAGCAGAAAGGCGAATGTTGAATGTTGAATGTTGAATGTTGAATGTTGAATGAGGCTACGCTCAGCGCGACTTCTCGCGCATTCAACATTCAACATTGAACATTCAACATTCAACATTTGCTTTTCACTTGCCCGCCAGCCATCCACCGCTGAAACCAGCGCGCTTCAAACCGCGAATGACATGCTCATTTTTCCGCATGGTCTTCCACACCAACTCGCTCCGGTAGTTCTCGATCATGGCCACGATCGGGCCCTGGTCGATGCCGAGGTAGTCGACGTCGAACCAGCCCTGGGCGGGATCGACGCGGCCGTGTTTGAGCTGTTCCGTCGTACGGAGCGTCGGGTTGAACGCATCGAGGAAGCCGTACTGCGCGTAGAGGTTCGTGCCGTAGCGCGTCGACATTTCGCGGATGGCGGGGATCGACAGTTCCGGCGTGAAGGCGATCGATGACGCGGCCGCGGTCGGGGCGATGGTGCCGTCGTCACGGATGTCGTGCAGCGCGACGCCGCGGGCAGTGTACGAGTGGAACGCGCGCGGACGGCCGTCGATGGTGACGGTGGCGTCCATCGGCCCGTCGCACGCGGAGAGTCCCCAGATGCGATCGCCGTAGTCGCGCCAGCCATCAGGATTCTCGACCGCGTACGCATGCTGCGCCAGCGTGGCCCGCCGCGAGTTCTCGAACCAGTCGATTCCATACGTTGCAATGACCGGCTCCGAGATCCCGCGAAAGTCGATCCATACCTCGGAGTATTGATGTCCGAACAGCGGCGCGAACTGGACAAACTGCTGGCCGTAGAGCGTGCCCGCGGTGTCCGTGGAGTGGTACGTGAGCCACGCCTCCGGCTCCACCGGATGCGTGGGCGAGCCGAGGGCCAGGATGACCAGGATCATGGCCTCGTTGTAGCCGCGCCAGTCGTACGTGTGAAAGCCGCCCTCGGGCGTCCATCCCATGCTCACCGCATGCGGCCGCACTTCCTCCCACGTCCACTCGACGCGTTCGTACAAGGTTTCGGCATCGCGCCGGATCTGCGCCTCGGTGGGGTTATCGCGATCGAAATACGACTGCGCGAAGAGGGCGCCGGCGACGAGGAGCGTGGTGTCGATCGTCGACAACTCCACGGTCTCGAAGCGCTCGCCGCTCTTCATGTCGAGGAAGTGATAGTAGAACCCGTGAAAGCCGGAGACGCCGCGCGCGTCAGGCCCCTGTTTCATCGCCAGCAGCGATTGCAAGGTGGCGCGCGTCCGCTCCGCCGCCTGTTCGCGCGTCACATACCCGCGCTCCGCGCCAATGCCGTACGCCGTGAGCCCAAATCCGACCGCGGCGATGCTGGAGAACGACGGCGTCGGCCATCGATCGGGGATCAGCTGCGTGTTGGGGTCCGCCAGATCCCAGAAAAAGTGAAAACTGCGGCGCTCGACGTCATCGAGCAGTGCGTTGTCGGACGACGAAGCGACCACTGCACGGCGCCGCGGTGCCGCCGGCGCATTCGCGCAGGAGGCGAGGAACAAACAGAGAAGCAAGACGGAGCGCTGGCGTCTCGCCGGCTGGCCCGCAGGCGTCTCGCCTGCGATTCGGCGGCGGGACGCCGCCGGGCCAGCCGGCGAGGACGCCAGCGCTCCGTTCACACACATTAGAAATTGACGCGCAGACCAACCTGCTCGCGGCGTCCGAGCGAAACGACGCAATTCGGATTGCCGAGCGTAGTGCGGTCATTGTTGTCGCCAACGAAATCGTTCAGGCAACCATAGTTCGTGAAATTGAAGGCATTGAAGACTTCACCGATGAGGGTGACGCTGGTATTGCCAAAGGCCCTGATGTCCTTCTGCAGCCGGAAGTCGACGTCGCGGAATCCGTTCTTGGGATACTTGGCGCCGTTCTTCACACCAGTCTGAAGGCGGCCGGCCAGAGTGAAGCCTTTGGAGAAATCGGTAATGGGCGTTGCGCCGCCCGAGCTGAGCGTGATGCTGGTGCTGAAGCGCATGTCCCACGGGATGCCGATGATGCCGGTGGCGCTGAAATGATTCGGCTCGGAGCCCGGAACCGGGTGACGGGCATAATCAGCCGCCGACGGCAGATCGAGACTGAAGAGGTCATTTCCGTTCTGCTGCGACTTCGCGTGCGTGTAGGTGAAGTGCGCGCCCCATCCATGCTCTCCGCCGGTATACGGACGGTCGAGCGTGATGCTCTCGGCGTCATACCAGAAGCTCTTGCCCTCAGGATCATTGAGGATGACGGCGTTGTATCCCGGCGCAAAGGCGCCGCAGCAGGTGCCGGAGGCGGCGACATAGGTGATGCCGCGATAACCGCGCACGGCGTTGTAACCGACGGAACCGAGCCAGGCGCCGAAGGCGTGGCGGAATCCGAGGTTGTACTGGTTCGAATACGGCGGCTTGGTGTTGTTGCTGAGCAGGTAGATTTCCGGATGCGTCGCGCCCTGCGCGATCAGAGTCTGGAGTCCTGCGGGCGTAATGTACGAATCATTCCACTTGATCGTTCCCGGACGTCCGTCCGGCGAGAACTCGAAGCGATAGACCGGGAACTGCTGGCGGAAACGTTCGTCCAGAGTCGAATTCAGGAAAGGACGGTCGTAATACCTGCCCCATCCTCCGAACAGAACCGACTTGCCGTCCGCGTTGAGGTCATAAGCGAAGCCGAGACGCGGCTGATACTCGCTCTTGTACGGCTTGCGCTGGCTGCCGTCCGAGAAATACTCGTCCGGAATGCTGATGGTGCGTCCGTCGAACTGGAACGATTTCCCCTTCAACGCGGCCACGATATTGGCCGGCGTGACGAAGTTCTCGTCCAGCATGTGCGACTCATAATCCCAGCGAAGGCCGAGGTTCAGAGTGAGCTTGGGAGTGACCGTCCAGGTGTCCTGACCATAAATACCGTACTCGTTGTTGCTGATCTTGAGGATCGGGTTGCCGATGCCGTAATCGACCTCGAACGGCTGCGCGAACGTTCCGATCGAAGGATCGTCGATGTATTTGTACAGCGGAATGCCATTGAGGCTCTTGTTGACGTTGTAATGCATAAAATCGAGGTTCCCACCGATCTGGAAGTTGTGGGTTCCATGCATCTCCAGCGCACCGAAATTGTAGTTGTCGCGCAGCTCCAGGCGGCGCTGCTGGAACTTCTGCAGCGTGCTGTTGCCGCCGGTGCGAATGATGGTCTGGAAGCCGGGCGCAAAATAAAGCTTGCCGACGAGATCGGGATTGCGCGGCGTCGGGTTCCATCCATAGGTCTGCAGGCTGACCGTTGCCTCGTTCAGTGAGGTGTTGCTGTTCCACTGATCGCGCAACGTCGCGCCATAAACCCAGTTTTTGTAGTCGGTGGCCGACTCGAAGCTGGTCGTCCCACCGAAATCCCGGGTCTCATGCTCGCGGCGATAGTTGCCGCTGACGTCGACGATCTGATTCTTTGCCGCCTGCCAGCTCAGTTTTCCAAAGCCGAGGTTCGATTTGAACGGGCTGTCGAAGGTTCCCGCAAAGCTGCTGAACTGGCTCTGATACTTCGGAATGGTGACCGCGACAGGAGACGAGGCCGTTTCATCGTCGCCTTCATAAGCGACAAAGAAGTTGAGATGGTCCTTGATGAGCGGCCCGCCAAGACTGAGGCCGGGCTGCGTGCGGTGATAGGAAGTGTTCGTGGTTAGCGTCGAAAACTGGAAATTCTTCTTCGTCGCCGAAACCCACTGCTTCGGCTGGTAATACGCGAACACCTGGCCCTTGAAGTCATTGCCGCCCGACTTCGTCACCGCGGTGATGATGGCGCTCGATGCGTGATCGTACTGCGCGCTGTAGTTCTGCGTGATGACGCGGAACTCCTGCACGGCGCTCTGCGGGAACGGATTGCCGCGGCTGGAGTCCTGTCCGGTCGTGCCGCCCTGCAGAATGTCGTTCTTCGTGCTGACGCCGTCGATGAAGATGTTCGTCTGCTCCGGATCCTGGGCATCGCCAGCGAAGGTCTTCCGCGTCGGATCCTTCGACAGCCGGATTCCCGGCGCCAGCGCGGCGAAGTTCAGGAAGTTGCGATCATCCTGCGGCAGGTTCTCGATCTGGTGCGTGGTGACGTTTGTGGCCACCTCGGTCGTCCGCGTCTCCACCGCCTGCGTGCCGACGACCGTGATGGTTTCCTTCAGCACCGACGTCGTCGACATGCGGATGTTCTGCTCCAGCGATTGACCGACGAGCACGGTCAGAGTCTGGCTCGCCGGCTGTAACCCCGGTGCGGCGACGACGATGTTGTACGTCCCCGGCGCCAGACCGGCCAGCGAGTACGTTCCGTCGGCTCGCGAGCTCACCGTCCTCACGAATCCCGACGACGCGTCCACGGCGTTGATCTCCGCGTTGGCGACAGGCGCGCCGGCGTCGTTGGTGACCGTCCCGCGAATCGTCGCCGTCGTCGACGTCTGCGCAAGCGCCGTCGCGGCAATCAGCAGAACCAACCCAATCAATACAAATGTTCGTTTCATGAAACCTCTCCTTCGTTAGGACTGCTTCTCCGGCCACGCGCCGCCCGATGCGGTTGCGAGGTGACTTTGGTTGCGATGGATTGCGGTGCCATGCACGAGCTCCGCACGACCAGCGTCGTGCCGACGCGTTCATGGCGGGACTCGTGCGCTAGCGGATCGACGATAGCGCCGAGCAGAAGGGCGAAGGCGCGCCGTCCAAGCTCGGCGATGTCGACGCGCATCGTCGTCAGCGGCGGCGCCACGTAACGCGCGATCGGGATGTCGTCGAATCCGACCACGCTCATCTCGTCGGGGACTTTGATTCCGGCCGCGGCTAGCGACGCCAGCACACCGACGGCCATCGAATCGTTCGACGAGAACACCGCCGTCGGCCGCGATGCCTGCGCGGCGATCTTCTTCCCCGCCGCGAAGCCCGACTCCTCGGTGAAGTCGCCGCTCCATTCGAGCGCGCGCAGCGACTTGGCCGCCATTCCGCGCATGGCGTGGCGATAGCCGCGCAGCCGTTCGCGCGCGTCGGCGTTGTGCTGCGGCCCGCAAACGAAGGCGATGCGGGTGTGCCCGAGGCCGTGAAGGTGACGCATCATCGCCCGCGCACCGCCATAGTTGTCGATGGTGATGGCGTCGGCGTTCGCGCTCGAAGAGTTCAGCAGCACCACCGGCATCTTCGGCAGTTCCTCGAGCGGCGCAAGCGTGACGTCGGGCGCCATGACCACCAGCCCGTCGACACGTCCGCGCATGGTGTCGACCACTTCCAGCATCTGCGCCGGATCGCTGTGCGAGCCCGAAACGAGGATGTGGTACCCCTCGGCGCGCGCGGCGAGGTCGATGCCGCGGATGACCTCGGAGAAAAACTCGCCGTGCACATCCGGCAGGACGATGCCGATGGTCTGGCTGCGACGGATGCTCAGCGAGCGCGCTGCGACGTTGGGAACGTAGCGCAGCGACTTGGCCGCCGCGCGAACCTGCTTCGACGTCTCCTCGCGCACGAGCTCTTTGCCGTTGAGGACGCGGGAGACGGTGGCCACGGAGACGCCGGCCCGCCGGGCGACGTCATGAATCGTCGCCACCGCCGCGTTGGTGCGGCGTCGGATTTTTCGAACATCCGGTCGGCTCGGCATTTGCTTTTCGCGGCCCTTCGAATGTAAACGGTTACATTTTGCGGTACGCTACTCACATTCCGCGTGGCTGTCAATGAGGAGATGAAACGATGACCGATGTCCGCTTCCCTGACGGCTTCGTTTGGGGCGCCGCAACCGCGGCCTATCAGATCGAAGGATCGCCGCTGGCCGACGGCGCCGGTCCGAGCATCTGGCATCGCTTCAGCCACACACCCGGCCGCATGACCAACGGCGATACCGGCGACGTCGCCTGCGATCACTACCGTCTCTATAAAGACGATGTCGCCATCATGCGCGACCTCGGTCTGCAGGCGTACCGCTTCAGCATTTCCTGGAGCCGCATCCTCCCCGAAGGAACCGGCCGCGTGAATCAAAAAGGGCTCGACTTCTATCGCCGCCTGGTCGATGCCTTGCGCGAAGCCAACATCCTTCCGATGGCCACGCTCTATCACTGGGATTTGCCGGCGGCACTCGACGATCGCGGCGGCTGGCTCAATCGCGACATCGCCGACTGGTTCGCCGAATACGCCGCCATCGCCTACAAAGCGCTCGACGACACCGTCGAATGGTGGGCCACGCTCAACGAGCCGTGGGTGGTCACCGACGGCGGCTATCTCCACGGCGCGCTCGCGCCTGGCCATCGCAATCTCTTCGAGACGCCGATCGCATCGCACAACCTGCTGCGCGCGCACGGCCGTGCGGTGGAGACGTATCGATCGATGGGCAAACACGCCATCGGCATCGTGGTGAACATCGAACCGAAGTATCCGCACTCGCAAAGCGAAGAGGACCTCGCCGCCACCCGCCGCGCCGACGCCTACATGAATCGCCAGTACCTCGATCCGGTCTTTCTCGGCCACTACCCCGAGGAGATGGCGGAGTTGTACGGCGAAGCGTGGCCCGACTTCCCCGCCGCCGATTTCGATCTGATCAAACAGCCGCTCGATTTCGTCGGTATCAACTACTACCTGCGCGCCGTGACGAAGAACGATCCCGCGCAAGTCATCGAGCGCGCCGCCCGCGTCCGCCAGCCGCAGTCGATCTACACAGAGACGGGATGGGAGGTGCACTCCCCCGCCCTCACCGACGTCCTGCTCTGGTTCCGCGACCGCTACGGCGCGACGCCGATCTACGTCACCGAAAACGGCGCCGCGTTCTACGACCCTCCAACAGCAAACAACGGCATCGTCAACGACCCGCTCCGAATCCAATACCTCCGAGACCACATCCTCGCCGTCCACCACGCCATCCAACAGGGCGCCGACGTCCGCGGCTACTTCGTCTGGTCCCTCCTCGACAACCTCGAATGGTCCCTCGGCTACACCAAACGCTTCGGCATCGTGCACGTCGACTTCGCCACGCTGAAACGGACGCTGAAGGAGAGCGCGAAGTTCTATCGGGAGGTGGTTGGGAGGGGCGGGGTTGACCTTCATGACCATCTTGACCACAATGAGCCCGAAGGCACGTCTGATCATGGCACATGAAGAAACAATCAACGTCGCTGAAGCGAAAAAGCAGCTTTCGACTCTGCTGGGACGTGTCGCTTTCGGCAAAGAGACGATCCTGATCATGAGGCGCGGCCGTCCAATGGCGAGACTCGTTCCTCCCGACGATCAACCTGTTCAGCAAGGTCTCGGGACCGTGCGAGGCTGGCTCTCCGACGATGATCCTTTTTTGACTGCCGTCGACGAGATTGTTACGGCCCGCGCCAGCCACCGCCCCCGCGTGGCGGCGCGCAAGTCGCGTGCGAGTCGCAAACGGTGAGGTACCTGCTCGACACCAACGTCCTTTCTGAAGTGATTCGAAAGGATCCGAACCGCGGCCTCCTACAACGTCTTGGAACGGTTGCACAGCGAGACGCGGTTACCTCGGTCGTCTGCGTGGCGGAACTTCGCCATGGAGCAGCCCGTGTCGCTCACGGGGCCCGCCTCTGGGAGCGAATTACCAGCGAGGTTCTGAGCCGTGTCAGCATTCTTCCGTTGGGTGAAGCGGAGGCCATCAGAGCCGGCGATCTTCTCGCAACACTCGAAGCTCGGGGCGAACCCATCGGGATGGAAGATGTCTGGATCGGGGCTACCGCTCTTGAGCACCGCCTCACAGTGGTGACCCGCAACCTGAGGCACTTCCAAAGAATCCCCGGCCTCGAATCCGAGTCGTGGTGGATTTGATGGCCGACAAGCACTGCTAGCTACTTCTCATCACCGTAAGCCAGCCGATCGACTTCCTCGATCGTCAGCATCGGCGCACCAGGACGCGGCGGAAACATGGGAACGCCTCGGTCGAAACGGATGTCGGCGTCAGCCACGCGGCGGAGGAAGGCCTCAACGAACTCGTCCACCCCTTTTCCCGCCTGATTTGCTAGATCAGTGAGGCGGACCTTGAGGGCCGCGTCGATATTGATCGTCGTTCTCGGCATGGTCACAAATGTACAGCACTCCGATGTGCATTGACCGAACGTGATTCTCGGAGAGATAGTTCTCCTTCGCCAACAAAGGAGAACATCCATGGCCGCGAAGAAAACCACCAAGTCGAAGAAGGCACCTGCTAAAGCCGCCAAACGATCCTCCGCAAAATCCGCGAAGGCTAAGAGCGGCAAGAGCGAGGGTCTGCGTCTGACCTCCACCAGTCCCAGCCTCACCGTCAACGACATCGAGAAGAGTCTGGCGTGGTACCGCGACGTGCTTGGCTTCACTGTCGATCAGCGGTGGGAGGGCGACGGGAAGTTGATGGGGGCTGAGATGAAGGCCGGGAACGTGGTGCTCATGATCGGGCAGGATGACTGGAAGAAGGGGCGCGATCGGGTCAAAGGCGCCGGCGTGCGGATTTACTGCGACACGGATCAGGACATCGATCGACTGGCGGCGCGGATCAAGGCGAATGGCGGAACGCTGGCGCAGGAGCCGAAGGAGCAGCCGTGGGGGATGCGCGATCTGGCGATCGACGATCCCGATGGGTACAAGATCACCATCGCCAGAGACCTCAAGACGTAGTAGCAGTTACTTCATCATCTCCCGCTCGGTCGACTGCTTCTTTTGCACGTCGGTGGCGAGGTTGAACGTCAGGATGATCTTGCCGAGGCGGACCAGGTCGCCGTCGGCGAGGAGGCGTTTTTCGGTGAGCTTCTCACTGTTGATGTAGGTCCCGTTGCGGCTGCCGACGTCCTCGATGAAGAAGCCTTCGGCGGTGCGGATGACTTGCGCGTGCTTTGCGGAGACGCTCACATCGCGCAGGGCGATCGTGTTCGCTGGCGTGCGCCCGATCGTCGATATCTCTTCGAGGAGCGGGTGCATCGTGCCGTCGTCCGCTGTCAGGGTGGCGATCAGATCGGGCTCGGAGGCTGGCGGTGGTGGAGACGGCGGCTCAGGCGCGGGCGCGGGTGGTGGCGGCGGTGGCTCGGGAGGAGGAGCAGCAGCCGGTTTCGAATCCCGCGCGGTGCTATCGGCATCGATCATCTGCTCGATCAGCCCCGTCATCTGCAGTCGTCTGATGATCGGATAAAGATCGGCGGCTGTTCGTCCGTTGTCCGCTCGCAACTGAGCCAGCGATTTCCCACCGCCGATCTGGAAGAGGATCTGGAACTCCTCGGCGGTGATGTTGATCTCCCCCGGCGGCCGGTTGACCACGCGAAATTTGACACTGTCATCGGGATAGAGATCGCTGACGCGCCGCGCTTCGGCGTTGCGTTCCTCGGCCTCGGCGATGACCGCCGCGATCTCCGCTGCGTCCGCGCCCTCGGGGAGCACGACATCATCGAGGAACGTAAACGTGCCGCCGCTCCAGCCGAGGAGTTTTACGACGTCGCCAACGGCATCGGCGGCGACGATGTGGCCGTCGCGGATGGCCAGACGCAAATTCTGTCCGCCCGATTCCGCGTCGAAGGTACCGGTGTGTGAGCCGAGAAATGTGAGCAGCTCCTTTGCCGAGAAATGTTCGAGGCTGCCCTGCAGGACGACGCGCATTGGCGGAGTTTAGCTGATGACGTACTGCCAGCGAGCCGCTGGCGGTACAGCCGTCGAGCCGACGGCGCTACGCATTTACTTCTTCGCGCGCAGGCGGATGTCGGCATCCAGCCGGTGCCGGCCCTCGGGCCACGCCTTGACGAAGGCGCGCCACATCGTGGCCGTGTCGCTAGCGAGGGCGAGCTCGAAATCGACTGCTTCCTGCCGGCAGCGCCGCGCTTCGTCGATGTGCGAAGAATTGGGGTGCGTGGCGATGAACTGCTGCCACGCGGCCGAGGTGCCGGACTCCCACGTCTGCTGAAAGACCGCCTCCTCATCTTCTCGCGGGGCAACGCGCCCGAGCGCATCGCGCGCGGCATCGCCGACGGCCGTCCCTGGAGGATGCGCTTCGGCGAGCCGTTGCAGCGCATCGCGATCGCCTTCGGCTTCTTTCGCGCGCACGGTTTCGATGAGCGACAGCTCGAACGCCCTTGCTCTCGCCTCGGTGGTATCGACGACGACCGTTCCGATCAGCGTCTGATCCGGACCGCGACGAATGCGATTCACATCGTCGCGCGTCAGCGTTCCGGCCGGCGCGCTGAGGAACGGCTGCAGCGCCGCGGCCATCTCGCGCGCGTCGGCGTAACGCTTGCGGCGATCTTTTTCCAGCACGCGAAAAATCACCGCCTCGAGGCCCGCGGGCCAGTCGACGTCCGCAGACGCCTCGCGGAAACGGCGCGGCGGCTGCGTAAGGTGTTTCATGATGTAACCCTGCGGCGTTTCGCTGGCGAACGGCGGCACGCCGAGAAGCATCTCGTAGAGAACGACGCCGAGGCCGTAGAGATCGGCGCGGCCGTCGAGCTGCTCGCCATCTTCGATGCTGCCGAGTTGCTCGGGCGACATGTATTTCGGATTGCCGATCAGCATGCCCGCCTGCGTGGCCATTTCGTGCGCCGGCGTATTGACGTCCTTGGCGATGCCGAGGTCGATGATCTTGACCACGAGGCGATCGTCGGCGTCGTACGACAGCATGATGTTGTCGGCGGAGATGTCGCGATGCAGCAGCCCGCGGCGGTGGATGTGATCGAGTCCCGCCAGAACCTGCACGGCGACGTCAGCGGCCAGCGGCAGCGGGAAGCGGCCATGCGCAGCGCTCCATTGCCGCACGGTGGTTCCGTCGATGAACTCCGTGACCATGTAGCTGCCGCCGTCGCCGAGGAAGAAATCGTGAACGACGGCGATGTTGGGATGGTGAATCTGCGTTGCCAGCCGCGCCTCGCGCAGGAAGCGCGCGCGATAGCCGGCGTCTTCGAGCATCGCCTCCTTCATCACCTTGATGCAGCGGAAGACGTCGAGATGGAGGTGCTTCGCTTTGAAGACGTCCCCCATCCCTCCTCCGCCGAGGCGGTTCAGGATCTCGTACTTGCCATCGAGCACCGTACCGGGCCCGAGGTTGAGATTGGGCATGGTGATTTGAGGATAGCGGAATTGGTGCCGCCGTTCGATCCGGTACCCTGTGCGTGTTGAAAAACGTCATCAGGCGCCTGCTCCGCTCGGCCGGTCTCGATGTCCGCTGGTACCGCGGGGATCCGCCGCATTCGCTCGAGGCGCTGCTCGCGTTGTACGGCGTCGAGACGGTGTTCGACATCGGCGCGAATGCCGGGATGAGCGGCCGATATCTTCGCAACCTCGGCTTTCGCGGCACGATCGTGTCGTGCGAGCCGGTAGCGCGCTATTACAACGAGCTGGAGCGCGAAGCCGCCAACGACCCGCGCTGGTTCTGCGAGAACGTGGCGATTGGTGATGCCGAGGGAGAGATGGAGATCAACGTGTCCGGCGCTGGCGGTGCGTCGAGCTCGTTCCTGCAAATCACTTCGGCGGCAACGGCGCACGTTCCAGAGCTTGCGTTCGTCGGGCGCGAGCGCGTTCGCGTGCGGACGGTCGATGCGCTGGCGCGCGAACACTATCCGCGCGGCGACCGGCTCTTTCTCAAACTCGATGTGCAGGGCTACGAGCGGAACGTGCTCGAAGGGGCGCGCGAGACGCTCGACCGCATCGTCGGGTTGAGAATCGAGCTGTCGGTGCTGCAGTGCTACGAGGGCGAGCCGCTGCTCTGCGACATGCTCCCCTACCTGCAATCGTTCGGGTTCTCGCTCGCCGGCATCGAGCCCGCCTGGTCCGACCCGCGGACGCAGGAGGTGTTCCAGCTGGACGGGATGTTCGTACGCACCGATCGCCGATGAGGATTCTTTACAACGGCTGCGTCTCGCGGCGAACGCCTCCGCGCAATTTCCGCGCGGAGGATGCGCCGCTCTTCGCGCATGAGCTGGAGCGGACGATCGATCCTATGCGAGCGCTGGAACTGGCGAACATCAGCGCGAACGGCGAGGGATTGCTGTTCAAGCAGGGCCGCGTTCTGCGCGAGTCGTTTGCGGCGGAGGAGATGTTCGCCCGGTTTCGCAGACTTCGTTCCTCGTCCGAAACTACCTCCTCCGGCGACACCGCAAACTTCCCGGCCAGTTTCTCTGGATCACCGACGACTGGAGCTACGGCTATTTCCACTGGCTTGCCGACGCGCTGCCGCGTCTCTTCGCCGCCCGCGACCTCGCCGCAACGATGACGCTGCTCCTTCCGGCCACGTGTGATGCCGATTTCATCCGCGCCTCGCTGCAGCTCTTCGACATCGCCGGCATCGAGTATCTCGGGAGAAACGAAGTCCGCGTGATCGACCGGCTGATCCTGCCGACGCACGCGGCACCGTCCGGAAGTTTCAACGATCCGCTCATGCGCGAGCTGCGCAATTTCATTCTCGGCTCCTACGGCATTGCCACGAAGCCCCACCGCAGGATCTACATCAGCCGCGGCCACACAACCAGGCGCCGGATCGAAAATGAGGAGGAGGTCATCGCCGTCCTGCGCGACTTCGATTTCGAAACCGTCCATTTCGAGGACCACCCGTTCGAAGAACAGGTCCGCATCGCCGCCGCGACGAGCCTCATGGTCTCCAACCACGGCGCCGGCCTGACCAACATGCTCTTCATGCCCGAAGGCGGAAGGATCCTGGAGCTCCGACGCGCCGGCGAGCGTGAACGGAATTGCTTTTTCAATCTCGCAACGACGGCTCGGCTCGATTACTACTATCAAAGCTGCGCGCAGGAACGCGCCGCAGAACCGCCGCATAGCGCGAATGTGGTGGTGGATGTGCGCGTACTCACGGCGAATCTTTCGTTCATGCTCCGATGAGAAGTAGAGACACTCGCTGGCCACTCACAGGAGGACGAACGATGATCCTTTGCCCAGCAACCGATCGAAGGTGACCGTATGTTCGCAACCGGCGTGAGCATTTCGGCGGCCAATCACGTAATCGGAAAAATCGCCGGGACCATTCAGGTAATCGGCCAACGCACTCCGAATGAGCTCTCGATCATCGAAAGAGAAAATCGCTGTGCTGATCAACTTGTCCAACGCATCGGCGATCGCCGGCTTACCAAGTCGATATGCTGCCCGAAGCACCCAGACCATCTCACACAGGACTAGATCGTCCACCCGAAGACGCGTTCCGTCCTCAATGGCGGTCTCCAGGAAGGTATCCACTCTCCGAGCCTGATTTGGGTCGTCCTGAGTGAGATAGCGGACGAGCACGTTTGTATCGATGCCGATCATCGCTTGGTCGCGTGCTGGCGCAGGATGGCCGCGTCCATTTCCTCAACGCTGACGCTGCGCCGGCGCCGGCTCTTCAGCAGTCCCCGAAGCGCACGTACATCGAGACTGATACTTCGAACGAAAACGTCGCCGTGCTCCGTAATGACGAAGTCGATCTGATCTCCCGCATCGATCTGCATGAGATCGCGTACTGACTTAGGAATCGTCACCTGTCCTTTGCTGGTCACGGTTGCGATAGGCATTCCTTACTCCAAGTAAGAATTCTAACTCAAATCCTTACCTATCCTAACCCACCTTCTGCGCAACCACCACCCACCGCAGCGGAGTGCCGGGGCGGACCGCATCGAACGGGTAGCAGGTGATGAGCGTCAGGCGTGTGCGGGCATCCTGGCGGAGCACGGACGTGTCGCCCTTCGAAACCACGCGTGTCGCCTGAACGCGATAACGAACACTGTGCCCGTCGGGGCGCTGCACGGAAAGGATGTCCCCCGGGCCCACGTAGCGCAGCGGCGCGAAGTGGGTGTCGCGATGGGCGGTGATCACGCAGTTTCCAGCGTCGCCGGGCATGGCTGTGCCATCGAGGTGGCCGGGACCGAAGGCCATCGTCCGTCCGCTGGCGCCGGCCAGGACGATGATGGCCGCGCCGTCGCGCTCGATCGTCAGCCGGGCGATGGCGCGCGTGTCGGCCCACGGCCACGGCTTCATCCGCTCGCCGGCCAGCGCGCGTCGCCACGACATCTCCAGGAGGATCTGCGCCAGCTTCGCCTTCCCGTAGATCCACAACCCCTCCCCGCCGGCGGCCAGGCCGGCGAGGAGGAGGCAAACGAGAAGGATGCGGGCGTAGTTGCGGATGGTTTTCATCGGGTTACCTCAAATCAAGTGGAGCGCTGGCGTCCCGCCGGCTGGCTCGGCGGCGTCCTCGCCGCCGAGTTACCAGCAAGATGTTGGCGTCTTGCCGGGTCGGCGGCGGGACGCCGCCGCGCCAGCCGGCGAGGACGCCAGCGCTCCTCACTACCTCACGAACCTCATCGCAATCAACGCCACACTCACCAGCACCACACCGATCATCAACAGCAACCCTGCCGGCGTCGCCGTTTGCGGCAGCGTCCCCGCATCATCGCCATCGGCGGAATCATCGATCGACAGCAGCTCCGACTTGCACGCCGGGTTCAATCCCTGCGTTGTCTGATCGATGGCCACCAGGCTCGTGTACTGCGACACCAGGTGATGCGCCAGCGCCACCTTGATGACTGCCGCTTCGACGCCTTTCGGATCGCTGCCATCGCTCAGGTGGTCCATCAGCGACTCGATCTTCTCGCGGCCCCAGAGTCTGGCGATCCCTTCGCTCGTACCGGGCGCCGGCAGCGTCAGCTCCTTCGTCCACGGCTCATTGCCGATGCTTCCGCGCAACGTGACCTTCGCATTCGCATCGTGCACGCGCATCGCCACCACCAGCGGCTCGCCGCGATAGAGATCGGGGACACGTTCCGGCCACGACTCGGCCGTCGCATCGCTGCTGCGCACATCGATCGACGTCATCACCGGCGCGTCGAGCTTGCCGAAGAGATCCGACATCCGCTCCTGCACATGGTTCACGTCGCCGATGTAAGTGAACGTCCCGCGGCCGAAGCGCGCCGCGTTGCGCATGAAGTGCGAGTTCGGCGCCGCGCCGATGCCGACCGTGAACAGACGGCTCTCGCCGAGGCGAGCGTGGATGAACGTAAAGAGCTCCTGCTCGTTGTCGACCTGGCCGTCGGTCATGAAGATCACCTGCCGCACGGTTCCGGTCTCGGTGGTCCGCTGCTCGGGCAGCGCCAGCTTCAGCGCTTTCAGCATCTCCGTTCCGCCGTCTGCGCTGATCTTCTCCACGAACGACTTCGCCTCGCCGACCGCCTGCGCATCCGCAAAGCGGCTCTCACCGAACAGCGGCCGGGCCTCGGAATCGAAATCGATCACGTTGAATTTATCGCTCGGCTTGAGGTCGCCGAGCGCCAGCAGCAGCGCCGCCTTGGCCTGATTCATCGACGCCCCTTCCATCGAGCCCGAGCTGTCGATGATGAAGATCGTCTCGCGCGGCAGACGCACCGGCGAATGCGCCGGCGGCGTAACCATCACCAATGCGTAGATCTCGTCGCCGAGTTTCTCCGTCAGCACGGTGGCCTCGGGATTCGTACCGAGGTCCGGCATCCACGTCAGCTCGAAATCGTGATCGGCATCGAGTGACGCCGCGTCGGCCGTGATGCGGTAGTGCCGGTTGCCGATCGTCTCCTTTCGCACCTTCTGCGGGCTGAGGATGTTGATCGCCGAATACCCGGGATTGAGGTCGACCGACAGCGAGACCGTGCCGGCATGATTGAGACACTCCGGCATCTTCACGGCCACAACCGACGGGGCCTGCGGCTCCGGCGGCGAAAAGCGCGGCGCCACCACCATCGGAAAACGGATCTGGTACTGGCCGCTCTCGAAATGCGCCATCTCCTGATACTCGATCTCGATCACCACATCGTCATCCGGCATCACGCTGGAGACCGACGTCGTGAAGACATTCGGCCGCGATTGCTCGACCAGCGCCGCCTTGCGGCCTTCACTCTTCGCTTTCTCGAACTCCTGGCGCGCCTGCTCGCGCTCGTGAATCTCGCCGACGATGACGCGCGATCCGATGGTCATCTTCAGCGTGTCCACCGCGCTCATCTCCGGCAGCGGATAGACGTAGACGCCTTCCACGCAATGCCCGGTGTTGTTGTGGAAGGTCTGCTTGACCGAGGTGCGGACGATCGGGCCGGACACCGAGATGCTGACCTCGGACTTGATGATCGGGCTGACGAGATAGACGCCAGGCTTCGACGTCTTCAGCAGCAGGTCTGCGCGGTCATTCTTTTCCAGCGTCGTCGTTTCCTGCGCCTCCGCCACGAACGGCAGCAGGAACAGCAACGAGAGCAGCAGAACGATCCATCGTTCCAGGGTGTAGTCGCGCGGTTTGGTTTCGGTGTTGGCGTTGTTGGTCTCCATCGTCATCTCCTTCGATCTTCGATTTGACCAATAGAAGTCCGCCATGTGGCGTGACCCGTGTGCGATCGAGGAGAGCCGGCGGCAGGATTGTGGCGGGATTGTGGCGGGGCGAAGCGTCGTGGATGCGCGCCGTACAATGCCGCGCATGCGGCAAACCATCGCAGTGGTCGATGACGAAGAGACGATCCGCGAGACCGTCGCCTTCGCCCTGCGCCGCGACGGCTACGACGTCATCACCTTCGCGGACGGCGCCGCGGCTTGGGACGTGGTCAAAGACCGGCTGCCGTCGCTGGCCATCCTCGACATCACCATGCCACGCATGGACGGCCTCGAGCTCTGCCGCCGCCTGCGCGCGCGCAGCGACACGCTCCCGATCATCTTCCTCACCTCGCGCGACGAGGAGCTCGACCGCGTCCTCGGGCTGGAGCTCGGCGCGGACGACTATCTCTGCAAACCCTTCTCGATGCGCGAACTGGCCGCGCGGGTGAAGGTGCTCTTCCGCCGTCTGTCATTTCTCGAAAGTCCGGCCGCGCAGCAGCAGGAAGCGCCGCTGCGCGTCGGCCCGCTCGCGCTCGATCTGCAGCGCTACATGGCCACCTGGAACGACGCGCGCGTCGACCTCACCGTCACCGAGTTCATGATGCTGCACGCCCTGGTCCGCCATCCCGGCCACGTGAAATCGCGCAAACAGCTGACGAAAGAGGGCTACCCGAACGACACGTATGTCAGCGACCGGACGATCGACACGCACATCAAACGGCTGCGTCGCAAGTTCGAGGAGGCCGATCCAGCATTCGCCGCCATCGAGACCGTCTACGGCGTGGGATACCGATGGATAGCGTAGCGCCGCCGGCTCGACGGCTGTACCGCCGGCGGCTCGCCGGCGATTCTCCTCAACATTGCCGCCGAGCCGGCGGCGGTACAGCCGGCGGGGCGCCAGCGCTACGAAAGCGGGCGCGATGACTCTCCCTCATCTCCGCCGCTTCCTCTCCCGCATCGCCATTCGCCTGATGGCGTTCAACCTCCTGCTCGTCTTCCTCCCGGTTGCAGGCATCCTCTACCTCGACTCCTACGAACAGCGCCTCCTCGGATTGCAGCGCCGCGCCCTGCAGGAAGAAGCGCGCCTGCTCGCCGCCGCCGTGGCCTCAGCGCAGGTGCCCGGCCGGAGCGCGCAGGAGATCCTGCTGGCGCGTCATCGCCTCCGCGGCAACACGAACGATCCCATCCGTTTGCGCGTGATCTCGCCAGTCGGCTACATCATTGCTGACTCGCACGACCTCAGTGGCCCTCCGCCGCCGCAACGAGCCAACCGCGCCAAACGCAACATCCTCTATCGCGCCGGAGCGGCGCTGCTTCGGCCTCTTCACCTCTCGCGCACGACCGAACAACCGCTCGCCGCCGGCGACTACTACGAGAGCTCGAAGCGGCTGTTTGGCTCCGAGGTACGCCACGCGTTGCAGGGGCAACCGGATGCCGTCGAGCGCATCTCGCCCGACCGCCGCTCCGTCACCGTCTACGTCGCCGAACCGATTCGCGTGGGCGACGAAATCATCGGCGCCACGCTGGCCTCGCAGACCACCTTTCCCATTCTGCAAGACCTCTACACCGTTCGCCTCGGCATCCTGCGCATCTTCATCATCTCTGTGATCGTAGCCATCGTCATCAGCCTGCTCGTAGCGACGACGATCGTCCGTCCCCTGCGCCAACTGCGACTCGAAGCCGGCGCCATCCTCGACCGCCGCGGCCGACTGCGTGGCCGCTTCCGCGGTTCACGAAAGCACGATGAGATCGGCGACCTCTCCCGCGCCTTGGAGCGCCTCACGCGAAGACTCGACGAGCACGTCCGCTTCATCGAATCGTTCGCCGCCGACGTCTCCCACGAGTTCAAGAACCCGCTGGCGTCGATCCGCACCGCCACCGAAATGCTGGCCGAAGTCGACGAGCCCTCGCAGCGCAGCCGCTTCCTGCGGATGGTCGAGCTGGAAATCGCAAGGATGGAATCGCTCCTTTCCGGTGTCCGCGAGATCACCCTGATCGACGCCCAACTCACCAGCGAGCAACGCACGCGCGTCGACATCCGCGCCCTCCTCGAACGAATCGTCGACGGCTTCCGCCTCCGCGAGCACACCATCTCGATCGTCTTCGACGCGCTGCCGGAGCCGTTCGAAGTGAGCGTCTCCGAGGACCGCCTGATCCAGGTCTTCGTCAACGTCTTGGAAAATGCGATCAGCTTCTCCCCACCCGCCGGCGTGGTCACGATCACCCTCTCCCGCGACGCAACATCGATCGTGGTGAAGATTACCGACCAGGGCCCCGGCATCCCGGACCCAGATCTCCCCCGCGTCTTCGACCGCTTCTTCACTCACCGCCCTGAGGCGACACGCCCACGCGCGTCGCACACCGGATTAGGACTGGCCATCGTCAAAGCGATCGTGGAGGGGTACGGCGGCTCGATCGCGCCATCGAACAACGCCGCCGGCGGCGCGACATTCGAGATTCGATTGCCAGCGGCGTGATTCCGGATGCGTTGGCCGGGTACTCCACGTCACGCTTCGACGTCGAGCGGATAGTGATCGGAAAGATCCATCTCCCCCTTCCCGCTCTGATAGAGAAATGTGCGGAGAACGTTTGCTGACGTCGGGTTGAAACCGCGGCTGAACATATAGTCCAGTCGCTGAACGACTTTGTTCTCCGCATCAGCGAGTGCGAAATACGGGACCAGCGTATTTGTCACGCCGTCGTAGGTGTATCCATGATCCACCTCCGCGTCGGGGTGGACGACGCGATAGGCATCGGTCATTCCGAGAGCGCCTAACGTCTTGAGCAGGAACTCATACTCAGCGGTCGGCTGGCCGAGCGTGTCCTCGCCGATGACGTTCAAGTCACCGGCGAGGATGGCCGGCGTGGAGACGCCGGCCCACACACTGATTCCTTTGGCCAACTGTTCGATATTGGACGTTCTCGCGTTCACCTCGGCCGTTCCGTTTCCCGCCTGCGTGTGGGTCAGCGCAACGGCGACGGTCTCGCCTCCTGTATCGATCCTTGCCAGAACGAAACCCTTCTGACTGAGCGCGTCCGCGCCAACCAGATCGTCGTATCTGGTGAACTCGCTGGCGGTGATTGGATACCGGCTGAGAAGCAAAAGACCGGAGCCAATCTCGAACAGATTGTCATTCTCATCCCAGGCCGAATGCGCGAACGGATTCTTCAACAGCGTTCTGAGACGGCTTTTCGACTTATTCGCCCACACTTCGCTGAATCCGACAAGGTCGTAGCTGCCGGCAAGGACAGCCTCGGCGATGAGATCGAGCCGCGTGGCATCCTCGAAAACGGAGCCGCCGTCCATCCCGACGATCGTGTTGAAAAACAGGTGGCTGTTGTAGCCGAGAACGCGCATCTGAGCTCCTCCTCAGCCCTGACGCCGGAGAGCGTCTTTGACTCGTTCGATCTGCCACGCCGCCTCGGATTCCCATTGCGTGGCTGTGACGGCTGCCCGCGCACACGATCCCGCGTTGCGCAACGCATCATTCCCATTGCGGGTGAACGCGAAAAGCGCGGCCTCGAGCGCCGCCCCGGCCGGTCCGTGGGTCTTCGTAAACTTGCCGCCCGTCCGTTCCGCGCGCAGCGGCTCATGCAGCCGGCGCACTTCGTTCTCAGCGACATCGCCCTCCCCCCATCCCCGCAACGTTTCGAGCAGCGCGCGCGGCCGTGACTCGCCGGGGAACTTCGACTCGAATGCCGGCAGCGCGTGCTCCGCAAACTCACAGGCCAGGCGGTGCGCGGTCTTGTCATCCAGAAGCCCGACGTCGACGATGCACCAGAGCTTGGCGCCGGAATCGAAGTCCTCATTGAGCATGTCGAGGAGCGTGACTCTGGCCCGGCCGCGAATCAATCCGGCCACGCGCTCTACGCCATAGTCGCGGCACTTCGGCATCGCCAGCAACTCCTCGGCGGAAATCGAATTCAGGGTCGCAGGTTTCGGGGCGATCGTATACGTCGTCACGATGTCATGCCCGGTCGTCGGACAGGTGGCGACGAACGAGTAGAGCCCCGGCGATCCCTCGAATGCCACGATGCTGCAGGCGTTGTCCGCTGAGTAGGGACAGTCGAACGTCATTTTGAATTTCGTACCATCTCCGGCGATATAAACGACGTCGCCGCCGCACCCCTCCGCCTCCCCTTTGCGGCCCTGCGCTTTAAACGCGTCCACACCGTCTGTATTGATCGGAATACTCGTAGTCGGAAAGCCCGGTTCGAATTTTCCATACCGGAGATTCTGGTCCGTCAGCGTCAGCCCGGTGCTCGTCACGATCCTGCCCTTGTCCTTGTAGTTCTCAGCCATGGTCTTCTCTCCTCAATGCGGATGACTTCGTTTATTACTGCTGGATCAACCCCTTCACGGCCCCTGCACGCCCGCACAGACCAGCAGCTTCGCTGGCAGGCCTGCTGCGGAAATACAGCCCACGCTTCCCGGTGTAATCGATAGATTCTGAATTTCCTGGAACGCCGGATTCCAGGCACCAAGCGCATTGCGCTTCGTGTACAGGGCCTTCCCTGCGTTCATTACGCAGACGAACAGTTGCGACCCGACGCCGGCGCAATCGATGTCGCTGATCGCGGTAAGGCCGGCCGACTGCGCGGCGATGTTCGTGAATGACGGCTCCCACGTCCCGGAGACCGTATGGAACGTGGTCTGCAGCACCGCATCCCCCGCCAGCACAATGATGATCAGATCCGTGCCGAGGGCTGTCGTGGTGACGTCGCCGAGCGTACCCGTCAGACCACTCGACTTCAGGCCGACGTCGATCCAGACTCCTGACCATCTTCCGGTAACGGTCATGAACGACGTCATCAACAGGCTGTTGCCGCTGACGACACACACAAACAGCTGCGTACCGACGCCGGAGCAGCTCACCAGGGCGGCGGCCGTCGCGATAGGCACGGCTGCGAACGCAGGCCGCCACAACCCGTTGGTGATCGCGTAGGACGTCCATTTCAGGACCCCGTCACCGATCGCACAAACAAAGAAGTTGCTACCCACATTGGCACAGGAGATGGCCGTGCAAACACTGCCGAGATCTGTCGAGAAGTCGGTGAGTTTCTGAAACTCGTTCTGGAGATGACCGCTTGTCGTGCCGAAATTGAAATACACGATCGTGCTGTCGATCAGGCAGACCAGAAGGCGTGACTCGGTATTGGCGCATTCGATGGCGTACATACTGTCCGGAAACGCCGGAAGGCCGCGGTCTTCCTCGAGACCCGGTGACCAGATCCCGCCGGTGGTTTCATAAAACACCAGCCATGGAATCGGCGTAAAGACGATCCCGTAATTCTTCAGCACCTTTCGGATTTGTTGATTACACGGGGCACAAAAGATCCCATATCCGGACGTCCGCATAATGCAGTCGTACTCAGGCCGGTAAACGCCACAGTGCCACGTATCAGCCCCCTCGAAGATTCCCACGACGCCTGGGCCAACCGGACTGTCCGCATCGTCGCACTTCCCACAATTGGGACTGGTTTGCGTAGGAATCCCGGTGGATCCCTGAATGAACGCGTTCCACTTGATCGTGCCGCGGTCGGTATTGATCGTCGCGTTCTCCGCGCTTGGCTCGCTACCGGTGTAGTGATCGCGTGACCCTCCATCCTGATCGCAACCAAGGAGATATTGGTACTCGTCAGCCAACGAGTAGATGTTATGACCGAGCTCGTGATTGAAGATCGTCGGAAAATCGTCCCCGACGCATGAGTAACAGACCGTATTGCCGTATGACGTGCCTCCGTGAACGGTGCTGTTCACCAGTACCAGCGCGTTGTGCCATTCCGGAACGTACTCCTCGCAAACAGCCGATACACAGGCGTTGTTACCCGAGATGACCCTGCCGCAGTATTGCGTCGCGAAGTAGGTCTGACTCGTAGCACCGGAACCTCCGCACTGCTGCTCGCCGATCTGTACCGGAAAGCTGGAGCCGCTCTGGGTCGATTCGACGTCGATGCGATAGAAATTCAGGGCGTTGCGCACGCCGCCGAGCGTGTAGGGCGCGACACTGAATAGATAGTTGATACAGGCCATCGTGTCGGAATGAAACTTGTCCATTTCCGCCGCGGTGTAGCCTTCGCTCAGCACGACGATATTGCGCCGCAGCTTGGGATCGCCGTTGTCGATGATCTTCTGAACACCGACAACTCGCCCATTGGGAGGCGTTCCGCAGATCGTCGGATCGGTTTCGATATGGTCCGGGATCTCGGCAATCCTGAACTGCGCGAGCTCCACGGCGGCACCGCGGCCGATCCGTCCGTTCGCAGGCAGGCTGCCGACGAGAGCCACCGTTTGCGCCTCGGGGAGTTCCGGCACGATGACCATGAACCACCCCGAAGGGTCGGCCACCGGCACTTGAAAATGTGCTGGATTGGCCCCAGGGTCGTGCGCCTCGATCGTAAATTGAATCGGATGACGCGCGACCTGCCGGTAGATGACGGTGCCGCTGCCGTCGCGCAGCTCATACCAGAAACCCGACTGTCCGTCGTAGCCGCTCACTGGCGAGGTCGCAACCGCGGTCGCGTCGGTTGCGCGTTTCTCGATAAGCTCGACCGACATTCCCCGATAGCGGAATTTGAGCCGAAGGGATTTGCTCATCGTAGTTCTCCACTGGATGCGTTCAGAGACAGGCTTCGCCATCACGTACTTTCAGTCACTGACGCCGCCGGTCAAACTGCAGGTAGTTGAGTGGGCTGCGAAAATGCTTAAAAGAATAAGGGCATGATGGAAGTAATGCGATGAGCACAAATCTAAGCTCGAATAAAAAGCTTGTCAAGGGGCACGCGCAGAAAAAAGCTCAGGACAGGCTCAACCCTTAGTAAGCGCTCCAATTTGAGCCCGCGCGGCGCCCGTCACGGTACCGTCCTGCGTGCCGACGACCCCCACCGGGAGCGTGCGCTCGAAGCGGATGTGCGCACCGTGTCGATGAAGCCGTCGACGTCCGCATCCGTCGTGTCGAAGGCGGTGGCCAGGCCATAGACGTCGGCGCCGAAGAGCTGCCAATCGTAGAAATCGAACCGTGTTTCCGCGGTGCGACCTTCGAGATTTATCTGGCGCCCATCTTCGTAATCGGAGCGCTGGCGTCCTCGCCGGCTGGCTAGGCGTGCGTCCCGCCGCCTTCCGGCCAGACCGCGAAATTTTGCCAAGTACCACAGCGGCGAGGACGCGCGCCGAGCCAGCCGGCGCGACGCCAGCGCTCCTGATACCTACACCCCCGGCGCGAAAATCGACAGACTGTCCGCGAACTCCACCTTCGGCTGTCCGCTGATTCCCGCCGCAGCCACGCCGGCCGAGAGCCGGTTCTGGACGAACGCCTCGAACTTCTCCTGCGACTCCCAGAGATCGAGGACATGAAATCCGTCCGAACCCAACCAAGCCGTGTGGAACTGGCCGCCGTCGGGAGGCTGGCCTTCCCAATTCACGCTCTGCCGCACCTGCTCGTACTGCTCCTTCGTCACCTCGGGCCAATGCATCAGCATCACAGTCGCCATGGTCTCTTCCTCCGAAGCCAACTACGACCGAGGGATCGAAGTGGATGTGCGCACCGTGTCGATGAACGCATCGACCTCGGCGTCCGTCGTAGCGAAGGCTGTAGCGAGGCGATGGACATCGGCGCCGAAGAGCTGCCAATCGTAGAAATCGAAACCGCGTTCCCGCAGCGTCACCACGAGCGACGGCGGGATGCGCACGAAGACAAAGTTCGATTCCACAGGCCGCACGATCTCCAGATGCGGACGAAGTCCCTCGGACAGTCGAGCGGCAGCCGCGTTCGCACGGCGTGCATTGCGAAGCCAGAGATCGTCGGTGAAATACGCCTCCAGCTGCGCCGAGAGAAAGCGCATCTTCGACAGCCGGTGCCCGCTGCGATGCCAGTGCGGAACCAGCGCCGCGGCCAGCTCCTTTCGAAAAACGACGATCACCTCGACGCACATCGCGCCGTTCTTCGTCGCGCCGAGGGAGAGGATGTCGACGCCGGCGCGCCAGGTGAGATCGGAGGGAGCACATCCGAGCGCCGCCACCGCATTCGCGAATCGCGAACCGTCCATGTGAACGCGAGCGCCGCGCGCGGCCTCGCCAAGCGCGCGCACCTCATCGACCGTGTACACCGTCCCCGCCTCGGTGGTCTGCGCGAAACTGAGACACGAGAACGACTCGATCGGAGCCACATCGCCGGCGTTCAGCTTGCCGTTCGCGCCCGCCAGAGGAACGAGACTCGCGCCGCCAGTGAAGAATTGCGACGCCCCCAACTCCTCGAGCAGGACGTGCGCCTCCTCGTGACAAACGATCGTTCCCGAGGCCGGCGTCATCGCCGCGATCGACAGCGCGTTTCCTGCGGTGCCGGTCAGGACCGGGAAGACCTCCAGATCGCACTCGAAAATCTCGCGGCATCGCTCGCGAACGCGAGCCGTGATCTCGTCATCGCCGTACGACGACATCGTGCCCGCGTTCGCCCGCGCCAGTGCTTCGAGGATCTCCGGAGAGCAGCCGTGCGTGTTGTCGGATCGGAAATCAATCATGTTTCGGAACGAGAAGCATGGCCGCGCGGATCACGCCGCCCCACACTCCTACATTGATGATGATCAGCAGGACCACCGCCGTCGCCTTGACCGGCCGCGGCAGGTCCGGAAACTCCGCGTACTTTCCCAGCACATCGAGCGCAAGGCTGGCCGGCCATCCCGGCCACGCCCATGAGCCGAACCAGGCCAGCAGCGTCATCCCGATGCCACCCATTGCGGCGATGAATCCCCGGCTGATTTTGATCACGCGGCCAGTGTCGCAGAAACCACTGGACAAATCCGTCGCTTCGGCAGCATCGTTTCTTCTTCGGATCCCGACAATGACCAGCCGCATCCTCACCGTGATCGCGATGCTCGCCGCCGCATTCGTGTTGCCGGCCGCAGGGCAGCAGCGCGATCTCGCCGATGCTCTCCTCGGGCCGCTGCCGGTGCGCGACCAGTACCTGCTGAACAATGGCTACTTCTTCTTCGAGCCCGAGGACGCGCGCGTGCTCGATGACGACTCGTGGGTGGTCGATGTGCACAGCGCCGACGCCAACACCTTCGCCAAATCGCGCTGGATCAGCCACAACCTCGAGGGCGACACCGAGCGCCGCACCGGCGCCCAGACGCTTTCGCTCATCCGCATCGATGAAGGGACGACGGTCTTTCTTGTCGACGGCGAGATCCATCGCACGACCATCACCGCGCACCGCGGATTCGGAAAGAACCTCGAGCTGGCCATCGCCGTGCCCTTCGCAAACATCGGCGGCGGATCGTCCGACTCCTTCATCGAGCACTTCCACGCCACTCTCCAACTCGGCGACAACCAGCGCGTGGCCCTGCAGCGGAATCACGAGACCGTCTTCGTGCACACCGACTCCCACACCTACCTTCGCGAGCATCCCGCCGGCAGTCACCTCGGCGACATCGCCATCTCCGCGAAGTACGAGCTGCCGGCGCTCGAAGATCGCAACCTGTCGTTGTCCGCGCAGGCGGCAATCGAAATACCAACCGGCAGCGCCCGCAATCTCGACGGCTCCGGCTCCCTCGACGGCGGCCTGCAATTGATGGCCACACGCGATTTCGGCCGCACGCGCCTGCACGCCTCGGCCGGCCTGCTCCTCCTCGGCCGCAATGCGCCGCTCGGCGTGGCGTCACAGATCGTGATCAGCGACTCGGTCGGCGTGACCACGCTACTCGCCGGCCGAACCTCGGGCAGCGTGCAGATCAACATCGCCCAAAGCCCTTTCCGCGGAATCGGAGCGCCCGAGCTGGCGCGGCGGTCGTACCAGCTGACCGCCGGACTGCAGCACGCCTTCGGCCAGAGCCTCACCGCCTACGCCGGCATCGTCGAGAATCTGATCACCTACCAGAACAGCGCCGACGCCGGGCTCGTCCTCGGCATCGCCCGGCGCTTCTGACGCATCACGGCACCGCGCTGCGCGCGAACGTATCGCAGTCGGAGAGTCGCCCGGCGTCGAAACCGCGCCGGAACCATTGCGCCCGCTGCGCCGACGACCCGTGTGTGAACGAATCGGGGTTCACGTTCCTGCCGGACATTCGCTGCAGCCGGTCATCGCCGACCGCCGCCGCCGCGTTCAATCCCTCTTCGACGTCGCCCGCTTCGAGCAGATTGCGTTGCTGCGTCGAATGAGCCCAGATGCCCGCATAGCAATCCGCCTGCAACTCCAGCCGCACCGAGTACGGTTTTGCACGCCGCGGATCGTCCTCCATCAGTTGGTGAACCTTTTCCTCGATCCCTTCGATCTTCTGGACATGGTGTCCGATCTCGTGCGCGATCACGTACGCCTGCGCGAAATCGCCCGAGGCGCCGAAGCGCTGCCGCAGCTCATCGTAAAAGGCGAGATCGATGTAGACCTTCTCATCCTCGGGACAATAGAACGGCCCCGACGCCGACTGCGCGTTGCCGCACGACGAAGGCGTCGAATCGCGGAAGAGAACGAGCTTGGCGTGGCGATACGAGCCGCCCTGCTGCGACAGAATCGTCTCCCACGTCGACTGCGTGTCGTTCAACACGAAGGTGACGAACTCCGCCTCCTTGTGCTCCTCCGGACTCTCCTGCACCGGCCGCGACTGCGAGGTCGGGGCCGTCTGCTGGCTGTTCGTACCGAGGAGGGCGAAGAAGTTCTTGTGAAAGAGAAGGCTGAGAACGAGCAGGATGATCGCGCCGCCGCAGCCGAGGGGAGCGCCTCCGATCCCGAATCCTCCGAACCCGCCCGACCCCCGCCGGTCTTCAACGTCGTTGCTGTTTCCGCCAGGTGTCCATCGCATACGGCGGGGAAGAGAGCACGAAGAAGGCCAAGATTGGGGCTGCGCGCGTTGTCGGTGCTCGGTGGGCGGTTGTCAGTGGTCGGGATCGATCAGCCGCTATCCCCGAGCACCAACAACCGAGCACCGAGCACCAAGCATCAGCTACCGCACAGCGTCGTCCCGTACAACGGGATCACATTCACCGTCACGTTCGATCCGTTCACGGTCACCGACAGGTAGTGAAAGAAGGCGCCGGCCTTTCCCTTCCCGTTCTTGCAACCGGAGAGTGGCGCGCCGGCGCCGCCGGTGACGATGAACACCGGCTTCCCTTTGTTCGGCACGCTGCCGGTGAATGGCCCGGTCGGATTCGACGGCTCCGGATCGACATACAGCAGATGATCATGCGAAGCGAAGACGAAGGTCATGTTCGCGTACTTGCCCTGGTCGAGCAGATGACGGAATGCTTCCACCTGCTGGTTGTACGGCGAGGTATCGCTCTTCGAGCCGCCGATCTGCGAGCCGCCCTTGTCCTTGACCGGCCGATGCATGAAGCAGAAGACGTGTTTCACCGACGCGTCGGCCGCCAGCTGATCGAGGGTGGCCTGCAGCGCCGCCAGTTGCGCCTTGCCAACGTAGCCGTTGTAGTCGCAGGCATTGGTCAGCGTGACATCGAGGACGTCGTCGGTATTGATGATGAGAAAAGCGGCGTTGCCGTAGCGGAACATCCCGAACGGCGCCGACATCGATTTCTGATACGAGGCCATCATCGAGCCGCTGAAGTCGGGAAGCTCGCCGTTGTACGGATCGCTGGCAGTCCCGCAGGCGATCATCGTCTGCACTACCATCTCGTGATTGCCCGGCGCGTTGAAGAGCGGCGCCGGCACCGTCTTGAACGCAGCCAGGAACTGCGCGTACTGCTGATCGATACCGACGTCCTGCTTGCCGTAGACCGTATCGCCGTTCCAGACCACGAACGCGGGAGGCTTCGCCGCCAGCTGCTTGACGATATCGAGCAGCGGCGTAGTCAGCGGATCGCCATTCTTCGCCGGCCGGTTATCGCCCGCGACGATGAAGGTGAAGCTGGTCGCCGACGCATTCGGCTGCAACGTAGCCGCGCCGGTAGGCAGCTGGTTAATGGTCGGAAAGGTCTGCCCGAACGCGGACACACCGATGGCAAGGAAAAGCACCGCCAGAAGTTTTCGCATGCCGGAAGTATCGCACGAGCGGGACTTGCCCTCCACCCCACCCATCCCTATAATCCGCCGCTCGGAATTCACCCCGAGAGGCCGCCGTTAGCCTCGATACTTTCCAACATCGTGGGGCTGTAGCTCAGTTGGGAGAGCGCCTGAATCGCACTCAGGAGGTCATCGGTTCGATCCCGTTCAGCTCCACCAATTCCCCGTTTGGATGCCGTTGGCGAGCACGTCGAACGGCGATCGATAGACGGGTGAACAACTTCCGTTGTCCACGGTCAGTTCGATCAGCATCATTTTCGCGAGTGCCGCTTTTTCGGCTGGAGAACGCCGAACCCATAGCAGCGGCGCGCGTTGCAGGAGTTCGATCGGGCGGCGTGCGGCCGCGAGGAACGCCGGTTTCGGCGGGAGCGTCGCGACCTGCTTCGACTCCATGGCGAGTTGGTCCAGCTCGCCGCGCCACTTCGTGTCGAGCGTCTCCCAGAGCGTGGCGTCGACGGTGCCGCTGATCTTGTCGATGTAGGCTGCCTCGCGCAGCCGGTCGACCCGCTGCCGTTCCTGCGTGATGTGCTCGAGGATCGCGGTGCTGTTCGCCCTCTGCTCGTCGTGCCAGACCCCGAGCTGTGCTTCGAGCCACGCAGAGAGCGGGCCGTCAATCTGCATCGAGGTCAAGAGCGCGCCGATGGCATCGGTGAAAACTTCCTCGCGGTAGTGCTTCCGGCCGCAGCCACCCCGGCCGTTGCAGTGCAGGTACGTGTAGCGACGCTCAAGCACCTCGCCGCTTGGCAGCACGCGCCGCTTCACTTTCACGTCTGAGCTGAGGAGCCCTTGGCAGCCCGCGCAGCGGAGGAAGCCGTTGAACGTGAATGCGTGCCGCCCCTTCGTCTTCGGTTGGCCGAGCGCCCGTTGGACTTGGTCGAAGAGCGCTCTGGTCACAATCGGCGCGTGCCGGCCGTCGGAACGCTCCCCTGCCCAGACGACGACCCCAATGTAGATTTCGTTCCGCAGCAGGCGGAGCACCCAGTTCTTCGAGATGCCGCCGCCACGGCGCGTCCGAAGGCCGATCGCACGCGCGCGCCGTGTGAGTTCCTGGCCGGAGTAGCGACCGGTTGCGGCCAGCTCGAAGAGCTGCCGAACCTTGGGCGCCATTTCGGGGTCGGGTACGATGCTCTGCTCCTTCCCCGCCTGGTTCTGATAGCCGATCGGCGCGCACGATGGCCAGAGGCCGCTCCGCGCCTTCGTCGTCATCCCCTTCACAATCTCGCGCCGGAGGTTCCGGAGGTAGTTCTTTGCGAGCACGAGTTGCAGCTCATGTTGAAGGTGCTGGGTCGGGGAGGAATTCGGCGCGACGACGAGGTTGTCGCGGATGCAGTGGAGCTCGATCTGGAGCGTCTCGGCCATTTCCGCATCAGCGAAGTTTCTCGAAAAACGGTCGGTCTTTTCGCAGAGAACAATCCGCACCTCGGTGTGGCGAGCAAGGTACTCGCTCAGGCGGCGAAACTCCCGCCGATCGCTCCCGACTTTTGCGCTCCGGGCCTCGATGAACCACTCCACAATGGTGATACCGTTCTTCGCCGCATAGTCGATCAGGAGCGTCTTCTGGGCGTCGATCGAGAAGCCGGTTTCTTCTTGTGCTTTGCTGCTGACGCGCGCGTAGGCCACCGCCTGTTTCTGTGCCGTCTTCATCGCGCTATTTTACCCGTCCGAAGCTCGAGGATTTCGGGTTGGTGCCCGCGGCATCGTCCTCCGCCGCCCATTGATCGAGAAGTCCGAAAAAGGCGAGCAGGTTCCCCTTCATCTCCTCCCATGCCGGATCGGAAATCGTCTGGCCATACGCGTCCTCGATCGAGGCTCTCGCAGCCTCCTCCAGCGAGGGGATGATGACCGGGACAAGAGCGGTGCGGCGGCTTCTCATGGCATACGGCGTCAGATGTTCACGATCCTCGTCCGTCGAGCAGGAGCTGATCAACGGACGACGACGGTGAACAGCGCCCCGCCGCTTGTCGCGGCGGGGCGAACAGATCAGCGCGCCGGCTCGGCGCCCTCGGCAGACGGCATCTCGTCGTCTCTCCCGGTATCAGTGGGCGTGAGCTGGCGAAAGTGGGTCTTCGCCCACGCTTCAGTCTCGAAATTCATGTCGGGCAGCGTGGGGGGAACACCGTGCTCCGCCTTGAAGCGTCGGATATCGAACGAGAGCGTCATCCAGGTGTGCACGGCTTTGCCGTCGGCGGCAACGGCGATGGCGTCCTGCCGCGCGATGGTACGGCGGAGGCGCCATTGGAGGACTTTGAAAAGCCCGTACGCCTTCGCGGTCCCCGCCGCCTCGGCGAAGATGAGGATGGCGTTGTAGATGCCGATGATGATCATGAGCCAGGCGAGATGGAGGTTCGTGAGGAGGGCGGCCTTCGTGGCCATGCCGTGGCGTGTGCCAACCGCGAGCATCACAACGCCGATGAGAATCGGCGACAGGGCGCAGACGAGGAGGCCGAGACCTTTCCAGAGTCGGGTGGCCTTCTCATCGCGGCGGATGCGGGCATCGTCGAGCATGAGCCCGACGCCAATCACGACGCAGACGCCGGTGAGGGAGAAGAACAAAACGAGGATGAGGCGGAGCCAGCGGCCGCCGCCAAAGAGCGAGGCGACGTAGAGCGCGAAGTTCGCGACGAGCGCGATCTCGACGAGCCAGCCGATGCAGTGGAGGACGAGCAGAACGATGTAGAGGACGACGAGACGGGTCTTGATGCCGACGTACTCTCCGTGACCGGATTCCAGGGCGGCGAGCTTCGTCCGCGCGGTAGTGGCCTTCGCGCGAGCATTCGTCCACGTCGCGACAAGAGCGACGAGGAGATGGCAGAGCGCGGCGATGGCGGTGACGGCGGCGGCAAGGGCGGCAGGCGACGTGGTGGACGGGTCCATGCTACTGCTCCTCCGCGAGAACGTACCGGAGCCCGGTGACGACATCGCCGTAGCGATTCACGCCGAATCCGGCGAGGTCGCCGGCGTCGATCTGGTTGATGAGGTAGATGGTGGGACGGCTCTTCAAGGAGCGGAGCGGCTTCGCGTTGACGTCATCGTGCCCGTCGCTGAAGATGAAGAGCACCTGCTGGCGCGCGCTGATCGGGATGGTGTTGAGTTCGAGATAGTACGCATCGGCCATCGCGAGCATGGCGCCGATGTTCGTATGCGTGCTCCAGTTCGGCGGGGCGAGGATGGGCTCGATCGCGCCGCGAAACGCTGCAATCTTCTGGTCGGCGGACGTGCGCCAGGCCGCGAGCCTCGCCGCATCGTCGGCGGCATTCTTCTCGTCGACGGCCTGGACCTGGGCTTGGCTGATGAAATCGAGGCCGTCCGGGACGGCGGCACCGGCCGCGTGAAGGGCCGGAGGCGGAGAAACGTAGAGGCGGGTGAAGGGCGTTGCGTGGTCGGTGATGGCCATCATGGCCACGGCGCCGCCGCACCGGCGGATATGCTCGAACAGCGGGTCAAAGTCGGCCAGCGTCGGCCGCGGGGACGTCGAAGTCGGCATCGACGCCGAGTTGTCGATGGCGATGACAGCTTGGAGGAATCGCGACGCATGACACACGCCGTCGTCCTCGACCAGCCTGCTGCCGGTCTTGCTCCGCGTCGTGGGGATGGCGCCGGACCCATTCCGCTCGTCATGAACGGTGGTATCGGGCGCCTCGAGCGCCGGGGCCGGGCGGGCCTCGCCCTCCGGCGCGTCCATGGCGATCGTGGTGGCGGTGTCAGTGTTCCCGACGGCGCAGCGACTGCAGCGCGACTCGCCGCCACAGCTGGTAAACAGGCCGACGACGAGCAGCAGGGCCGCAATCGCGTTGACACCGCTATACTTCTTATGGTGCGGTGTACTATTTTTTTCCGTAGAGGTGGTACAACGTACGGAGGCCTTGGTGGTGGCCATCTTTTTCTCCTATGTGATGGTTCTACCGTCGGGGCGGGCGCGTCGGGTTCCCGGCCGTCCAACGGTCGACCCGCGGGGGCGCGGGTCGACCATCTATTTCTTCTATTCGTGGTCGCATCCATCCCCCCGTGGCACCGACTCCGATCGTTGCGATCGACCTGACCACAAGGGGCCTTTTTCTCTGTGTCTTTGCCCTCCTTCTCTCCGTATCGACGACAAGGCATTATGCACAGATTCACCTCGGCGTGAATGGCTAAGTTGCTATTTTTCAATTACTTAGATGACGATTACGACGACAGCGACGTTTACGACGCCCATGGATGCGATGATGGAGCTCGAACCGGGCTATACGCTCGTCGACCTCGCGGCCGAAGCGCTTCCTCCGCCCCGTTTCGACACCGCCTCGCGCGGGCATGGGCGCGCAAGAAAAACGAACAAGGAGCCAGCCTTCGAGGGGTTCTCCGACATCGCCCTGAATCTCTTGCGCGACGTGTTCGTGGAGCTTGCGCGTCGCACCCCGGCTGACGGCAGGGGGATCGTCGTAACGGCAACGAGTGCGCAGCTCGGCGGGTTTTCCGCGCGCAAGGGACAACCGAAGACGAAGGCCCAAGCACGGAAGCTCGTGTACGAGTTCAAAGAACTGGTCGGAGAGCGGGGCCTCTCCCGTGACGTGGTGCGCGGTGGGACGACGTACCGGATCACGTTTCACGTGCGGGGAGACGGTGAGCACTGGTTCTGGCTCGTTCTGGACCGAATGGAAGAGCAGCGAACGGAGCAGCTCGTGTCCGTGCCGAACCCCGCGCTCGCGGAGCGCTACAATCTCGCAAGCACCGAGCGCGAACGGGCGGCCGAGATCGTCCTCGCCGCAGCCGCCGATAAAGGCGTGGAGTATGAAGCGCGGGCTTGGTTGGAAAGGATCGGGCTCGGGAGCGAGATGGAGCAAGAGAGCCAAGCACGTGGGAGGTTAAGGACCATCGGGCTGGTGCTCGCGAGCTGTGTGGTGCTGGCACTCGCCGCGAAAGCGGCGTACACGTTCGTTCCGCCGTTCCGGCGTTTCGTCCAACGCTACGTCCCGATCCTACGCCCCGCCGCGGGACCCAGTCCGCCACAGCACGGCCACCCGAGTAGCGCCGCGATCGACGTAACACCGCCGCGCGTCACCCCGAACGCGCCGACGCATCATGGTGCGGTACTCCATGGCGCCGCGGCGGGCAGGATGCTCTACGTCGCACGCGGAACGACAGGTGTTGAGGTCTATGACATCGGCGACCCCGACCATCCTCACCTCGTGCGCACGATCCCGACCACGGACGCCTCGGCCGTGGTTGCCCGCGATCCGTATTTGTTCGTTGCAGACGGATCGGCCGGGCTCCGCGTCATCGACCTGCGCAAGCCGCCCGCCGAGGCGACCGTCGCGCTCGTCCCGACGACCGGTCACGACAACGGCATTTCCCTTCGGGGTGACTTCGCCTATGTCGCGAGCGGCATGGCCGGGCTCCGTATTGTCGACATCCGGATGCCCGAGAGGCCAAGTCTCATCGGCGCGGCGACGGACGATCCGACCGGGCAGGTCGGATCGGCGATGGCCGTGATGGTCAGGGACAACGTCGCGTATCTCGCCGAAGAGCCCGGTCCGGGGAACTTCGGTGGTGGGCTCGTCGTTGTGGACGTCACCAAGCCCACCGCTCCAGCCATAAGCGGCCAACTCATTCGACCAAGCGGCGCACGTGCCGTTCTGCCCCTCAACACGCAGATGGTCCTCCTCGCTGAACCCGACGGCCTGCGGCTCGTGGATATCTCGCAGCCGGCCTACCAGTTCCGGACGATCAATGTCGCCAAGGACGTCCGCGCGCTTGTCGCGCTCGACACCACGAAAGTCCTCGCGATCGGTGCCGCAGACCTGGCGATCTTCGACATCACAAATCCGTCCGCGCCGACGCGCCTCCCGGATGAAACGCCTCTACCAAGCGCCACGCTTGCGGGCGCGGGCATCGCGTATCTTCCGCGCAGTGGCGAGCCGGAGCCAACGACGACGGCGACTGGCATGCCCGGCTCGCACTAAGGGTTGGCGATTCGCCATTTGACGCAGGCATCCGTGTCCCCCTGCTCCGTACCTGCGACGTGACATCAAGGCTGGCAACGGGGGTGATCAGAGCACTGCCATTCGCTGTACCGCCTTAAGCCATTCTCGATGTCGACCGACTGGAAACAATCACGACGAAAACCGCGAGCGCAACCGCACGCCTGCGAACGTTCAAATTGGACGATCAATGTTTCACCGCTCGGTGACGCGACGGCGTGGGCGGCGGCTGAACCGACCGAACGGTGTTGTTTTCCGTGTCGGTCACGACCAGAGAACCGTTGGGTGCAACCGCAATCCCGAGAGGATTGTTGAACGAGGCGGTCGAACCGCTGCCGTTGGCCGATCCCGCATTGCCGGAGCCGGCGACGGTCGTAATCGATCCGTCGGTGCCAACCTGTTTGATCGTATTGGAGCCGGGATCGGCGATGTAGACACCACCTCCTGGCGCCGCCACGATTCCGCCCGCGCAGCAACCGAGGACGAGATCGCCGCTGCTCGTGGTGCTGCCGGCGACTGTCAGCGTGGCCACGACATTCGCTGTACTGATCCTGCGAATTGCATTGTTCCCGGTATCGAGGACATACACGTTGTTGGAACCGTCAACCGTCAATCCGCGCGGACGATTGAACAGCGCCTGATCGGCTGCGCCATCGCGGAAACCGGCCTGACCGGCGATACCGATCACGGTGATTGCGCCGGCAGCGCTCACCCGCGTGACCGTGTGATTCCCAGCATCCGAGATGTAAGTCGTTCTGTCGGCAAGCCGGACAACTCCGGCCGGCAAGGGATATCGCGCACAGGAGGCGCAGAGATTGGCGACATTGCCGGCAGAGTCGATATGCCGTTGCAGACCATTGGCATCGACCACTTCGAATGTTCCGTCAGTGTTGGCGGTGACTGCGCCGGTGAAATTGCTGAAATCGAACGTAGCGTCTGTGCGGAACCCGTTCTTCGCGCCTCGAACACCGGCCACTCCCGCGAACGTCGTGGTCATGCCATCCGGAGCGACGCGTCGAATGGTGTGATTGCTGTCGAGGATGAAGATATCGAACATCAACGTCGTGGCATCGGCTGTGATCCCCTTTCCCGACGTCGCATGAGGCATGACAGCCACGGCAAATGGCTTGGTAAACGTGGCCACGCCGGGCATTCCATCGGATGATCCCGGCTGGCCCGTTCCGGCGAGGGTGCTGACCATCGCCGGCTGGGAGTTGCCGACGAGCACGGTCGCGGAGCGCATGGCCACACCACCGGGTCCTTTCACGGTCAGCGTGTAGATGGTGGTCACGGCAGGTGCGGCAAGCTTGCTTCCGCTCGTGGGATCGACGTTTCCGACGCGCTGATCGATGACCGCTGAGGTGCCTCCGCTGCTCGACCACAGGAGCGTCACCGCCGCTTGCGATGGAATGGACGACGGTGTCGCCGTGAACGAATTAATGACCGGTGCAGCGGCCGGCAATACCGTTACATCCGTCGAACTGCTCACCACAAAACTGCCGTTCTGCGCCGACAACGTATAGTGAGTCGACTGTGCCGGTGATACCGACTTCGTCCCTTGTGCCGCGACAGGCTGGCTGGTGTTCCCGTCATTGAGCGTAATGCTGTTCGCACCTGTAGACGAAAAGGTCAAGGTGGCGGTCCCACCGGTGTGAATGGCGCTTGGAACCGCCGTGATCCCGGCCGTCAGAGGATTCAGGACCGTCACCGTGGCTGTCGCTGTCGTCGTTCCACCTGCTCCAGTGGCCGTGAGGTTGAATGTAGTCGGCGTGACGAGTCCGGCGAAGGTTTTCGATCCCGATGCACCGACGAAGCCGATGCCCTTGTCGATCGCCACTGAGGCGGCATTCACGGTCGACCAACTCAGCGTAACACTGTCTCCGACATTAATGACCGCCGGCACCGCATTGAAGGTAACCAGAGGTGCAGACGGACCACCTCCAGCGCTGGCGTCGAGACGAAACAGCGACCCGAAGCGAAACTCCGTGGCCACGATCTCCAGGACATTGTCGCCGTCGAGATTTCCGGCATCGATGCTCAATACCGTTCCCGAAGCCTTCGGCAACACGTCCACCGGTTGCCCGATCGATCCGTGATTGAGATACAGCTCGAGAGGTGATGTATCGCCCGGCGTATCGCTTCCGACCATCAGGTCGAGGCTTCCGTCGCGATCGACGTCAGCCAGCCGGACCGCGGTGGCATTGTGAAGCGCCGTCACCAGTGTGGTGGTGGTAAATGTTCCGCCGGGCTGAAACTCGTATGCGACCACGTCAGGATCGCTTGTCTTACCGGAGTTGTACGCAACGACGATCTCGGGAGCTCCGTCACCATTCCAATCGCCGGCATCGACGTCGGAGCCGTTGAAGCCCGTTTGCAGAATGCGGCGTGTGAAGTTCTGAGAGCCATCATTGATGTACGCGACCGCTGAATTGGTGTCCGAGGCCGCCGCGGCCACGACATCGAGATCGCCGTCGTTGTCGACGTCAACGATTTTCACCGCACGCGGGTTCGTCAGATTGGCGTCGACGACACGACGCTGAAAAGTTCCGTGCCCGTCATTGGCGTACCAAAACACTTTGGCGTCATTCCCGGAAGCCACCACGACGTCGGCATCGCCATCGCGATCGATATCGGCGACGGCGATTCCAAGCGGATTGTTGAGATTCCCGTCAATGGTGTGTGACGACCAGACCGCGCCTGTGCGCTCATACCAAAACAGCGAATTGCTGCCCGAGGCGCTGACGATGACGTCAAGTTTCCCGTCTCCGTTGACGTCGGCCGTCTCTACGCCGGAAGGCAACTTAAGATCATCGGCAATGAGCCAGGTGACGAAGCCCTTCGCGCCCCGATTTTCAAACCATAGCAACTGATCGTCCAGCGTGATGTTCTCGCCTATGGTCACGACCAGATCGAGATCGCCATCTCCGTCCACATCGGCGACCTTGACGTTTCGCACACCGCGGAATGTGCCATACAGGCGATGCTCAAAAAGACGGCCGCCGATGTTCTCGAACCAGAAGACGTTTGACTCGAAGATCCCGTTTGCCGGAAGAAAGAGATCGAGGTCGCCGTCCCCGTCGAGATCGCCAACGGCCATGCGCGAAGTGCTGCAGTCGCAGTTCCTGGCTAGAATCACCCGCCGGAAGTTCATCGGCGTGTCCTGATAGAGAACGGTCACGTGATTGACATAGATATCCTGCCGGATGATGTCCTTAAGCCCGTTGCCGTCGAGGTCCACGACCTTGATGTCGCCTCCCAAATCTCCACCTGGGTCAAAGTCGAGCACTGATCCCGCATAGTTCTTCGAGCCGTCGAAGAAATAAAGTCCTCCCGGACCGCTGCCGGAAAACGCCAGCACATCCATCTTCCCGTCGCCATTGAGGTCAGTGACCATCATCCCCTGGGCAAAGCAGTTACAAACGTACGTGATCATCTGCTGACCTGCATCAAATGTGGCGTTGCCGTTGTTTCGAAAGATCCATCCCGAACAGACGATGTCGATGTCGCCATCGCCGTCGATATCAACAGCCTGGACAAGAGCGATACCGGAAACCGGTGTGGCCAGGGTGGCTTTCGTGAAGTTCAGCGAGCCGGCGTTGAGATAGACATTTACGGTCTTCTGACTGTCGCCCACACCGACAATGTCGGGCTTGCCGTCGTGATTGAAGTCTCCGACGTCGGCCTGATTGAACTCCGCCCCCGCTTCGAGCGTCCATTTGATGTATGTGCCGTTCGCTTGCCGCTGCAGCCAGAAAAGTTGGCCCGGGCTGCCACCAAGCCCCGCCCCCGCGTCGGCGACGACGTAATCCGTACGACCGTCACCGTCGCAGTCGCACTTCTTGATGTCCTGCGGGCGTTTGAGCGAGTCGTCGGCGTAAAGAAGATGACGGGGAAACTGCTGTGAAGGATCGTTTTCGAGCCATTCGATCGCCGGCGGTTGTCCGTTGATCGCGGCGCGGATGATCACGATGTCCAGATCGCCGTCCCCATCGACGTCGTCGAGGAGTGAGGCATTGCTGTAGAGCGGGCCCTTGTTCAGCGCCTGTGCCTGGTATCCCTGAGCCTGAGCGCTGGAAGCGCTGAAGACGACGAGAATGATCGCCACGAACAGCCTGACGAGCGCCCGTACGTTCTTTTGCATACGTCGCTAAGTATATCCACAAACTCCTGAGGGCACTCGATTGCGAAGTAATCTACAACCGCCGTCTTGGTGGACTGAGCGGAAGACCGCTCTCGAGCGTCCGGAGGTTTCGGGCGGCTCCCATGTGGCCGGGGTCGAAACGAAGACATAGCCGGTAGCTCTCCATTGCCTCTCCATAGCGGCCAAGCCGTGCGAGGGCGTTGCCCCGATTCTGATACGCCTCGGAGTAACCGGCGAAGATTGCGATGGCGCGGTCGTATTCGCGGATGGCTCCCGCATCGTCGCCTTTGGAGGCCAGGAGGATGCCGTAGAAATAATGGCTCTTACAGCTGCGGGGCGCGACCCGAACGAGTGAGCCATAGAAGCGATCCGCATCGTGCCAATCGCGATTGCGCTCGATCGTACGTACTCCGAAGGTACAGAGGATCGCCAGAAGCGTAATCGTCGCCACTCCAATCCCCCTTCGCAGGCGAATGAGATCCATTGTCGCAGCAAGGAGTAATGCGATGGCGATGGAAGGCGCAAACGCCAGACGCTCCGCCATGATCGTGCCGATCGGAAACAACAGATTCGCCGTCGGACTGAAAAGAATCACCCAAATGATGATGCTCGCGGCAAGAATGCGGCGCATGCGAGTCGATGGAGTCTCGCTTGTCCTGGTCCGTACGGCATCCGAGCGCGGCCGGGTATACAGAGCCGTCACTGCCAGAATCGCGGCGAGAAGGCCGGCCCATGCGCGCGGGTCAGACAAGCCCATGACCAGCGGGATTTCCTTGTACGAATAGTCCGCGCTGAGAGTGATGGGAGCAATGGTTTTCCCCAGATAGAGAACCTGAACCCATAACGTAGTCAGAGTGCGCGGCCATACAGTCAGTAACGCCGAGGCGTTATCGATCGGGGGTATGAAAGACGGACCGGAGGCCACCAGTTGCCGTGCGATCAACGCTGCGCCGATGATCGCCGCCGCACCGAACCCAACACCGATATGGCGCGAGCGGGGCCTCGATGCAACGAACCACCCGATCGCGGCAACCGTTGCGGCGCTCTCCTTCGAGAAGACAGCGATCGCATAGCAGAGCAATGCAAGCCCCGGCCGTCGCCGCACGAAAAAGAGGAGTGCCCCGGCTCCGAACAGCGCGGCAAGCAGCTCGGCGGAACCGGCCACCGAGGCAACGGCTTCGCTATGAACCGGCAGGAGCGCAAAAATCGCCGCGGCCGCAAACGCAATGAACGTCTGATCCGCGCTCGACGACCAGCGGGCAGCCGTCGCAAGCAGCAGCTCGTATACGAGAAGCGTCACTCCCGCGGCCAGGCAGATATTCACGAGATGGAAGACGAAGGCTCGCCCGTTCCCCACCATCCAGAGAATCAGCCAAAGCGTTTCTGTCACCGGCCGGTAGAGCGTCAGTCCAAGGCGATCAGGCCAGTAGCCGGAGGTCCAGATCGCCCGCAGACCAGAGATGCTGTGGAGCTTTGGGTTCTCGACGATGAGCGGCAGATCGTCGAGCACAAAGCCCGCGCTCAACGAGTTGAGATTCGCCAGGACCGTAATGAGTAGAAGCACGAGGCGTGGAAACCTGACCACAGAGGCCGGCGACATCACACGAGCCGACTTCGGAGCCGCTCTTGAGTCTTCATGAGGCAGAGCCTCCGGAACCGGCGAACGTGTTGGTTGGCCAGCTGTGACAGGCCGGCGAGCACGTCGCGATGCCATTCCTACTTTCCTACCGCCCGCCGCCGGGTGGGCGGCGCGGCGGCGGCCGCGGCACCGCGCTGGATCGAGGTCGCCGGAACGCCTCCGGCGGGCATGAACTGGATCGTGCGGCGGTCGCCGGTTTTGTTGTCAATCATCAACGCCTCTGCAGCGACAACGCCGATGCCGCCCGTCACTGTGACCACGGCGGCCACATTGACCTGATTCTTTCTACGCTGATCGCGATCGTCCGGGCCGCTTTCCAGCCCCATCGACACGGAGAGGTTGTCCAGACGCAGCTCGCCATTTGCGCCGATTGTGAAGTCTTTCTCCGCCACGGCTGCCGTTCGGCTGCCGGGCTCGTACAAGCGTACGTTGACCGTCGCCGATTGGCCCGCGATCTCAGTGAGGATCAGGGAGGTCTTGCGGCCGCGTGTGGGGTCGATCGAGTGCTCCAGTCCGTCCGCGTAGAGCGGCGTCGAAGAACCGCCGCCCGTCAAACCTTCCGAATAGGCGGAGAAGACTGGAAGCGCGTCGGCAATGTTCGTCCCTCGGGCTCGCGCGTACGGCGATGCTTCCGCATCCGTGGTGATCGTCGCGGTCCATTTCCCCGGAGGAGCATCGACCTCGCTCGCCTGGCCGTTCAGAACGACCAACGTCTGCTTTGTGACCTGACCGCTCGTCGTGTCGCGGAATGCGATTGTGGCGTTCACCGATGACGAGGTGCCTGTGACACCAATCGTCGTCTTCAGCGTGTTGTCGGTAGTCACTCCGGGCACGATGAAGGTTTGCGAGCTTGCGCTGGCAGTTCCAATCGGACGCCCAAGGGATGAAAGGTGGACCTCGAACGCCGAAGGGCGTCCCACGATGGCCGCACCGGCGCCGCTGGCGCGATCGGTCACGATTGCGAGAACGATGACCGCGCCGCCGCCAGCGGTCACGTCGATATCGACACGCCCCGCGGTGATGCTCGCGCCGCCGGCCAGCACCTGCGCTATATCGTCAATGCGCTTCGTTCCGTAGCGACCGAGGTCGATCGTCAGTTCGTCGCGCTTTAATCCGCTGTTGTCGTACAGAGCGACGTGCGCTGTCGTTTTTTCGCGACCGCTCGTCTCCGTCAGGATGAGCGAGGTCTTAGTATCGCCTGTGGAGACGATGCCCGCGACTCGATGCGACGAGCCGATCCGTGCGCCTTCGCCGCGCATGACGACGGGCATTGCACTCCCGAAACTTCCACCTCCGGCGGCGGCGGCGCGCAGTTCCGCACGCATGACAAGTTGTGCGAGTTTCGCCGAGCGGATCTCGAACGAGCCGGTGGCTCCGGTGGCCGCACCGAAGAGCTCCGTCAGAGGATCGGTCAGGCTCACCACGTCATTAGGAGGAATGACAATCGACGCCCGTATCACCCCGCTGGCATCGAATCCGTCGCTGCCTTCGGCGGTGTAGATCAAATCGACCGGCGCCGCATCGCCGCCGCTGTTCGTCAGGACGACCCGCGCGCCGATGCTGACGAATGGGACGATCATCGACACTTCGCCGGCGCCGAGCGCCTCGGTTCGCCCGCCGCCGTTGCGGATCCCACCAGCGTCCTCGACCAGCACACGCGACGACTGGCCCGCCATGTTGCGCACCGTCAGATACGTGTAGCGCGGCAATGCCGATCCATCCACCGCCTTCGTCCTCTGCGTGGCCAGTCGCAGCACACGGAATCCACCGGCCGGCAAGGCGAGCGTGTTCCAATCTTTCTCCAGCTTCAGCCACGCTTCGGGGCCAACTTCGGCCGCGACTTCCATCGGTGACGTGCCGCCGTTCAGCAGATCGAGATTGAGAACGGGCCTGCCTGAGTCGTCTCCCGTCAGAGGCAGGAAACTCACAGAATCGATGGCGACGCCGTTCAGTAGCAGCGTCGGAGTCCCGCCATTCGTGTCATTGCCGATCTTAAGGGTCACATATGCCTGAGGTGTGAATGCGAGCGGCTGGCCGGTCGAGATCACGTAAATGCTGCCCTGAAACCCGGCAACGCGGTCGTTCGGCGGACCGGAAAAGTGGATGTCGAGGGTCTTCGGTTGATGAGGCTCGAGCGTCAGGAACGAGGCATTGCTGCCCGCAGGATCGACGATCGTGAAAAACGGAGGAGAGCCGATCAGTTGTGGCCCGACCAGGACCTGGACCGGGTCCTGGCCGATATTCTCGAGCGCAAAACTCGTCTTCTCATCTTCGAGCTTCGTTCCGCTCTTCGTCATCACCGCCTGCGGCAGCATGCTGAAGAGGACGACCGGCGGACCAGGCCCGGCAGCGACGGCAACGGTCGCGCTCGAAGGCGAACGCCGGCTGGCGTCGCATCCCGCGACGGCGAAGACGCGGTGGTAGTACGTTCCTGGGTTTCTGCTGACGAACGACGCTGCCGTCGAAAGCGTCCGCTGACGATCGACGATTGCGGTGAACGCGGGGTCGGACGCCCGTTCGACGAGATAGGTCGCCGCGTCATCCATCCCAGCGGCCTCGCTCCACGTGATGATGTACGTCGCACCGGCTGCGACCGCTACTTGCGGCCCCGCAACCGCGGCGGGGGCAGCGGGAGTGCCGCAGGTGGCGATGGTGAACCGCTGGACCGGCGACGAGGCGCTCCTAGCGGGGTTGCAAGCCGATTTCGCGACCACCCTCCAACTGTACTGAGCGCCGGCGGACAATCGCGGCACCGTGACGCCCGTCTGCGCGAGATCGCTCATGTACAGAGGAGGACTGGAGCCTGACCCCAGATAGAGATCGTACGAGCCCGCGCCCGCTGAGGACGACCACGACAGCACGGCGGCAGATCCAACCGTGCTGTCTCCATCGATCGGAGCGGCGAGAACGAATGCCGCCGGAGATCCGCAAGACCCCGCCGTCGAAAATGTCTGGCTAGCCGTTTCGAAGAGTCGCGCATTGTCGCAAGCCGCGTGAGCGACGACGTTCCAGTAGTACTTTGTGCCCGAAGCGAGTCCGGTGATCACGCGCCCCGTATCGGTCAGGCCTTTGGCGTATAGCCGTGGTGGGATCGCCGCGCCGAGGTAGAGATCATAGGATGCCGCCCGCGCCGAGGCCTGCCACGAAATGTTCGCCGTCGTACCCGTCACCGTCGCGTTCCCGGCGAACGACTCGGGGGCAGCACAAGTCCCCGCGGTTGTGAATGACCGGACCTCGCTCGATGCCGTCGAGAGCGGCGTGCAGAACGGATCCCCTTTGGCCACGACCTTCCAGTAGTACGTCGTAAGCGGCTCGAGATTCGCGGGCGAGTACGCGTTCGCGGTCACATCGCTAGCGACGATCTTCTGCGGAGGGTTGACGGTGTCGAGATAGACGTCATTGTGGAAGGCGCCTTTGACCGACCATGCCAGTTTCGGTGAAGTCTGCTCCCCCGAGGAATTGCCGGCTGGCTGGATGAGTGCCGGTGACTTGAGTGCGACGCAGGCGAAAACCGCACGAATGCGGCTGTTGCCGGTATCGGAGAAGTAGAGATTTCCCGATGCGTCGACGGCAATGCCCCGAGGACCGTCGAGGGAGGCAGCTGTGGCGGCTCCGCCGTCTCCGTTGACGCCTTCCGTGCCATTCCCGGCCACCGTCGAAATGATCCCGCTGCCGGCGGCGATTTTCCGGATGCGCTGATTACCGGAATCGGCGATGTAGATGTTTCCCGCCTTGTCCACCACGACGTCGCCGGGATCATTCAGCGCCGCGGCCGTGGCCGGACCACCGTCGCCCGAAAACTCCAAATCACTGCTGCCGGTCACTGACGAGATGATCCCGCTGCTCAACGTTACTTTTCGGATGCGAAAGGTCTGGCTGTCGGCGATGTAGAGGTTCCCGGACGCGTCTACCGCGATGCCCTGAGGATAGATCGACGAGGCGGTGGCTTGGCCTCCGTCATCGAACTTTACCGAATTTGGGTCGCCAGCCACCGTGGAAATCACCCCATTGGCCGCCGAGACTTTGCGGACGCGATAATACTCGCCGATAAAGAGGTTCCCCTCGGCATCGAAGGCGAGCGCGCTGGGGCCCGATAGCGAGGCAGCCGTGGCGGGACCTCCGTCACCGTTTGGTACCGTCAGATGCCAGATTCCCGCGAAGGTGGAAATGATTCCGCTGCCCGCCGCTACCTTGCGGACGCGGTTAAAGCCGGTATCGGCGATGTAGAGATTCCCCGCGGCATCGACCGCGACACCGGAGGGATTCGTCAACCACGCGGCCGTGGCCGGACCGCCGTCTCCGTGAAGAAAAATGTCGCGAGGGTCAGCCGTGCCTCCCCCCGCCACTGTCGAGATGATGCCAGTGTCCGCCGCCACTTTTCGGACCACGCCATCGTCCTCATCGGCGATATAAAGATTCCCGGCGGCGTCGGACGCCAGGCCCTTCGGACGATACACGACCGCGAACGTCGCGGGGCCTCCGTCACCGGAAAAGGTGGCATTCGTTTTTTCGCCTGCAACGGCCGTGAAGGTATCGCTCCCGGCGGCGATCTTCTGAACAACTGAGTCACCATCGAGCACATAGAGACTCCCCGAAGCTCCGACCACAACGGTCAGCGGACGGACCAGTTGCGGTGCAATCGTGGAGATGATGCCGCTAGCCGAGTCGACTTTGCGGATCCCATTGTGCACGCTGTCCGCGATGTAGAGGTTCCCTTTTGCATCGAATGCCACGGAGCGGGGATAGGTCAGCACGGCGGCGGTTGCAGGGCCGCCATCGCCATTGCTCAAAACGTCGTCAAAGTAATCCGAACCATTGCCGGCGACCGTGGAGATGATGCCGCTTCGAGCATCGACTCTTCGCACTCGATGAGAGCCTTGCTCGGTAAAGTACAGGTTTCCATCCGCATCGAATGCCATTCCAATCGGGACATTGAGCGTTCCAGAAGTCGCGGCACCGCCGCCACCTGGAGAGTCGTTCCTTCCTCCGACGACAGTGGAGATGATCCCGCTGGTAGCATCCACTTTGCGGATACTCGAGAGGTTGGCGATGTAGAGATTCCCGCGCGTGTCGATTGCCACACGCCGGGGAAATTCAAGCCCAGCAGCCGTTGCGGGACCGCCATCACCTGAAAGTTCAGATGGGATACCGTTTCCCGCTACGGTCGTGATGATGCCGCTTGCCGCCGACACCTTGCGAATTCGTTCATCGACCACAATGAATAAGTTGCCTGCGGCGTCGATGGCGATGCCCACGGGGCTAGAGAGGGCTGCTTTGGTCGCCGGTCCACCGTCACCTGAGAACCCACCCCCGGATATGTATACGCCATCGCCAGCCACTGTGGAGATCACGCCGCTCTTCGCGGAAACTTTCCTGATGCGATTGCTGCGCGTGTCGGCGATGAAGAGGTTCCCCGCCGCGTCGAGCGCCAAGTCGCTCGGGCTGGAGAGCGAAACGAACGTGGCCGGGCGGCCGTCATCGCTCCCGCCGCCAGCTATGGTGAAAATCGACTGAGCACGCGCGGAACCAAGCGTGCATAGCACCAAGGTCGCTACGAGGGCTCGACAATGCCGGTACCTCGGCACAGGAATGTAGCGAGAAACCGCCATCTTCGATAAGGATGATAGATCCAAACCTTGTTACTGGCCCGGGAATTACAACGGTCGCCGGCGCCGAAAAGGCAGGATCAACAAAACGCAGCGGAGCCGGAGAGTGGCCTTCAACAGTCCCCTCGGAGTATCGACCGCGCCAGACAGCTCCTGCTCGGTACCACAGTCACCGCCTGCTCGCGCCGCCACTCGGGGAAGCAGACTACTTCCCAACCGCACGTCGCCGCACGGGCGGCTGTGTCGTCGAATTGCTGCGTTGTATCGCAGTTGTAGGCACGCCGCCAGCGGGCACGAACTGGATCGTGCGTCGATCTCCGGTCTTGTTATCCGTCATCACTGCTTGCGCGGCGATCACACCGTTACCGCTTGTCGCGGTGACGATGGCCGCCACGTTGATCTGATTCTTTCTCCGCTGATCGAGATCGTCCGGACTACTCTCGAGTCCCATCGACACGAAGAGGTTGTCGAGGCTTAGCTCGCCGTTCGCGCTGATGGTGAAGTCTTTCTCCGCCACGGCTGCCGTGCGGCTGCCAGGCTCGTACAGGCGCACGTTGACTGTGGCCGATTGTCCCGCGAGCTCGGTGAGGATCAGCGAGGTCTTGCGGCCGCGCGTCGGGTCGATCGAGTGCTCGAGGCCGTCGGCGTAGAGAGGCATCGCGCTGCCGCCGCCGGTTAGCCCTTCAGAGTAGGCCGATACGACCGGCAGTGCATCGGCGATGTTCGTTCCGCGAACGCGCGCGTAGATCGACGCTGGTGCATCGGCAGTCACAATGACCGTTCCGGCGCCAGAAGGGACATCGACTTCGCTCGTCAATCCTCCCGCAACGCTGATCGTCTGCCTTGCGGTCTGACCGGTCGCCGAGTCGTGTAGTGCGACGCTCGCGTTCACGGCCCCCGCCAACGCGCTGACGCCAACCGTCGTCTTCAGCGTGCTATTGGTAATCGCGCCGGGGATCATGAACGTCTGCGTGGTTGCCGTAGCCTCGGCCCGAATCGGCCGGCCGAGGGATGACAGATGCACCTCAGACGCTGTTGCGCCTCCGGTGATCACAGCACCGGCATCGCTCGTCCGATCCGCCACAATGGCCAACGCCATGACCGCGCCGCCGCCCGAAATCAGGTCAATATCTACGCGTCCACCGATAATGCTCGCTCCTCCCGCCAGTGTCTGCGCGACGTCGTCAATCCGTTTCGTTCCATACCGGCCGAAGTCGATCGTCTGTTCGCCGCGCTTGATTCCGCCTGCATCATAGAGCGCGACGTGCGCAGTTGTTTTCTCACGGCCGCTGGTTTCCGTCACGATCAGCGAGGTCTTCGTATCGCCGCTCGACGTGATGCCCACAACGCGATGCGCCGAATCGAGCCTCGCTCCTTCGCCACGCATTGCGACAGGTATCGACGCCGTGTACGCGCCGCCGCCGCTCGCCGTCTTCCGCGCCTCGGCACGAATGGCTAGCTGCGCCAATTTCGCCGAACGGATCTCGATCGCCCCGCTCGCATCGCTGCTCTTCCCGAAGATCTGCACCAGCGGATCGGTGAGACTCACGACGTCATTCGGCGGAATCACGATCGCCGCCCGCATCACGCTGTTCCCATCGAACCCGTCCGCCCCCTCGGCCGTGTAGATGATCTCGACCGGCACCGCGTCACTGCCACCGTTCGTGAGGACGAGCGCCGTTCCGCTCGCAACGTACGGCACGATCGACGACATCTCCCCTGCGCCCAACGGCGACGTGCGGCCACTTCCAATCGATACACCGCCACTGTCTTCAACCAGCAGTCGCGCGGTCTGTCCGGACTTGTTGCGCACCGTCAGGTACGTGTACCGCGGCAACGCCGATCCGGCGACGGCCTTGGTCCTCTGCGTGGAAAGCCGCAGCGTCCGGAACGAGCTGGGTTGTACGGCCGACCCGTTCCAGTCTTTCTCCATCTTCAGCCAGGCCTCGGGGCCGATCTCGCCGGCAACTTCCATCGGCGCCGTTCCGCTGTTGAACAGATCGACGGTAATGGCCGGCCGCGCTGAGTCGTCGCCCGTCACCGGCGGGAAGTACGCAAACTCGCTCTCCTGACCATTGACCAGCAGCTTTGGCGCTACGGCATTGGCATCGCCGCCCACCTTCAGGTTCACGTATGCCTGCGGAGTAAACGCCAACGCCGCCCCGGTCGACATCACATAGATCCCGCCCTGGTACGTCCCAGGCCGATCATTCGGCGGACCGGAGTAATGAATATCGAGCGACTTCGGCTTTCGCGGCTCGAGTGTCACGAATGACGAATCGCCGCCGAACGGATCGACGATCGTGAAGAAGGGAACGGATCCGGTCAGTTGCGGTCCAACAAGAACCTGGACAGTCGATGAGCCGAGGTTCTCGAGGGCGAAGCTCGTCTTCTGATCTTCGAGCTTATCGCCGAGCTTCGTAATAACCGCCTGCGGCATGGCGCTGAACACGACCTGCGGCGCGCCTGCCGCGACGATGACTTGCATCGTCTCGCTCGGAGACGAGCGTCTCGCCGTATTACAGCCGGCAATGGCGCTGACGCGGTGGTAATACGTTCCCGCGTTCTCGCTCACGAATGATGCGGACGTGGCTGTGGTCTGCTGATGATCGACGATCGAACTGAAGCTACGATCAACGGCACGCTCGACCAGATAGCTACCCCCGCTGTCGAGTCCTGCAGCATCGCTCCAACGGACAGTGTAGGTAGCACCGGCGGACGCATTCGCCTGCGTTGCGCTGACGGCCGGGGCCGACGGCACACCGCAGCTTGCCACGATAAAGTGCCGTACTGGCGACGCGGCACTCTTCGTCGCATCGCACGCCGCTTTCGCCACTACCTTCCATGTGTACCCGGCTCCTGGCGAAAGCTTCGCAATGACGACGCTGGTCTGCTCAAGATCGTTCATATAAAGCGGCGGATTAGAGCCGGAGCCGAGATAGAGATCGTAAGACGCTGCTCCAGGCGATGCCTGCCATGACAACATCGCCGTCGGCGGCACAGTCGCGTCTCCGTCATTGGGGGATGTCGCACTGAACGATGCCGCTCCTCCGCACGCCCCACTCGTGGTGAACGCCCCGATACTCGTTTCCGTAGTCCGCGTTGCATCGCAGCTGGCGTGGGCGACGACTTTCCAGTTGTACGTCGTACCGCTGGCCAGTCCATTGATCGTCTCCGTTGTAGCGCTCACATTCTTAACAAAGAGTTGAGGCGGGTTCGAGGCGCCGAGATAGACGTCATAGGAAGAAGCGCGCGCCGATGGCTGCCATGTAATCGTGGTGCTATTACCGCTGTTCGTTGTACTTCCCGTAAAGGCCGATGGCGTTCCACAATTCCCCGCCGTCGTAAACGAAAACACTGCGGAACTCGCCGTCGAAAATGGCGTGCAGAACGGGTCGCCCTTCGCAACGACCTTCCAGTAGTAAGTCGTCAGAGGTTCGAGATTGGAAGGATTGTCGGTAGGTGCTACGACATCCGCTGACACAATTTTCTGGGGAGGGTTCGCGCTGTCGAGGTAAACATCATAGTGAAACGCGCCCTTCACCGCGCCCCACGACATCCGCGGAGACGTCGCGACACTCGTCGATCCAGTTGCGGGTTCCTGAAGAGCCGGTATCGGAACGCTCACACAGGCAAAGACGGCACGCACGCGTCCGCTACCAGCCTCTCCGATATACAGATCTCCGGAGGCGTTCACAGCGACGTCAAACGGCTGCCCGAGTCCAGCGGCGGTGGCAGGACCACCATCTCCAAAATACCCTTCCGTCCCATTGCCGGTCACGGTGGAGATGATCCCCGTCGCGGCAGAAACCCGCCGAATCCGATAGGCAATGGCATCTCCGATATAAAGATTGCCAACAGCATCCAACGCCACGCCTACGGGATAGTTGAGTGTAGCGCTGGTCGCTGGGGCGCCATCACCCAGGGACCCGCCGCCAGCTACTGTCGAAATAATCCCGGTCGCGGCGGCGACCTTGCGGATCGTACTTCCAGAAGCGACGTAGAGATTCCCTGCGGCATCCAGAGCCAACCCCCTGGGGCTGACGACTGCCGCGGCAGTGGCCTGGCCTCCGTCCCCGGAAAACCCATCATTGCCGTTGCCTGCGATTGTCGAAATGATTCCGGTCGCAGCCACGACCTTGCGGACCCGATTGTTGGCATCCGCGATATAGAGGTTTCCGGCAGCATCCAGGGCCACCGCCTGAACTGCAATCCCAGCAGCCGTGGCAGGGCCCCCATCCCCTGAAAATAGTCTAAATCCATTTCCAGCATGCGGTCCTTCCGATCCCGCCACCGTGGTGATAATCCCGCTCGTTGCAGCTACTTTGCGGACTCGAGTACTACCATCCACGATGTAGAGATTCCCCGCAGTATCCGATGCCACCCCGGTTGGGTAGTCGAATCCCGCGGCAGTCGCCGGACCACCGTCGCCCGAGAAGCCTCGAGTACCGTTGCCGGCCACCACAGAGATAATCCCGCTGCCCGCCGCAACCTTACGGACTACATAACTACCATAATCGGCTATGTAAAGGTTCCCACCACCGTCTAATGCCACTCCCCTCGGCTGGCCAAGTCCGGCCCCGGTGGCGGGGCTTCCATCGCCTGAGAAGCCTTGAGTCCCATTTCCTGCGTACGTCGAAATCGTCCCAGTCCGGGCATCAACTCTGCGGATTCGATTGTTTCCCGAGTCGGCGATGTAAAGAGTACCTGTGGCGTCCAGGACTACGCCTTGCGGTGCGGCGATCCTGGCGGCGCTCGCTGGCTCGCCGTCTCCTGAAAAGCCTGGAGTACCGGTTCCCGCGATGGTCGAGATTACCCCCGTTGCAATCGAGATCTTGCGAATTCGATAATTGTACGTATCGGCGATATAAATATTTCCTGATGCATCCGCCGCTACGCAACCCGGCTCGTTCACTCCGGCGGCAGTGGCCGCTCCGCCATCTCCCGAGAATCCTTGAGCGCCATTACCAGCAACTGTCGTGATGATCCCGGTCGCGGCGACTATGCGGACTCGATTGTTATAAGAGTCTGCTATGTAAAGATTCCCCGACCCATCCACAGCCACGCTTTCGGGCGCGAAGAGTGGGGCCGCAACGGCAAGGCCGCCGTCCCCTAAAAATCCTTGAGTTCCGTTGCCTGCAACGGTCGTGATAATGCCGGTTCTGGCGGCAACTCGCCGCACTCGATCGTTGTTCGTATCTGCGATGTAGAGGTTTCCGGCTGCATCAAATGCCAAGCCTTCCGGCCGGGCAAGACCAGCCTCAGTCGCGGGCCCGCCATCGCCTGAATAGCTACCCTCGCCGAAAATATTGGTTCTTGCGCCGTTACCCGCCACTGTTGAGATGATCCCGCTCACAGCCGCGACTTTGCGTATCCGATGGTTTTCGGAATCGGCGATATAGAGATTCCCGGACGCATCCACCGCCACGCCAGTAGGAAAAGCGAGCAACGCAGCGGTCGCCGAACCCCCATCTCCAGAAAATCCATGTGCGCCATTACCGGCAACGGTCAATATGGTTCCGCTTCCCGCAGCGACTTTTCGTATCCGATTGTTGCTGGTATCGGCAATGTAGAGATTGCCGGCGCCATCCAACGCCATGCGAGTAGGGTAGTATAGTCCGCCGGCAGTTCCCGGCCGCCCATCGTCAGTCCCGCCGCCAGCAACGGTGAAAATCGACTGCGCTGATGCTGATCCGATCACGACAAGCATCAGCAACGCAGCAATCCACCTCTCTGGACTTCTGCCTTCGGGACATTGACCGGTTCTACTGGATCGTAATCGCAACGCTAATGCCCCACCGCCCGCCGCCGCCCGACCGGCGCAGGTGGGGCTTGCGAGGTTGGTTTGGCCACGCCCGTCGCCGGGACGCCGCCGCTCGGGGTCAGCAGAAAGGCGGCCGAGTCGCCGGTGCGGTTGTCGGTGCCGAGGGCTACGGCCAGAACGGTGCCGTTGCCGGACAAAGGGGCGATGACCACCTGGACGTTTGTCCGGTCTTTGCGTCTCTGTTCGGTGTCGAGATCCATGTACGAGAAGATCGTCGAGAGGCGCTTCTGCTGCATGGGCAGAAGGGCCACTGTCTTTTGCGCGATCGGCGACGTACGGTTGCCCGACTCATAGAGGCGAACGGTAAGCGTCGATGCGCCGTTGGAAATCTCGCTCAGAAGGACATCCCACTTTCGCCCGCGCGTCGGATCGGTGGATTGTTCCAGTCCGTCGAAGTACACGGGACGCTGCATTCCCGCACGGGCGCTGGTCAGAGCTTCGGAGGTAGTCGAGGTCACGGGTAACGCCGACCCCGCCAGATTGGCCGAGGTGCCATTGGAGGAGACCAGCCGGGCCACCACCGTTCCTCCGTTGGTGGCATCGATGATCAGACTCCCCTGCGCCGCCGTTCCCGCGGGGATGGCGAAGATCTGCTCCATGACATTGGCAACCTCCATCGTCCGGCCGTGGGCAAGGGCGACTGTGGCCTGGAGAAATCGACTGCTGTCCACCGCATCGACATAGAGCAAATCGAAGCGAGTGTCCGCGGAATCAGTCGCCGAGAAGACCATCACCGTGGAGGCATTGACGGGTGATTGTGACGGAGCACCGTTGCCAATGCCCGAAATTACATAACGCGCAGCGCTGGCGCTTCCCAGGGCGCGCTTGCCTGCCACAACGCCTCCGCCAATGGGCTGACTGATCAATGCCGATGCGCTGGCCTGACGGGTGTCGGCAAGAACGAGAACACCCACCACTGCCCCGCCCCCGTCAGTGACGGTGATGTCGACCCGTCCTCCAGTCAGCACGCTCGGCGCCTTCACTGCCGCCAGCAGGTCCGTGAATTCGGCCTCGCCGTTCCTGGCCACCGAGAAGTTTGACTCCCCCACTTTCGTACCGGCCTGGTCGTAAACGATCACGCGGCCCGAGGTGAAGCTCAAACCGGTAGTCTCCGCAAGCATCAGCATCGGACGCAGTGTTGCCGAGGCGGTCACGCCGGCGATGGTGTGACCGTGTCCGGTCCGGGCACCCTCGCCGCGGATCACGACGGGCATCACGTAGCCGGTTGCTCCGCCTGTGCTCACGGGGGCGAAGGTTTCCGACGTGACGGTGAGGGAGCTGATTCTCTCGGCAGCCGTCCGAACCTCCATCTGCCCTGTGGCCTGGGAGAGATTGAAAATCTCGAACAGAGGGTCGGTCAGCGTTACGGCGGCGTTTGGCGGTATGACCACAATGGCGTGTCGTACCGTGGCGTCAAAGCCATCCGCTCCGGTAGGCGTGAAGAACAGTTCGGCGTTCAGCGCGACGCTGCTGATGTTGCTCAGGCGGATGCGCGAAGCGGTGTGTCCCAGCGTCGCGTCGAGAGAGACCACGCGGGGAACGGTGTAGGAGCGAACGCCGGGCTCCAGCGCCTGACGGCCTCCGGACTGCGACGGCGCGTCATTGTCCTGGACGAGGAGCCGCGCGCTCTGGCCGTTCTTCGTGCGAATGGTGAAGTAGGTGTATCGCGGCAACGGTGAGCTGGCGTCGACTTTCAACCGGTCCGCCGACAGTTCCACGCTGATGTTGCCGCCCGCCGGAATGGGGTTGGCGTTCCAGCCGCTCTTTGGAACCAGCCAGGTCTCGGGCCCTACCTCGGCACCGAGCTGCATCGGATCCGAGCCGGGGTTGTCGATCTGAACCGTGATGGTGGGATGGCCTGAGGGAGGCAGTGACGCGCTATAGCTGTCGAAGAACGCGTACTCCGACCGAAGGCCTTTGAAACGAAATTGCGGCGTTGCCGCGTCGGCCGAGCCCACCTTGAGATTGACGAACGCGTATGGGGTAACCGCCAGCGAGCTGCCGGGACTGACGAGCGCGACGAATCCCTGATACGACGCCGGCGCCGAAGTGGGGACGTTGAAGAAAACCACCTTCAGGCTCTTGGGAACGCCGGGCGACAAAACGATCGGATCCGCGGAATCGATTGCGTCGGGATCCATAATCGTGAAGAACGCCGGAGAGGGAGGAAGAGCCTGTCCCGCGGCGATTACGCTGACGGTGGCGCTGCTGATATTTTCGACGATCATCGTCCCCAGCGACGCCGTTGCGGAGTCCCCGACGTTCAGAAACACGGGCTTCGGCTGGACGGTGATGACGACGTTCGGCTTCGCGGCGACGATCTTCACGTTGCGGACGTCGGAGTTGCCGCTGACCTTGGACAAGTCGCAACCAGCGACGGCCCGTACCCGGTGATAGACACCATCCGACCCGCTCTCGCTCAGCGGAAGGAATGACGCGGAGATCGACGAGGTCTGTTGCGAGTCGAGGAGGGTGGCGAATGTCGGGCTGAGGGACCTCTCGACGATGTAGGAGCCGTCGGCGTCGGAGCTCAGCACGTCCTTCCATGCGATGGAGTAGGCCTGGCCGACCGCCACATCGCTTGGGGGGGCGAAGGTGATCGACGGCACAGCCGGTGCGGTGCACAACGTTTGAGCCTGGGCCGCCACGGCGAACAACACCAAGCCGAGCAACAACGAAACAGACGTCCCCACGACGACGCGCATCAAGCTCCCCTTACGGATTTCCGGCAAGTCTAGCACCGGGAGGTTTGCGGCTCTCGGAACCCGAACCGATCACGCAGGACCGGCGCGAAAAGGGAGTCACGTTGCCGGCAAGGTAAGCGACTCCCGACCAAGGCTTCCTCCCAGCCTCGGGTATCATGACTCCCACAGATAAATCCTCTGCGCGAAGCTGCGCCACGCGCAGACCATGCTTCAGCTCTGATGATCGTCCTCGACCCCGAAATCGAAGCAAAGTACGAGGTCCTTGCCAAGATGGGCGAAGGCGGGATGGGATCCGTCTACAAAGTCCGTCACAGAGTGTTCGGGGATATCCGTGTCATCAAGACGGGAAAGTTCGAGGACGACGACCCGGCGGAGAGAGACCGTTTCCGCAGTGAGGCAAAACGAGGCTTTCACTTTCGCCACAAGAGCATCGCAAGGGTGACAGATTTCAATATTACGGCAGCCGGTACCAACTACATTGAGATGGAGTACATCGGCGGATCGAACCTACGTCAGCTGCTCGCCAAGTCAAAATCGGGCCTCCAGGCGCCTCAAGTCATCGACATCAGCATCCAGACCCTCGATGCTCTGCAGTACTTGCATGAACGCGGCGTGGTGCATCGCGATATCTCGCCCGAGAACCTCATGCTCACTCAGGATGAAAGCGGTAGTCCCCTCGTGAAGCTTATCGATCTCGGCATTGCAAAGTCGAATGAGGCCTCCCAGAAGTTCACCAAGACCGGCATGTTCATCGGGAAGTTCAAATACGCCTCGCCTGAGCAGTTTCGAGGAGAAGTCGAGGGGCCGAGCGATCTCTATTCGCTTGGCATCGTCATGTATGAGCTCTTGACGGGAGTTCTGCCTTTCCGATCAACCGACCCCCGCGCCGTGTACGTGGCCCACATCACCAGCGACTTGCGCGGCTTTGACGACGTCGACCCCGAGGGACGGGTCCCACAGAACCTCCGCGCCGTCGTCAGGCGCGCGCTGAAAAGGGAACTGACGGATCGTTTCCAGACAGCGACTGAATTCGCCGAAAGCCTACGTTCTCTACATAGTGAGGAGGTCATCGAAAGGACCGTCGAGGTGCCGAACCCCGAGCAGGAGCGCGCCGCGGTCGCGGCCAGCCGGTCGGAGCAGATCGCCTTCGACGCCGCGATGGCGTCGGACTCTCTGAAGGCATGGGAAGACTTCCTAAACCGGTATCCCGCTTCGGCTCGCTCAGGTGTGGCGCGAGCCCGTCAGGATGATCTCGAACAAGTCGATCAGAAGGACTGGGACAAGGCAAAAGCCGCCGACACCAAAGATTCTTGGAAGAGGTACCTCGAAACGCACGCTGACTCGCCTCGCGCCTTACCTGCGCAACGTCGTCTGGAGAAGATCGAAGAGGAGGAAGCCGAGCGAGAGACATGGGAGGCGGCACTCAAGAGCGACACGATCACCGCGCTCGAGTCGTTTATTCGAAACCATCCCGACGGCTCCCACATTGAAGAAGCCCGTGGTCGTCTTGCTGAGAAACGAGCCTGGGCCGTTGCGCAGCGCGCCAACGGATCTGCCGACTGGCAATCCTTCATCTCTCAATACCCGCAGTCTCGTCACATCGAGGAAGCTGAACGGAACCTCGCGACGGCCAGGTATCGGGAAAAAGAGGCACGGGATTTTGAAGACGCCGCAGAAAATGGATCAATCGAGTCCTGGCAGTTTTTCTTACAAGTTCATTCGGACTCCGCGCGGCGGGGAGAGGCGGAGGAGCGCCTGGCAGTTCTCCGTCAAAAAGCCGACGAGGAGAGTGCTTGGTCCGCTGCGAAGTCCGCGAATACGAGCAAGGGCTGGAGCGCCTATCTCCAGCGCTTCCGCGAGTCGCCGCGAGCACCCGAGGCTGAGCGGGAATTAAAGAACGCCGAGGCGCGCGAAACCGAGCAACTGGATTGGGACGTTGCTGTGGCGATCGACACCTCGTACGGTTGGCAGATCTATCTCACGAAGCATCCAGACGGCCGGGCCGGAATGGCCCAGCAGCGCCTCGCGGCCGCAAATGAAGCCGCGGCGTGGACGACAGCAGAGCAAAATGGCTCTTCGGCCGCATGGCGAAAGTTCCTCGGAGAGTTCAGAGCTTCAAATCGCGCGGCGGAAGCAGAGGAACTGCTGGCGGCGGCGGAACGGAAAGAGAGCAGCGAGCGCGATTTCGAAGCGGCGGTGCAAGCCGGAACGGCGAAGGCATGGAGTGAGTTTCTGGCGCTGTACGACACGACGCCGTTCGCGGCGAACGCGCGCCTGGCCCTCGACCTTGCGCGACGAAAGGAGACGGAGGAAGAGGCGTTCGCCGAAGCCGAACGCATCGACACCATCGACATATGGACCAGCTTCGTCGAACGGTTTCCGTCATCGCCCCGAATTGATTCGGCGCTCAAGCAACTCGCGCGAGCGCAAGAGCGGCTGGAGACGCAACGTCGAGCTGATGAAGCGCGCCTCGCGGCTGAGGAGGAGGCCGCGTGGTCACAAGCAGCCTCCCTCCACACGATCGAAGGCTGGCAGAAATACCTCGCCGACTGGTCATCGAGCAAGCGCGCCGCCGAGGCGAGATTTCGTCAGGCAGACGCCCGCGCAGCGGCAGCCCTGGACCAAGCAATCAAGCAAGATACGATCGAAGCACTCGAGCGCTTCCTGAAGGCGTACCCGCACTCTGACTATGCACCCAAAGCGCAGAGGAAGATCGACAAGATCCGCGCCGAAGAGCGCGCGAAATTAGACGCCGAGCACCGCGCATGGTCCGGAACGAACCGTGACTCGATTGGTGAGCTCGAGACGTTCATCAACAATTATCCGCAGTCGCCTCGCGTAGTCGAGGCACGGAAGCTCATTGACACGATTCGAAAGCGCGAGGCAGATCTCCTCGTGGCCGCCGAGGAGCGCGCATGGCGAGACGCGGTCAGGCGCAACACCATTCTGGACTATGAGTCGTTTGTAAATGCCTATCCGGCATCGGCGCGCGTCGTTGACGCACGTAAGCGTGTCAACGACGCCATCACGGAAGAAAAACGAGCGTGGTCCGTCGCGGAGAAGCGCAACACAATTGCAGCGTACGAGAAATTCATCAAGTCCCACCCGCAGTCGATGCGTGTTGCCGACGCCAACCGGCTCATCGACAGCATCCGGATCGCTGAGGTCGAGTACGAGTGGTTAACGGCTGAAGGTGTCGATACCGTCGCACGATACGAGAAGTTCGTTCGTTCATATCCAGAGGCGAAAGAGGTTGGCGAAGCACGCCGGCGCATTGCTCAGAAACGCGAGGCCCTCGACACGGCTTCCCGAGAGAGAAAGGAGCACATACAAGCCCGCGCAGCAGAGAGGGTCGCCGCGAAAGCATTGGCAGCAGCGGAGGAAACACGCGCGCGTGAAGAGGCGGCATCCAGGATTCAAGCGGCCGCCGACGCAGCGGAAAGAACGCGAGCAGAAAAGGAAGAGATCAGCGCGGCAACGGCCACACGAACCTCTGCACTCTTTTTTTCTACCCCACACCGCTCCCGCGCATTGACCTGGGTAGCCTCGGTCCTGATCGTGACAGCGCTTTCCTTTGGCGTCTACTTTCGGAAAGATATGCATAGCCGAGCGCAAAGCACGACCAAGCCAAGGTTTGAGGACATCCCCACGGTCACAGCGATGACTCAGCCAACGACCTCGGCACCCGAGATCCCGGTCGGAACCGGTCAGCTTGTAATCAATGCGCTTCCGTGGGGAGAAGTAAAATCCCTCAAAGACCAAGCCACGAATACCGAGCGTATCAAAGCGGGCCAGCCGCTCTATACGCCCGCCACCCTGAACTTGCCTGCCGGTTCTTACAAAGTGGTCCTTTCGAATCCGAATTCAGGAAAGTCAGCGCCGTGCTCGGTCATCGTTAAGGCAGCGCAGACCGTGAAATGCGAAGCGATTGTCGATACTGTCGATCCGAACGAATACCTCGGAGCGCTCACCGTATCGGGACAGTAGAGCGTCTTACGGATGCCCGGCATGATACCGAGCATCCGTCGATCCTCAGAATCGTTTCAGGGCTGACAGGGACGCGGTCTTGGTGCGAGACGAGTGGTCATATGCGGCATTGATCTCGAACGACGATGTGAAATAGCCGACGCCTACGGCGATGTGGTTCTGGTCGCTTTCGGACGGGAAGCTCTGTGCGGAGTAAAGCTGAGCGAGCTTCACCAATGGATCGGCGCTTGTCGTCGCGCCGCGATATTCGAGCGAATGCGATGGATCGTGCCACCAGCCAGCCCGTAGGGCGAACGGCACTTTCGCACTCGGAAACGCCCATTCGCCTCCGATGTGAATCTCCGTCGCATTGTCGATGTGAAATCCCAACTGACTTCCCTGCTCACATACCCCGAGCGCACAAAAAGCGCCGGGGGTGAAATCCCGCAGGAGGCGATCGTACTGGACGCGGACGATGTCGCCATTGATCGTGACGCCGGGCATGGGCCGGATGGAGATGCCGGCTCCGATCTGGGTGGGGATCTCGAAGCTGGATGGCGACGCTCCGTTCGCCGGGGAACAGCGCTCCGTCGCCGTACTTGGATTGCATTCAGTGACGCTGTAATCGGCGCCCGCTTTGTACACGAGGCCAACGCTCAGGTTCTCGGATGGGTTAGCCCATTTCAGTCCAACCGAATACGACACTTTCGAGTCACTGCCTTCGATACGGCCAAACGTCGTGGGTTGGGCCGACGATTTTACCGGCACACCGCCTGCGCCGACGGTCACGTCGAAATCGGCGAACGATGCCGCGGGCTTGAGGCGGAAATAACGTGCCCCCAGCCCCACCGAGAGACCACCGATCCTCCATGCCCCGGCAAGACCAAAGACTTCGGCGCGATATCGTAGCGAGAAGTTGCCCGGTGCATCACCAAAGAAGATTTTGCTCGCACCGATCGTTGCGACGGCCCCCGACGGGTTGTCCAGAGACGTCTGCTGCTGATAGTCGAGCGGTCGCGTGTAGTAGCCGGCGAACGCCAGATTCCCCGCCGGGACCACAAACAGGATCGATGGCGTGGTATGCGTGTTCGAAACTCTCTGGACGCCAGTGGACGGAGAACCCTGAACGCCAAACGGAACGTCCTGGCTGAAATCGAGTTGTCGCAATTCGATGGTCACCTCAGGTTTGGTGATGACCGTCAATCCGGCAGGATTCGCTTCGGCGGCCGACGCGTCGTCAGCACGTCCGATGAACGCGCCGCCCATTCCCAGCGACCGTGCGCCCGGATTGCCGAAGTTGAACTGCAGTCCGCGGTGGAGCGGCGTCAGGTCGAGGTTTGCTGCAAACGCCGAGGATGCGACAAAAACGATGGGGAGAATGGTCACGCGCAGCCATCGAGACATAGTTCTTGCGTCCTTCCCGAATGATGTCTGGAGATTCTATCCCGATTCCTTCTCGACATCGGGAATGAAGTTTGGCAGCGGTTACAATCATCGGCTTCACCGTGCCGAAGACCAGAACGCCCTCATCGCGAACGCTCGTCGTGACGACGCTGCTGATCATGGCGATCACGGGAGCAGGCGTGCTTCGTGCCGACTACCGGACCGAGTTTCGGAAAGGGATGAACGCGTACCTCCGAGGAAATCGGTGGGCCGAAGCCGAGGAAAGCTTACGCCAGGCGATCGCCGAGAACAGTAGCGAGTCATTCGAGCAGATCAACATCTACGGAACGATCTACGTGCCCTACACTCCTCATTTCTTCCGCGGTGTGGCGCTGTCCAACCTCCCAGGCCGATGCAACGATGTGCGCTCGGAGTTCGCAATTTCCGAAGGACAGGGCACCATCAGGAAGTTCGCGACTAACAAGAAGTTCGCGACGGAATATGCAACTCTACTACGGATACGCAATGTCTGCCCCCCGCCGGTTGTTACCTCTACAGCGACGTCGGTTAGGCCGCCGCCAGTCGCTACGCCCACTCCGGTTTCTGACACACGCGAACCGCAGCCCGGACTTCTCAGCACGATGAGTGTTTCAACTCCGGACAGAAAGGCCATTCCTCCGATTCTGCCGCCGACGACCACGTCGCTGTCAGGGAAGACACAGGCCCTGCAAGTTGCGCTTCGGGATGCCCGGACCCTTCTTGGAAACAGCAACGGGGCGCTACCGCGCATGCGTGACCCGCGCACAAAGTTCAGCAAAGCGATATCGACCGCGGCAAACGCCTTGACGTCGCAATCTCCCGAGATCGTCGACGGAGCCCGGGCTTCGCTTATCGCTTCGTCAAATGCGTACCGCCTAGTCCTGAACTCGCTTCCTCCGCCAGTCCTTGCCGACGCGATCAACGAGTACGCGGTCGGCCACTACGATCAGGCCGTCAATCTTCTCGCAAAATCAACGAGTTCCGATCGCGTCTACAGGGCGCAAATGGTCTTATTCCGGGCTGCGGCGCGGTACTCGCAATATGTCGTGGACGGGGAGCGCAATGCCGCCCTCAAGAAGCTGGCTCTCGATGACGTCAAGGAGTATCGCCGTCTTGAGCCACGCCTCCCCCTCGATGCCCGTTACTTCAGTCCAAGATTTCGCTCCCTTGTCGCGCAGGCGTCCACTGACCGCATGCATTAGGTGAGTACCAGAAACGATGGTCGTAGCAAAACCGCCTCACATGAGATCTAGGCTGAAATCGTGCTGGCTGCGCGATCCTCTGAACGGTAGTAGAGATAGACGAGAGCTGCAGACGCCGCCGAGAGCACGTGCCAGACCGCATGGCCTTGAAGAGCGCTTTCCGACGCGCACCACTCACGCATGAAGTCGAGTATCCAGATACCGAACCCCACTGCGAGCGAGGCAAAGGCGGCGTAGAAATAGGACGTCTGGGGGCGAGCAAGTAGACGACGCCTGTCGCGGCGATGACCCATCCCATAGCAGCGACCCCTTTTCGGCCAGCTCTTCGTATCGCCTCGCTTTATGAAAGCGACGTTCAACATCAAGGACGATCAAGGCCGTAAGCGATATTCCCTGATTGATTAGACGGAGCGTCATCACCACGCGACGCCAGCCTGTGGGCGTATGGACGACCGCGCGGACACCGATATCATGTGCACGGCGGTTCTCATGGCGGCGTGGCTTTGAACAGCGCGCCACGCTCCCTATGTCGAACGGACGGAACACCTCGCACGATCGGCCGCTCGTCCGTTGCCGCTGCGCTGCATGCGGTGGTGACCTTCCGCCGTGGTTTGAATCTTCGGAGCAGATCTTCGATCTTGACGCCGATGATGCTGCGTTCGAGCAGTGGCTCGACACAGCCTGTCCGAGTTGCGGGACGACGCCGCGAGAAAACGGACAGGAGTAGTCGCTCCTAAAGAGCCGCTGAACTGGTTCATTGTTTGGGCGGCGCAGCCGCCTGGTCGTCGAATTTGGAACTGAGTTGCTCCAACTCCGGCAAGTTGCGAAATCCTATCCTTAGGCCGAGCGCGAGGAGCACAATCACGAGCGCTGCAGCGACGCCTGCGATTGCCACCGGGATCGTGATGTGCGGCTGCGTGAAGAGGGCCGCGACAAGGCCGACGCTCAAGAGAACCTCCAGTGCCCCGAGCCACCGGAAGATTCGGCGAAGCTTGCGGGCTCGAGCGCGGTAGCGCGTTTCGGTCATGGCGAGCGATCCTTATGGCATGGGTATGCAACCACGACCGCTGTCAGTTATGGAAAAAACAACCAGAATACGAGATCGCGAAGAGTGTCGCCAGCGAACGCGACGATGCAACCCAAGACAAGCCCTGCTAATGATCCCACGACTATCACTCTCCACCCGAACTCAAACTGGCCGGTCAGAGCAGCAAACGCGACACTTCCTAGTGAAAGACAAAATACGAACACGAAATACGCCGCCCGCTCGGATACGGTGAACCGCCGCGACCGACGCGCAGTACCAGGACCGCCCTTACCGCTGCTGGCGTTAGTCATGGGCGTCACGTCACTTGTTTCCCAGCTCGAACCTCGTGTTGGGCGCAGATCGCGGGTAACGAGTGATAACAGCATCACCAAGCGCACAACCGCCGACCGTGCAAACCAGAGCGAAGAAGACCGAGAATGCTGCTGGTGCGTCGAGCACAGCGCCAAGGACACCTTTGGTTATGGCGAATATGATCACCCCGATCACAATGAGTGGCCGCTCCGCTCGTAACAATCGTGCGCCCATGCCGACAATGCATCCGGTGACGCCGATGGCGATAGGGCCGCCATACCATTGCATCGCCGCGTTAACGACCTCCAGTTGGAGTCGGCTTGAGCAGGCACCCTCAAGTAGGGCCATCCATTCCGCGTGATGCGAGGGCGGGAGCGCGCGGAAGGCCATGGAGGACATGGAGAAGCACAACTCAATCAGCGCCGAGGCCACAGCCACGGCACCGACTGTCCATACCCGGCGCACAGCTAACCCTGTCCTGATAGCCATTTCCAAAGTTCCTGAAAGGCCGGCTTCCATTTTGGCAAGCCAGGCTTGTTAAATGGATTCATTGCGCTCTTGCACTTCATCAGCATGGCACCGCACGTCTTGGATTTCTGAAAGCATTCCGTCCAGACCGGATCCGCCGTCCCCGAGTTCGACACCGCTGCAGTCGCCGCATCATCCTCGCCAACTTTATTGTAGTCAAACTTCTTGGCGCAGCAGGCTACCTCGTCGTAGCACTTCGAGGTCAACCACTGGCATCCCCAGGGATTGGGCATATAACTTTGCCACGGCGCCAAGCCGAGCGGATCAGTGTAGAACATCGGGCGGTTGTTGACATAGCTGTAGAGGTTCAGGCTGGCGCCGTACCGAAACGGGTCTTCGCTGAGGAAGCGTCCATGCGGCGCATCGTAATGGCGCGCTCTGTTGAACCAGGAAGGACCTCCAACCTCGCGCCCGGCGTACCCGAACAACTCAAGGGGAGCGGTGGATGTCTCGCCCCAAGGCGAATAGCCGAGGGAGCTGACAACCGACCCGCCCGGATCGGTTGCGACGACAACCGAACCGAGTCCGTCCACGCCGAAGTACGTGATGCTCCCGTTCGCGGCATGCTTGGCGAGGGGCTCATCGATCCCGGGGCCGAAGAGGTAGTCGTTAGCGACGCCCGTCGTCGAGTTCCGTTCTCCTACCGTGTTCCAGTTCATGCTGATGTACCGCGTTGTGCTTCCGTTTGCCGACGACGATGTGCGGCCGAAAGCGTCGTAGGTGTACGTTTTGCCGCCGTACGACGTGAGCCGTCCTGCGTGATCCCATCCGTAGGCGTTCGACACGCCGGGCGCGGACGCCGAAATCAAATCGCCCGCGGCATCGTAGGCAAAGTCGTATGAACTGTCGTTGCGAAGGCGTTGGGTGTTGCCGCCGCTGGCATTCGTGTAATAGGTGTAGGGCAGGGTGTACCCAAGGTTCGGCACCCGTCTGCTGAGGCGGTTTCCGCTCGCGTCATACGTCCACGCATCGAAAGTGTTGTTCGGATAATCGGCGCGCACGAGCTGATAGCTAGCATCATACGAATACTTCGTGAGGCCGCTGACAATGTTCGCGGCACTTGGCGCTATGACAGATACACTCGTGCGCTGTCCCCGCATCGAGTAATCATTCGCCTGCCAGTTGTAGTCATAAGCGTAATCGAATGCGGCAATGACACCCCCACCCGGAGATGTGTTGCTGATGTTCGTCAGACGGTCCTGATCGTCGTAGGTGAACCGGCGTTGTTGATTGTTGGGAAAAGTAATCTGGCTGTATTGGCCGGTCGGCGTATAGCTAAAGATGAATTGCCCGCTTAGCCAATTCCACGTCTCACTGGTCACCCGTCCAGTCGGGTCATAACCGAAAGAAACGCTTTGCGGCGAGCCGGTCGGCGGCTGGATTGTGTACGAGGTGATGAGCGATCCGGTTCCAGCGTAGGTATAGGTTTTTCTGTCGCCGGCGGCGATGGTATCGCTCAGACGTCGCCAAGAACTGTCGTAACCATAGGTATGAACACTGACCGACGACCCCGGTTGATTGTCGTCCAGTTCAACAAGCTTCTGGCCATCATAAATGTAGCGTTGGCCGAGCTGCGCGCCGAAATTGTTGTAGAGGCCGACGTAGAGCGCTGACGCGACACGGCCCAACCCGTCGTAAGTATATTGAAGTGTTCTGCCAAGACGATCAGTATATCCGTACAGGACTCCGCCGCCCCGGTTATACGACTCGATCGCTCCATCGGGGTATGTCGCGCTCGTGAGTTCGCGCGTCGCGTTGTAACCGTAGCTGGTTTCATTGCCATTCGCATCACGAAGCTTTTGCAGAAGGTCATGTGAATAGATGAATTGGGTGACGTTTCCAACCTCATCAACCGTTTGTACGGTATGCCCGAGCGCATCGTAGCCAATCTTCGTGACGTGGCCGTTGGCGTCGGTCGCGTTCGTAAAGACAAGACCGGTTGACGAATCGTAGTTATCATACGAGTAGGTCAGTACAGTGTCATACGGAGAAGTGGGGCTTGGTTTGGGGAGGGTGACGGAGAGGACTCGGCCCAACGCGTCATACGTGGTCGTTGTGAGGTGGCCATTGGGATCTCTCTCGGAAAGTGGCCGCCCAAGAGCGTCATAGGTGAGCTGGGTAACGCTCGAACTGGATGTAATGGAAGTGAGGTCGCTCGCTGCGTTGTAGCCGTAGACCGTTACAACGCCATTGTCGTCCATCACATTGGCAAGCCGACCGTGTGTTGTGTATTGGTACGAGGCGAACAGGTCTTTGGTGACACCGTCGGAACGCACACGCCAAACATGAGCGAGCGCGCCTGGCGCGGCAACATTGGGGGCATTGTAATCATATTGCCAGCCTGCCCAGTTTGTTTTCAGATTGCCGGTGAGATCCTTCGGCGTCATCGTGGCGACTTGATCCGGCCAGACGGGGTCATAGGTGTACCACCAAACGACGGTACCGTTGCCGGATGACGGGGGCTCGGGAGCCTGCCTGAGAACGGTGGCAACCCGGCCCAGAGCATCGTACGAGAATTGCGATTGTCCACCGGTGGGAGTGGTGACCGTTAGCGGTTGACCGTTCACGTAGTTGGACGGGTCGACGAGTCCGGAAGCGTCGTATGCGTACGAAAGCGCACCGAGCGAGTTCGACTTCGTCGTGTTTGACGCCGTGGGATTGTACGTGTAGGTGTATTTTTCGCCTGCGGATGTTTCGGGCGATCCGTCGTCATACGCACCGTCGGTGTAGCTTTTCAATTTGCCATCGCCGTACCACGCGAGAGCGCTGATGACGCGATTCCAGCGGTCGGAGATCTTCGTGAGTGCCTTTCCGAAGCGCCCTGCTCCGTACGTATAGTTGGTCGACCGGAGCGACGCATTCCCGGACACCGTGGGATCGGCCACGCCCGTGAGCGTACCGTCGCTCGTGTCGTAGTAGTACTTCACCTGCCGCCCAGTATTGTCGGTGAGCGTGCTCACCCGCCCATCCGGTCCCCATGTGAGGCCAATGTAGCGCCCGGAGCCAGCGCTGTCAGCAACGCGCTGTACGTGCCCAGCGGAGTCGTAGGTCCAGGTGATGACGTTCCCGAAGTCATCGGTGAGCGACGTGAGCGAGCCATCTGGAGCGAAAGCATAGACGCTGCGGGTGTGGCCTAGGGTCAAGGAATACGTTCCGTCGGTGTTCCGGACAAGCTTTTCGTATCGTCCGGCGGGAGGCGAAAACGCTCCGGAGCCATCCATCGTGAAGCGGTACAGAACCCCGTCTGGCAGCACAACGTCGGCCTCGTGCGAATACGTGCTCGGCGCGGAAAAGAGATAGGTCACGTAATACAGTCGCGGAGTCAAGCTGGAGGACCAGCCCAGGCCGAGCGGACCGTCGGTGATGCGGCTGCTATCGTAGAGCCGTGAAGCGATTAGGCTGAAGCTGCCGGCTGTCGGTATCGTGAGATCGACGGCATCTCGCGCGTAGATGCCGGTTGCGACGTAGCAGGGCGACTTCGTGCACTTGTCGCATTCTTTCGGCTGACAAAGCGGCGGCGGACTGTCTGGGGGCGGTGGTTGTGGTACTGCGGTTGGCGTAAGACAGAACGTCGTTTGCGCTTCGGCTCGAGCGCCGAGGAATGACGCGACGATGATCAGGCAGGCGATGGTGCGAAGGGTTCTCGATGACATTCGTCGCTCCCTCTAGTATCGGACGGTGACCAGGGGCCGCACGGTCGCGGTGCTGCCGGCGGAGTCGGTGGTCGTCAGGATGATTTCGTAGACGTCCGGCGCAACCCAATCGCCGTTATCGGCTCGCCCGTTCCAGTGCACCGTGAGGTGGCCGGCTGGCTGCGAAGCCAGCGTGACCGTCCGCAGGATCGATCCTGAACCGGTGTTCCGGAACTGACAGGTGGCGGTGACGTTCCTCGACTGGAAGGTCGCCACGTCGAACGACACATCGAGGCCGGTCGTGATCGAGGTTGCGGAGGCGGGATTGAAGATCGCCGATGAGATCGCGAGATTCGAGATCGCGGGGTTCGTGCCGAAGACGAGCACCGCGTTCTTCGGCCAGTTATCGTTGCGGCGGATGACGGCGAGGTACGGCGCAAAGGGAACATAGATGGACGACGTGGTGCGGCCATACCAGGCAACTTCATGGGCGCCCGCGGACTGGTAGTCATTCAGGATGCATTCGGTCGGATTGCAGGAGGTGTCGGCCTCCGGGCTCGTGCCGACTTTGACGACGACAATGGCTGGCGTCGAGCCGGTGCATGACGGAGGATCGCCGCCGCCGACGCAGTAGTTGATCTTGAGCGGCTTGTTCGTGAACGGATCGAATGTGACTGACGAGTCATCGCAGGCGACGAGCGTACCCGTGCCTGTGCGACACTTTCCGTACGGCAACTGCGTCACGCCGCCAACGAACTGCGTGCTCTGGTCCCAGGTGGTCGTGCCGGACCCAGAGACGGCGGTCGCGACATACTGATAGGCACCATCCGGTACCACCGCGCCGGCGTCATTCGTCCCGTTCCAGACGTCGGTGTACGTGGCCGGGGAACGTTGCGCGTTCACGAGCGTCCGGACAACTGCGCCGGTTCGTACCGAGCGGATGGTGATCGTTTCGGTGAGCGTATCCGGCACGACCGAGGTGTAGGTGACCGTGCCGCTCGCGGCGGCGTTCAACTGGTAGACGTTTTGGCTGACCGTGAAGGTCGGCAGCGTGACGGTGACATGAAACGACCCGAACGCGGAGTTGGCATGCGCGTCGGTGGCTGAACAGAGAACGGTTGTCACTCCGCTTGGGAAGGTGTCGCCCGATGCCGGCGAGCAGGTAACGGCGATACTGCCGTCAATCGCGTCCGTCGCCGTGGCGGTGAACGTCACCACCTGCGTGCTGCTCGCGATGTCCGCGGGCACATGGAGGACCGGCGCGCCGGTGTCCGTGACGTACACCTCAAAGCTGCCGGAGGCGGAGCCGAAGCTGTCCGTCGCGGTGCAGTTCACCGTCGTCACGTTGACTGGGAAGAGCGAACCCGAGGCGTGGTCGCAGGTGATCGTCGGCGCCGGATCGACGAAACTGTAGCCGCTGACGGTAAAGCTCACATTAGCGCCCGAGGGACTGGTCGCTTCGGCGAAGACTGATTCCGGCAGGGCAAGGAGCGGCGCTTGCTGGCCGGGGCGCGCGAGCACATCGAAGGAACCAGGTCCGATCATGCGAATGCCGCCGTCGTCGGTTGCAACGACGGTGATGGAGTAATGGCCCGTGACCATCAGTACCTGATCGGGGATCGCGAGGTAGACCGCGTCAGTGCCGGTGGTCGGATCGTGGAAGCCGCCGCTCCAATCCCGCGTGAAGGAGCCCGCGGGGCCGGAGATGACGCACTGTGTGGTGACAGTGCCGATCAGGTTCACGCCTTGGATTGTCACGAACTCCTCGACGTCAAAGACGTAGTAGGACGCGGGACTGACCGACGTAATCGAATCGGCGAACGCCGCGGACGAGATGAGCAGCAGAAGGGAGAGGGCCGCTGCGATCCTTGGGCGTTTCATCGGGCACCTCGCGATGTCGCGGTGCCAGCTTCGGCGCGGCGGGCGCGGATCGTGTCGGTGGCGAGCGGTCCCCACTCGCTCCGCCAGTTGATCGAGACTCGCTGGACCGATCCGTCGTGCTGCAGCGGTACCTCGACGATCTTTCCAACGGGTACCGTTTCACCAACTCGACGTCCATTGATAAATCGGTAGATGCGCGAGGGCTGCCGGCCGAATGCGATGGCCGTAGGCCCGCTGAGCGAAAGGCGGAGGCGCACGACGTCACCGCGAACGATCCATGCGCGCTCCGTTGCTGACCAGGTGGCGTTCACTGGTTCGGCTCGAAGAGGCGGCGAGACATCGTCGAGGGTCGCGAGGCCGGCGTGATGCTCCGAGCCGGCACTCCGGTGCGAGAAGACCGAAGCGCCATGACGGTTCGCGACCTCCGCGAGAAAGGTTCGGTCGTGATTCCCGTACGCGATGACGGTGCCCTCCGCGAGCGGCGCGGCGGCGATGACAACGGCAAATCCCTCGAGGTCTGCGATGAAGACACCGCTGCGATCATCGAAGCCGTTCCAATGCTCCGCGATCATGCCGCCGACGCGCGGCTCCCGGTTGACAATGGTCTTCAGTACCGGTCCGTCGATCGCTTTGCCTTGCGCATCGAACACCGCGGTGCCTGCCTGGATATGTACCCGAGACGCGCGGGGAAGCGTGTAGGCCAGCGTACCGCTGCGACGGTCGAAGTACCGCGGCGGAATGGAAACCGGTGTTGACGGCCGATCCGCCGGGAACCACACCTCGCGGCCTTTCCCATCCGCCCACTCGACGCGGAAGGCATACGCTTCGTCCGCGACCACTCGGCCGCCGCTATCACGTCCGTCCCAAGCAAAAGAGCGGCTCCCCTGAACGGGCCACGTCGCAGCGACTGTACGCACAACGAAGCCGTCGCGGTCGACGACCTGAACGGAGACGCGGCCCGCCTTCCGGAACGTCACATTCAGGTCGACCGTCTCGCCGGCTTTCGGATTGAACGTCTCGCGTTTCAGCGAAACAGGGCCAATCGCGCGCGTGCCCTCCGCGATGAGCGGCGATATAAAAAGGCAGGACGTCAAAAGAAGGAGTGTGATCTTCACGGAATGACGCATCGCCAATCTCCATGTTCGTATCGTGATTAGATGCTTGGGACCACAGGATCGAAACTGGTCTTCGGGAACCGTGGCCATCTCTTGATGGGAGTGCCGCAGCCGAATATCTCCCACCTCCGGTCATTAGTTATGGCGTCGAAACGCCGCTTTCTAAAATTAGCGCACGGGCGGCGGCTGACGACGGTGCGTGCGAGAAGACAGGTCCCGTCCAACATTCGGCATCCGCGTGGCGAGCGTCGCAACCGAGGAAGATCGCGCGACTCAAAGGTAGGTTCGCCGCCAGCCGCCATACACGGTCTTTGGGTTGTTCCCGAAGGGGTTGCGCTCAATCACTCACCGCTTCCATGAGCGCGTTGACGTGCTCGTAGGTCCTCCGAATCTGCGGCTCGATCCACGAGACGTTCTGGCATTCGCTTCGTTCCGTACTACACATACTGAGTGCCTCGTCCATGGCGAACAGAGCATCGGCAAATCGGTTCGCGAGCCGTGCCCGGAACGGAAGATTTGCGAAGTACGCGATCGCATCCATTTCGATCGACGCCAGTCGTTGCGGCGAAAGGTCGGTCAGGGCAACGGCGGCGCGACGCACGCGGCGTGCGACGGCGGCGCGCGCGAGCAGACGACGGTACTGTGGTGGCAAGGGGTCGGGACGACGCACGGCGGTTTTTACGCACTCCTCTCTTGTATGTGCGTGTCTATACACCGGAATGAAATACCTTTTTCACTCCTCGATGCGATCGCGCAGAAAAGTTTTCGGTGAAGGGAACAAGCAGGTTCCATTTCAGCGGTGGGGTAGGGTTCGGACCAGTTTGGACACTCCCTAAGCATGGCAGGCATTCCGTCATCGCGGACGCGCGGCGTTCCACCCGTCGTTCCGAACTGTGTCATCGCTGCATCGTGGAAGAACGCTGGGGGAACGTCGCGATGACGACGACCCGATTCGAGCGCTTGCGGAAGAAGCGCCACCTGAAGACGATCGATATCGCGGCCGAAGCAAATCTCAGTCGTCAGCATGTGAGCCGGATCCGTCTTGCCCTCACGCAGCCGCGCCGCCACGTTATCGCGGCGATCGTGTCGGCGCTGCGTCGCCTCACCCTCGAACCGATCGAGGCCGAGGATGTCTTCGAGCTCACCGTTGAAGAGTCAGGAGCTTGGCGGACGAAGCGGGGCCTCGTGTTGGACCGGCGCGGGGAGGCGCGCGACGCCGCGGCAGTATTTATGCGGACCAGGCTCAGGAGCACGCCGCCCGCGACATGGCCGGAACTGCTCGCCCGCACTCCCGAGATGCGGACCGAGAGTCTCGCGTGCGTGCTCGTGCTGGAATCCCGACGCACGGTCTCGGACGACCCCGCAGGTGCGGCGGCGCTCGCGGAGACCGCTGCCGGCATCGCCGCCGACCTTGCTCCGAGAACCGACCCGTTCATTGCGCATCTCCACGGCTGCGCGTTGCTCGCGTACGGCAATGCGCTACGGCACCTTGGCAAATACGCAGAGGCATTGGCAACGTTTGAGAGCGCGCAGGCACCGCTCTCGCTTCATGTCACGTCCGCGAATGAACTCGCGCAGGTCGGGTATGCGCGAGCAATCGTTCTTTGGAAACGGGGTGATTTCGCGGCGGCGCTGGCGGAAGAGCGTCGCGCGGCGATGCTCTTTTCTCTTCTCGGCGACCATCGCCGTCTTGCCCGAACGCAACTGCTTGAGGGCGGCATTCTCTTTGAGCGTGGCGACGCTGCTGCGGCAAAGGTCATGTTTTTCCGCTCGATCGAGCTGTTGAAGGAAGCCGCCGACCGAAGCGCGCTCGCGTCGGCGTGGCTCAATCTCGGCGCAGCGGAAGGCCAACTCGGGAACGCGGCTGAGGCGAAGGTCTGGATCAAGAAAGCCGCCGACGCGTTTCGGCGGCTCGGCATCGCCTCGGAGCAGGCGCGCGCGACATGGACACTCGGATACGTCCTCGGCATGCATGGCTCCGCGCCGCGGGGGCTCGTATTGCTCCGCGAAGCGCGACGTTCGTACGAGCATCTCCACATGCCGCTGGAAGCCGGCTTCGTGGCGCTCGACCTCGCCGAGGTGCTGCTCCACGATCCGCGGGGCGCGAGCGAAGCGGCGGAGGTCGTGCGTGCCGCGCTCGTCGCGTTTCAGCGTGCTGATGTCTCGACGAGCGCCGCGAAGGCGCTCGCCTATCTGCAGGAGGCGGCAGTCATCCACGCGGCGACGGCGCGGCTGGTGGATACGGTGCGCCGTTATGTCCACGAACTGAAGTACCACCCAAACGCGATATTTGCCCCCGAAGGAACGGGATCGCCACCGTGAGCGCCAAGGCATTGTTGCCGAGGCTCCGACACGCACGGTGGCGCCGTCGCTACGGGTTGGGTACGGAAATCTTGCTGGAAAGCGTAATGAGGTCGAGCAGAAGATCGAGCACGGTAGACGTCCTCCTTCCCGGCGCGGTCGAGCCGGTTGATGTGACTGCGGGAGGCGCCCTCCTGGGAGAGGAGTCGGAGTTCGTGCGGCTTTGTGACAGGCCGTGTCAAACGACGCGCGGGCGGGTCGCTATACTTCGATACAGCGGCCACGCCGCTGTTCAAGACGGAATGCACGACGTACCCGACAGCCGTCCCGCCGCGGATCGCGGACACCCCGTTGCCGTCGCCTACGAGGTGCATCGGGAACTGCTGCGCGTCATCGCCGAGCAGAAGTTCCATGTGCCGACCGATGACGCTGGCCCGCTCGTCAATGACGTGTTCGTGTCCTACCTGCGGAATCATGCACGCGTCCGCGACGAACGCGCATGGCTCATTGCGGCAATCTGCAATGCCGCGCGCGAATACTGGTATCACCACGGCCGGCGTCAGGGACTCGCCGCGAGCGCGGGCGCGGACGAGGTAACGGTCGACGCGATTACCGAGCGGCTCGATCTCGCCCAGGTGCTTGCGCGCCTGCCGGAACGTTGCCGTAAGGCGCTCTGGCTTCGTGTGGTCGAGGGTCGCTCACCGGAGGAACTCGCGGATCTCCTCGCCACAAGCGTTGCGAACGCGCGGCAAATCGTCCATCGCTGCAAGGTGTACGCACGCACGCTGTTCGAGGAACGCCGCACGCGGAATTAAGGGCGCATGCACTTTCACACGGACGAACTCCTCGCGTTTCTCAACGATGACGGCAACCTTGTCGACCTCGCGAAGGTGCGCGACCACCTTTCGCTCTGCGACGACTGCCGGGCGCAGTTCGAGGAATTGAAGGTGTGGAATGCCTCGCTTTCGGACCGGACGCTCTGGGCGCTCCGGCCGGTCCAGACGGAGACGGTCGATCCGCTCGGGATCATGGCGCTGAGCGCCCGCGCTGCAGCGGAGGATGCTGCGGCCGACGATCTTGTCGCAACCCTTCCCGTCGATCAGATCGAGGCGTGGAGGGCGGCGTCTGCAGCTCCTCTGGAGCACCGGACGGCGGGTCTCGTTCGACGCCTGATCCGCGAGGCACGCACCCGGTATGAGCGCGCCCCCGTGGACGCGCTCACGATCCTCGATGTCGCATTGGAGATCGCAGAATCCCTCACACCGCGCACGCTCCATCTCGAAGGCGAACTGTGGAAAGAGCGCGGAAACGCGCTCCGCCTTCTCGGCCGTTATCCCGAGGCGCTCCGTGCCCTCGACAAGGCCGAGACTGCGTACGGAAAGGTCCCGGTCGCCGAATTCGACAGGGCCTTTGTCATATGGGCGCGTGCCACTGTCTATTGGGCGATGAAACGCTTCGAGGATGCGCGAGCCCTCGCGTCGCGCGCGGAGGAGACATTTCGCGAATTCCATGACGAGATCCATGTCGCGCAGATCCAGCTTCTGGAGGGTGGAATCCGGTTCGAGGAGGGAGACATTGTTGGTGCGCGAACAGTCTTTGAAGCCATCCGCCCGGCCGAACAGTTCGAGGATGAAGAAACGCTCGCGCGGCTCTTTGCAAACCTCTGCACCTGCGACATGCGTCTCGGCAACCTCGCCCGCGGGCGTACACAGGGTGCTCGCGCGGCGGCGCTGTTCGCGCGCCTCGGTATGGACACGGAGGCGCTCCGCTTGTTCTGGAGTGTCGCCGAGGCGATGGCGACTGACGCGCCGGACGGAGCGCTCGGCCAGCTGCACGAAGCGGCGGAACGCTTTGAACGTCTCGGAATGCTTGGCGTCGCCGCGGACGTCAGTCTCGATACGCTGCGATTGCTCCTTGACGACGGGAAGTTCGAGGAGGCGACGCGGCTTGCGGCGTCCCTTGCCGCTCGATTTGGGCAAGAGGAAGTCGCGATTGATGCCGCACATGCGTTTGCATACTTCCAAGAGGCGGCTGCGGCGCTCCGAGCGACGCCGGCTCTCCTCGACTATCTCCGGTTCTACCTTACGGCACGGGCGGGCGGTGCGGAGATGCCATTTGCGCCGAACGAGAGTTCGCCGAATTAACAGGCAGGGAGACGGCGATCGTCATTCATACCATTCGCCACTTATTCGCTCCTTATTGCCAAAACTCTTCATTCAGACGACACTCGTTCATCGAATGCAGAAGAAGGAGAGGAACATGGCACGTCCCCGAAAGCTCTTGCTGCACCGTCCCTGTCGCCCGGCGAAGCCGCGTACGTCATTGAACGGCTCGTCGCCGATCGACGGATCGCGTCATCGGACGTCACCCGATATGTTGGCCTCATGCATCAGGAGATTGTTGATCTCGAGCAACGGCTCCACGCGCTCCGCATTGCGGCAGCTGGTACGACGGCCTCGCGCGCCAGTGCAGCATCAGGAGTTGTGAGCACCCCTGCCGTGACACCCCGCCGACGCCGACGCGCGCGCAAAACTGCGTCGCCCGAAGTGCAGGCGTCCCGAGAACTGCAGGGTCGGTATGTGAGCCTCATCCGACAGATCCCGAAGTACAAGCGTAGGCAGTATCAGCAGATCGCAAAGAAGCGCGGCCGGGAGGCAGCGGTCACGGAGATGCGCCGGGCGTTGGGGAAGTAGGGTTCTTGACCAGCAAGGGACCCAGGGAATTGCCAAGCAATCATGCTCGAACTGGAGGGAGCCCAACTTCTGCGCGAGTCCTTGATCCTCCCGTACCCGCGACGCTCTCCATTCGGAAACTCCTGAAATGACAGAAATAAGAACAAGCCTCGTGGATGCGATACTCATTGAGATCACGCGCGTCTGGGGCGCAGATGGTTTGCAGGGAAGCGTTCCTGAATATGTTTGGCTGTTTGACACGTACGGCATTAGCGAAGAAGAGGATGTCCAATGGCAGCTCCTGTTCGAGTACCAGATCGGCGAGATGCTCGACGAAGACCTCGACGATGAAGAGGTGATGGCGTTCGTGGAGGACGACGTGGCGGTGATCGCGTTCCTGCATGGCTTCCTTGGTAAGTACCGAAGCAGCGTGGCGATGTACCCTCGATAACGCTCTCCGAAATGGGTGCGGGGGGGCCTTTGCACCACGAGAACTGCGCGCGTCTCCGCGGGTACACCTGAATGGATAGCGAGCATAGGAGGAAGACGGCATGGCAGCGCCCAAAGAGTTCCTCAATCCGAAGTCGATGGTCACTCCCGGTATCGCCGGGGCCATGACCATGATGATCACAAATACCCTCCATCAGCAGTTTGGCGCTCCGGTCAACTGGACGGGGCTCACGATTAGTTTCGTCATGGGCCTCATCGTCTTTACAGCTTCGACGGTCCCCTTGCCGCAGCGATGGGCGTTCTATGTCATCAATTCGCTCGTCATTTTCAGCGTGGCCGTGGGGTCAAGCGCCGTTGGTGCCGCGGCGGAGCGGGGCAGCGTGACGCACTTCACGCCAGCGACGCAGTTCTTCGCGCAATGGCTTCGCTGAGGCTTCTTGTCGTAGCAATCCTGCTCCTTGGCTGTACCAGCGATCATCGGCTCGCGGCAGCGGCGAAACGGCTGCCGATGATGCCTGCATCCGCGGCGGTCGTCGCGACGGTGCAGCGCGCTGTCGCCACGCCGCCCTTTCACGCCGGCATTCGGATCAATGCCTCGCCGGGCAAGGGACAAGCGGCGCTCTGGTTGATCGCCCCACGCGCTCCGTGGTCCGATGCACCTCGCGGCGTGGCGGCGGCCTTCTGGGAGAATTGCGCGAATATTCGCTCGGAAGCCGTCGTCATCTGCGATGCGGCGTTTTTTCAAAACTATCTTCGCGAGCACACGCTCTACCCGGCATCAAAGGCCGAGATCGATCTTTTCTCGCAGTGGTGTGTCGGGCATGAGTTTGGACACCTCGTCCTGGACGCGGATGATGATGTCCCAGCGCAATACCGTGAATACCGAGCCGATTGTTGGTTTCTTCGCAATCTCGCACCGGAAGAATGGACGCCGCTCGTATCTCTTTCCACGAATATCGCGAGCGGGACGATCCGGCATGCGTTCGGCCCTCAGCCATTGGGGGCAGGGATCATTTACGACTACAACGGGCGGACGTATGACTTCACGTCGGATGCTGATCATCCAGAGATTTTGATGCGCGCCGTCCGCCTGCTCGTGCTCATCGAGCATCGGCGGCACGATCCCGCCGTCTCCGCAATGCTTCGGCCATTTGCGCGCCAGTTGCGGCAGGACCCGTCCTGGGGAGCGAATCAAGATCTCTGCATCGGCGGGTTGCGACGGTAAAACTCCCGACGTTGGGTACGTGACGGCACGACAGAATCGTTCAACCCCCGAACCTTCGAGAGCAAGAAGTTGAAGACGAGACGTTTACACATCCCTTGAGTCTCGTCGTGTTCTGATCGTTGTAATGGACGTTGCGTTCGTCAGGGAACGCCGGCACTGCCGGAACGTCTGATGCGCCTGCTCCCACTTGCGCGGGCTAGAAGGGCTGCACGCGTCATCTGTCACGCAGATACACGGGGCAAGCTGCGCCGACATAGCAAAACGCGTCTTGTGGCGGATGATGGGGGTGTTCGACGTGAATCGTAACCTTCGTCCCGACGGCAGCCAGGAGGTGGAAAGTAAAACGGCCGTCGTGATCGGTTTCCGCGGCAGCAACGGTTTGATCGAGCACAGTTACACGCGCGCCGCCGACAGCGCGACGCCGATCGTCGACCACTGTACCGAGTATTGTCCCCGTCGGGGTGCGCAGGTGCAGTTCGAAGCTCGGCTCCGGATCGCGCCCGAGGTGCAGCACCTCGCGGGCCGCAGCCCAGTCCGGATGTTCTCCCCAGACGGTCACCCGCTGATCGCTCGGGACTTTAGCGTGTGGAATCTGCACCTCCCACCAGCCATCCGGCAGGAGATGCGGCTCATTGCCGGTCGAGACATGGACCGTCGCCCCACGTACCGGATTGCCGGACGGATCGACGGTCTGGATGCGAAGCGAGTAGAGCGCCGGCGGCCGGAGTCCGAACCAGAGGGTGGCCGCGGTTCCGACGATACCGACGACCACACCGATCAGGGTTCCCCAACGTGAAAGGTGACTCTCCCTCATCGTTCCTCCGAAGAAACGGGCGCCACCAGCAACGGAGATTGGGAACCGTCGGCAAGCGCAAAGCGCGCGAACACGGTATCGCACGACGCCTTGACCTGGAGTCGAAACGCCTCGTAGTTACTGCGTTTCGCTTCGCGATGGGTATCGAGATTGTCGCGGTGGTCGAGCGAGTCGCGCGAACATCCGTAGTCCACCGATCGCAAAACCCCCAACGCCTCATCCACCGTGTAGTTCGCGCTCGTGGAATGCTTGTCGAGGCGGTGAAAGACGCAGGCCACCGCGCCTGCCTTGTCGTGATGACAGGTGAATTTGCCGCGCTCGAACAGCGCTGCCCGCGAGGCGGCAACGGCAACGGCGCCATAGTCGACTGCGCCAGCGTATTCGACCTCACTCCCGTCGTCGAGGACAAACCGCAACACGAGCCGGTTGCCGTCGGCGTGGTCGAACGCAACCCTCTCCTCCGCGGAAACTGTGCGGAACGCCTTGCCATCGGTGGAGAACCGAACCGCCGCAGGCGTCACGTCGACGTTGTAAGCGACGGTCCAGCCGCCATAGAGATAGATCTCGATCTCGGGGGGCCACGCTCCAACCGTCTTCGTCGTCCGGGCCAGTCGGCAATACCGGCCGCCCGTTGGCAGCGACACGACACTCCTCTGACCTCGGCAGTGATACGTCTCCAGCGCTCCGCCGTGAAAACGTATGCGCGTGAGATAGTCAGACGGCCCAATGGGTGGCCGCAGCTTCTCAAAGTTATCGTCGGAGAGATAGCCGATCTTCGAGTCATAGCGCTTGTTGCGCCACAGCGCCGTCTCGTCGCGGCCGACGGAGATTTCGTCGATGATCGACAGCAGGAGGTGGTACTCCCCGGGCACATAGGCACTCTCGCCTCCCATGAGGAGGCCGCTGCACGCGGCCTGCCGCTGGTCCTCCGCAGGCATCGCCTTCCACGCGCTCCATACGGCGGCGCGAGCCGCCGAGTCGAAGTCGAACGGAAGACGAAAGGGTCCGGCCGTCGTGCCAGCGGCTTCGAACCTCACCCAAAGCGCCTTCGTCGCGGTGATCTCCGCGAGGGACTCGAGATGGTGGTCGAAGCGCACCCGCTCGAAATGTTCTCCATCTCGTGAATAGGACGTCTTCAACAGTCCACCGTACTGGTCGAGCGGCCCTTTGAGATCAGCCGGCTCCTTCCCCGTGTATCGAGTTACGATCTCCCACGACTGGCGATTATGGGAGAGCTCCAGGGTCAAGGTCTTCTCGCTGAAATCCTTCAGTGGCGGGAGTCCCGATCGCGCGGATTCGGAGTAGATGCCGAGTGACTCCGCGACCGCGTGTCCTTCCGACTGCGATTCGAACGATCTCTGCACCACGAGTGGGTCGCGTGCGTCATCCATGGCCAGCTGAATCGCCGTGTCACTCTCATAAATCGTTCCGTTCTCGCTTTGCAACCGGACGGGAACGGAGAGGTCGGATTTCGCCCGCAACAGGACTGCGTACGTGATGCCCTCCATCTGTGCCCATTGCTTCTCGGGCTTATACGCAAGAATCCCCGCGCACTCATTTGGCGTGGACGGCTGGAAGGTCATCAGCCAGGCGGCGGCCACATTCCAGACGCAGCGGAAGCCGGTGGGGATCGGGTCGGTCGTTCCCTGCCGCACGACCTTGACGGTAACGGGAGTGCTTGGAGCGATGCCGGGCTTGCTGGCGATGACCTCGATCTTCATTCCGTTGTGCAGCGAACCGTGCGCCGTGAGCTCGTCGAGCAGCTCGCCGTTCTTCTCGATGCGTACCGAGGCGTGCGCGGGCACCGAACTACCGCGGTTAGCGAACGGCTTCGACGGCATAATGACCTCAGCACGGCAAGCTCCGTTCGCTGACGGTTGCAACAGATTCGGCGGATCAAACGACCAGATACAACGCGCTCCGTCAAGCGCGCTGGACGGCATCGCCTGCACCGACAGGACGACTTTGCCGGCCAGCCCGAGGTGATCGAGCTCACCGTCGAGCGAGAAGCGCGGACGGGCTTGCTGCACCGTCAGATTCAGGTCGCCTGCGACGTATACGGGAAATTGCGCTAGGTATTGCTCGATGGCACGACGATCGTCCCCGCTCGGTGTCGCATCGCGGACTGCACGAAGAGCGGCATCGACCTGCTTTGCTGAGAAGCCGAATTCCGCGGATTGTCTTTCGAGAATTCTGCGACGCGCGTCATCCGTCACGACGCCCTGATCACGCATCGCTTTGGCGACGTCGTGCGCGACGCGTTGGGCGATGGCCGTCATCGCAGTACCGCTAGCGAGGGTCTCCCGATCGCCGCGTTTGCCGAGGACGATTTTCACCGCCGGTTGATTGGGCAAGGGCACCTGCAACTCGCCATCCCACGGACTGATGAGCGCCCAGTTCTTCTCGTGGACTTCGAGTCGCACGCGTGTGCCGGAAACCGCGGTGCGCGGTAGGGGCAATTGGACGCCGCCGTCGACGGTCCGAACCTTTGTCTCCGTTCCGGAAAGCGAAAGTGCGATTCCGTCCAATGGTCGGTTCTCCGTGTCGACGACATGGAGCTCAAGCGATGCGAGCGTGCCGAATGCGGGGTGAACGACGGCGGCCAACCACAGGATTGCAAGCCAACGCATACACTTCAGGGGTGTCGGATATCGCGAATTCCCTACCCCTCGGCGTAGCCTGACCCAAGCGTGATGGCGCGAGCCCCGGTGTCGTCGGCCGATGTCGAGCCTGATCGAACGTCACCGTGACCGCGTCGAGGGGGATGATCGTGCTTCGATCGCGTGCTGATCTAGGGAATCTTGTCGAAACGCGCATCGTGAACCGAGTGCGGGACCGGGGCGCGCCTACCCCGGTCCCCCTCGGGCGTTAGTTGTCGTTGAAAAGCTCCACAAACTCGTACACGAAGTTCCCCGTGCCGAGGGCGTCAGAGAACTCGTTGATGAAGACGCCTTTCGCGCATCCCGTGAGGCCGACGGTGCCGGGGGTGCCGGATGCCGACGCGACCTTGTTCCAGGTGCCGGCGCTGCCGACCGCGCCGCAGTTCGCGCGCTGGAGGCTCTTGCCGCCGCTGGCGTCCATCGCCACCGTCGCTCCATCGATCACCGTGCCGCCGCTGTTCTTCAGCGTGTAGGTCTCGCTGCCGTTGATCTGCGGCATGGTGTCGGCGCTGTTGATGTAGACGACGTTCGAGGCCAGGGTGACGCCCCAGAACGATTCGAAGGCGGCCTTCGTCGCGTTGCGTCCGACGACGACATAGCCGTGTGACGGGATCAGCGTGCTCGCGGGGATGGTGTAGGTGAGAGTGGCATTCGCCTGCACGAGCTGGTAGCCGCCGATGTCGATCGCGTCATCATTGTTGAAGGTGAGCGGCAGACCGGCAGCGGTCTTTTCATTCGGCCCCTGGTGCACGAGGCCATCCGCATCGGCGGTGAAGGTGCTGGTCCCGTCGGTGGTGATCTTGATGTTCCCGACGCAATACCCGGTGGTGCTCATATTCGTCGAACCCGGGTTCCCCTCTTCGGTCTGCAGGACGAACGCGGCCGGAGCGGTCACGCAGGACGTTGAGCCGGCGCGGAGAACGTGGTCGACCACATCGATCCGCGGCAAATCCCAGCCGGTGGAC